>CENJ01083827.1_pt1 | contig 15350 bp, 19 predicted proteins | sample 356161 | NCBI WGS metagenome assembly CENJ01 (sample SAMEA2619531, study PRJEB7988) | marine metagenome | biome: marine biome (ENVO:00000447); feature: surface water layer (ENVO:00002042); material: "saline water (ENVO:00002010), including plankton (ENVO:xxxxxxxx)" | depth 5 m
TTGATACAAGACTGTCGCCAATGGCGATGATCTTTCCTCCCTTGTGGCTGATGCAGCATCGGCTCTGGGAGGTGTTGATCGCGGTGTTCCTTATTTATGGCACGACGCTGGCCGTGCATTGGGTGCTGTTTATCATCGCCTACATCATCCTCAGCATCTATTTCCGGAAAGCGCATCTGGTCATTCGCCGAAGTTTCGCGATGATGCGGGGGCGTCATATCTGGATGGTGATAGCCGAAAAGTCGGAGCTGGAAACACAACGAGTGTGCCGGCGCATTGATCCGAAATGCATCTTCACCCCCGATCTTGTCGGCCCGCCGGTCACCGATGAAAAGCCGAAAAAGAAGCGCCGCAGGCGCGGCAAGACATAAGTCCGTCCCGCTTTGCGCGGCGGCATTGCCGTTTGTCAGCCTGGCATGCCTCGTCCATACTGCCGCCCGACGCAAGTGTGGGCAGGGTGCAGATGCAGGATCATTCCAGTCAGGAAACACCGGCGGATGACGCCCCGCATGTTCGCTTTGACCAGGCTTTGCTTGTCTGGCTGAAAATCAGCCTTCTCAGTTTTGGCGGCCCGGCAGGCCAGATCGCTGTGATGCATCGGCTGCTGGTTGACGAGCTGAAATGGGTCAGCGAGAAGCGATTCCTGCATGCGCTGAATTTCTGCATGCTGCTTCCCGGCCCGGAGGCGCAACAGCTCACGATCTATCTTGGATGGTTGCTGCACCGGGTGCGGGGCGGCGTGGTCGCCGGCGTGCTGTTTGTGCTGCCCGGGGCGCTGATTGTTCTGGCGCTCAGCATTCTCTATGTCAGCTATCAGCAGACGATGGCGATGACGTCGATATTTTTTGGCATCAAGGCGGCTGTTCTGGCGATTGTGGTAACGGCGCTGTGGCGTCTTGCCGGCAGGATCTTGCGGCATGGCCGGTTGATCGCGATCACAGCAGCCTCATTTCTTGCCAGTTTTGTGTTCGGCGTGCCGTTCCCGCTTGTCATCCTTGGCGCGGCGCTGGCCGCGCTGCTGTGGCGGGTGCCTGCCGGCGGCGAGGATGACGGGTCGGATGACGGCCCCGGGGAGGCCACAGGCAAGGCCACAGGGGAGGTTGGCGATCAACGCATCATCGACCGCCGCGTCGCAAATCATGGCGCAACACCGACAAATCGCAGCGCGCTGCGCGCGGCCCTTGTCTGCGCCATCCTGTGGCTGGCCCCGGTGGTGATTCTCTATGGCTGGCTCGGTGCTGGCCATATCTATGTCCAGCAGGGGATGTTCTTCAGCCAGGTGGCGGTGGTCACCTTTGGCGGTGCCTATGCTGTGCTGTCCTACATGGCGCAGCAGACTGTCGGCCATTATGGCTGGCTCAGCGCCGGTGAGATGCTGGATGGTCTTGGCATGGCCGAAACCACGCCAGGACCGCTGATCATGGTCACCCAGTTCGTCGGTTTCATTGGTGCCTATCGCGCCCCCGGCATGCTGGATCCCATGCTTGCCGGCACACTCGGAGCGTTGGTCACCACCTGGGTGACCTTCGCGCCGTGCTTCCTGTGGATTTTCCTTGGCGCGCCCTATATCGAGGCACTTCGCGGCAACCGGCTGCTGGCCACCGCGCTGACCGGGATCACCGCGGCTGTTGTCGGGGTTGTCCTGAACCTTGCCATCTGGTTCGGGTTGCGGGTGATGTTCGCCGATCTTGTCGAGGTGACCCTGCCATTCACAGGCAGGGTGCTGCAATTGCCGGCCATCACCAGTTTCGATCCGCTGGCAAGTGCCATCACCATCGCCGCCTTCCTTGCCATCACCATCTTCCGGGTCGGCATGATCAGGGTGCTGGCGACAAGTGCCTGCCTTGGCCTGGCAACCGGGTCTGTCGGGCTGGTCTGAGCTGACCATGCCCGACCTCACCCAAAGGTGTATCAGTAATTGATTTCGATCTCGATCCGGCGGTTGGTGGCGCGGCCACGTGCCGTGTCATTCGTTTCCACCGGCTGCGACTCGCCAAAGCTGACGGCCTGCATACGGCCCGCCGGTATCTTGCCGGTATCCTCGAGCGCCTGCACGACACTCGAGGCGCGGGCAGCTGCCAGATCCCAGTTGTCGCGGAACTGCGAGCCGAAGATCAGCGGCACATCATCCGTATGACCGGACACGGTGATCTCGCTGGACCCGGTTTCATTGACGCCGGCAATCTCTTCCATGATCTTGCGGGCGGATTCCGTAAGCTCGGCCGAACCTGACGGGAACGCCCCACCGGCACCAACCGTGATAATGACCTTGTCTTCCTGCCGATCGACCGCAACCAGCCCCTGACCGATTTCCTGGCGAAGGGCGACCTTCAGATCATCCTCGGCGATCTCGGCCTTCTCGTTGGATTCCTTCTGCTCCTGAGCTTCAGCCTGGGCTTCTGCCTGCGCCTCGGCAGAGGCCGCGCTGCTTGACTGCATCGCGGATTCAGCCGCCGCAGCCAGCTGTGCCAGCGTCTGTTCAAGGCCGCCGAACAGAACTTCCTGCTCGGCCTTGCCGGCCGCCTGTTTTGCTTCTTCGATGGCGTTCAGCGTTTCCTGGAGGAGTTTGGGGAGCTCCTCGTCCTTGGCCTCGGTCGGCGTAAAGTTCACAACGACATTCTCGCCCAGTACCTCAACCTCGATATCACCGCGGGCGATGGCATCCTCCAGCGCCTTGACGACATCCTCGGCGGCATCACTTTCACCACCATCCTGATCCTTTTCACGTTGCTTGACGTCAAGATCGGGCTTGGTGATTTCCGTGGTCTGCTGCGTCATGTCCTGGGTGATTGAGGGCGAGGGCGACGGGCTGAAATTCAGTGACAGAATGGTGGTGCCCTTTGGCTGCTCGACGATCGGAACGACTCGCTGCACACCAAAGGCGTTCTTCAACGATCCCGAGATCTGCTTGAATTTCGGAACGTTAAACTCGGCGAAGGACAGGATCAGGACGAAGAATGCCATCAGCAGCGTCGCCATGTCGGCGAAGGTTGCCATCCAGGCTGGCGCACCAACCGGGGGGCATTTCGGACATTCTTCCTCTTCCTGCTCCTCGACTTCTTCTTCGACGATTTCGTCCATCTTGGTCTCTCCTGCGCGGTCGTGCGGCTATGCTGGCAGCTGGCGCCTGATCAAATCAGGCCGCGGCCAGTTTCTCCTGCAATTTCGGTGGCAGGTTGGACAGAAGTTGATCCTGAATGTTGCGTGGTGACTCGCCGCGGGCAATGTTGCGAAGCCCTTCGACGACCATCTCGCGATAGATGACTTCATAGGCCGTGTACCCTTCAAGTTTGGTCACCATGGGCGCAAACATGATGTTGGCAATGAACGCGCCATAAAGTGTCGTCAGAAGCGCCACCGCCATGGCCGGGCCAATGGCCTTCGGGTCCGCCATGTTGCCAAGCATGAGGACAAGACCGATCAGCGTGCCGATCATCCCCATCGCCGGCGCGAGATCAACCCAGGCCTTGATCACGCCCTGATTGGCCTCGTGGCGGGATTTCATGGATTTGATTTCCTGTTTCAGTTGCTGTGTCAGCTTCGCCTCATCGGCGCCGTCAACCAGCATCTGCAGGCCCTTTTCAAAGAACTTGTCCGGGACTTCCTGTCCTTCAAGCGCCATCATCCCGTCCTTACGGGCAATACCGGCCAGTTCGACCAGGCGCTCGATCATCACGTCCTGCTTTTTCACCGGCGGCAGGAAGGCTTTGGCCATGACGCCGAAGCTGCCAAGGAAAACCGGAAGCGGCGCGGTGTACATGACGGCAAAGAAGGTGCCGCCAAACACGATCAGGATTGAGGCCGTGTCGATGAACGGGCCAATGCCGCCACCGGAGATCATTGCTCCGGCGATCATCCCGACAGCTCCAAGGAAGCCAATAAGTGACGCGAGATCCATGATGTAAATGTCCCGTTGTTAACGCTTCAGCACGGAGGGTTAGCAAATTCCGTACCAAAGACAATGTAGGCATGATGAGAACGTCAGTTATTCACTATCTTTTAATTTAGCAGATGATGAACTGATTGGCGACCATGACCGGGGCAGCCGACAGGTAGGGCGGGCCATGGCATTTTTGCAATTACACCAATGCCGGCCCAATGCTAGGATACAGGTGGTTTTGGAGAAACTGTTTCATGATTGTCAGGTCGACATCGATGGCGGGCCTTCTGGCGGTGATGATGACGCTGTCATCAGTCGTTCAGGCGCAGGGCACCACGCATATGGCGCGTGACCATCTAGTCGTTGATCTGCGGTTCGGTATCGAATGGCTTCGCTGCACTGTCGGCCAGGTCTGGGACGGCACAGGCTGTACAGGCGAGGTGGTCCGGCTTGATCAAGAGCAGACCGAGATGGCCATCAGTCAGGCAAATGATCAGCTTGGCAAGGGCTGGCGCCTGCCAACACGTGAAGAGCTGGAGGGGCTGGTGTGCGATGATTGCGGCCGCCCGACGATTGATGCCGAGATGTTTCCGGCAACCCTGTCCGAGCCATACTGGACCGGCGAGCAGAACCGAATGTCAAAGCGCCATTATTTCTCGGTGAATTTCTTCAATGGCTGGACGAATGGTCGCTCTCATCCGTCCAAGCCTCTTGCGGCTCGCTTTGTGCGGGATCGTCGCTGACCGTCGCGCGGGCTGACATCTTCCACATCACCAGCTTGACCAGAAATCCGATCATGCCGACCGCCATGATGGCCGTCGCCGCATGCATGGGTGTAAATCTTCCCAGATAGTGAAGGCCGTCATCGACAATCAGCGTGAAGATGGCGATGCCGAGTATGATCAGGACGAAATACCGGATCACCATGCAACGCTGGCAGGTGGCGCCTCGCTTTGGTGTCTGTCGGGAAAGGGTGAGCATATGGCTGTGCGTGATCCTTGCTGTCAGATGGTGGTCCGCCGGATATGCCGAATGGATCCGGTATTCAAAACCCATGCCAGAATACGCCATCGCCAAGCGAATTTCATGTCTGTTTATTGACAGAGGTTCAAATCGGCTTGGGTGTCATTTTGTTAACATATTGTTAATAGTTATTAATTTTGTCTAAAAACTGACAAATCACCTCGTCAAATAGATGTTTTGCCAGTGCTGTCGGTGTTGCGCATCATCCTCTCACTCAGTGCCCAATTGGTGCAAAACACGGGAGAATGAAATGCAAATGATGCCATCGCTCCAGGTCAAGCAGAAGCAGGCGCTTGTCATGACACCTCAGCTGCAGCAGGCGATCAAGCTGCTGCAGATGACCAATCTCGATATCTGTAATTATCTTCAGGATCAGGCCCTGGAGAATCCCTTCATTGAAGTGGAAAAGGGCTCCGATCATACCAGCGCTGCCGATCTTGGCGCCGCCCCGTCCGCCGCTCCAATTGCTGGCGAGACTGCGCCGGCTAATGCGGCTGGCGACGGGCTGGACCGCGACATGGCGCAGGGCAAGGCAGTGGCCGACGATCCGACAGCCAATGCCGATCTTGAAAACCGTTTTGGCTCGCAAGGTCTTGATTTCGGCCATGCGCAGCGAAGCCGCCCATCCGATGTTGACTGGGACGGGCTTGCCAATCTTGCCGAACAGGAGCCGGAAAGCCTTGTTGAATGCGTGCTGCGCCAGGTCGATCTGACGATTTTTGATCCCAGACAGCGGGTGATTGCATATGCTCTTGCCGAGGCGCTCGAGCCGAGTGGCTGGCTTGGCCGTCCACTGGAAGAGATCGCCCTCACATGTGGCACCGATGAGGCTGAGGTTGAAGCCGTTCTCGGCATCGTTCAGCGGCTGGAGCCGGAAGGTGTCTTCGCCCGTGACCTGGCCGAATGCCTCCGCATCCAGGCCCGTGAGCGCGACGAGCTCGACGACGTCATGGATGTGGTGCTGGCCAATCTGGAGATGCTGGCGAATGGCGACATCGCGCAACTGGCGCGCCGTGCCGGAACCGACGCCGAGAATGTGGCGCGGTGCCTGCGTTTGATCCGTGAGATGAATCCAAAGCCCGGCGAGGCCTATGAATCAGCGCCGCTTCGTGTTCATGCGCCGGATGTGATTGTGTCGCGCAGCAAGGAAGGCTGGGTGGTTGATCTGAACCGGTCGACGCTGCCTTCGCTTGTCATCAACGAGGATTATGCATCTCAGGTTGGCGCTGCCGGGCGCGGCAAGGCCGCCGAGGCCAGCAACCAGTTCGTGACTGACGCCATCGGTTCGGCGCGCTGGCTTCGCCGGGCGCTTGAGCAGCGCAACAGCACGACGCTGAAGATCGCCGGCGAGATTGTCCGTCAGCAATCAGCCTTTCTGACCGAGGGTCTGTCGGCGCTGAGGCCGCTGGCGCTGAAGGATGTGGCAGAGGCCGTCGGCATGCATGAAAGCACTGTCAGCCGGGTGACCAGCGGTCTTCTGATGGCAACCCCAAAAGGCTGTTTCCCCCTGAAATCCCTGTTCAGCGTGTCGCTTGCCACCGATGAAGGTGACGCCAAGGCCGCTGCCGCCGTTCGCAACATGATCCAGTCGATCATCGATGGCGAGCCGGTTGGCCGGCCGCTCAGCGACGATGCCATTGCCGGCATGGTCTCGGACCGTGGTGTCAAGCTGGCCCGCCGCACCGTCGCGAAATATCGTGACATGCTGAAAATTCCGTCTTCCTCGGAGCGTCGTCGTCGCGCACGCCTTGCCATGGCTGGTTAATGTCTGGCCGGGCGTGCCGACGCGGCACTGACGAAACCCGACGATAAGCTCAACTTCAAGCAAAACATGTCAGCAAGGCTCCGGATCACGGTGCCTTGCTGATGTTCTTTGGGTCACCCGGTTGTGAGTGAGTAAGCCTAGAGGAAGCTGCGAAGGGGGCGGGTCTCGGAATCCGCAGGGCGGTCGCTACTGTCGAAATGCACGATCCTGATGGCCGGCACCGGCGCGTTCGCATGCTCGTCGGTTGTGTCGTCGGCGAACAGATCCTCGATCAGTTCGTCTCTGGTGTCGCTATATTTGTCCTGCATAAAACCCTCCAGCGATGCTGTTGGGTCACAACTGCAAGTCCTATGCCAGCGAGGCTATCTGGCAGAGAAAATCGCTATGCGAATCCGGCATTTCGGCAAGTGAGCTGAACAGCCTTTCAGCGGTGAAGGACTGCACCCTGGTTGGTCCCCAGGCAACCGCCGACAGCATCCAGTTGCCACGTGCCAGAACCTCGGGAATGCCGAACAGCTCACCACTCACGAACTCGCGCATTGTGGTGACGCCGGCCTGATTGACGATGTTGATGGTGCCCTGCTGTACCAGATAGAAATGCGTTGCCTGCTGGCCGGCGCGGAACAGCGCCTCGCCATGGAACAGGGTGATGATGCGGCTATCCGTCATTATTTTGTCAACCAGCCAGCTGTCGCTGCGTGACATCGGCGGCGATCGAGCGCGACAGCGGCAACACCAGTCTGCCACCATGCCGTAGCGCCGCTTCAAGCATGCTCTGCTGGATCACCACAAGCTGACAGGCGCTGATGGCGTCGATACGCGTTGCGTAGCTGTCGAGCGCCAGCACCTCGCACAGCGACAGGATATCGCCTGTCACATGACCGGTTTCCCGCGGGCCGGTGGCCTCGCCATGTTCAAGACAGAAGAGGATTGAGGTCGACTCGCCACCAGCGATGATCACGTCACCCGGCGTGGCCTGATGGCGCGGCAGCGCATCCCAGTCGATCAGTGGTTTCAGCAGGTCAATCATCGCATATCTCCTGATAACGAAGACGACGCATCTGCAAAAATGTTAGGCCTCTGGCCTGCCAGCGGTGATTATTTTGGCACATGCCTGTCGCGAAGAAGCTCGATCACCGCGGTGGCATGTTCATCCGACATGCCAAGCCGTTTCTGCATCTCCTCGATCTTCTGCATTTCATCCTCGGTGATCACGCCGTCGCTGAGCGCCGCCACAATTTCGGCCTGGAACATTTCCTTGCGGCGGGAAATCTGATTTGAAAAGGCCGAGGCGACAATACCTGTCAGCAGGGCCACAACGCAGACCCCCATCACCGCGGTAATGGCGCCGACAAGCTTGCCGACCGGGGTGACGGGCGAAACATCGCCATAGCCGACGGTGGTCAGGGTGATCAGCGACCACCACATCGTTGTCGGGATCGAGGAGAAATTATCCGGCTGTGCGTGATGTTCGACAACATACATCAGCGAACTGGAGGCAAAGAGGGCAATGAAGAACAGATAGAGCGCCGCCCCGAAGGCGCTGCTTTCCGAGCGCACCGCCGCGATCAGATCCTCCAGCGCCGTCGAGTAGTGCGAGATTTTCAGAAGGCGGACCAGCCGCAGCACACGCAGCCAGCGAAGATCGACCTCACCGAGGATCAGTGGCAACAGGCTTGGCAGGATGGCGATCAGGTCAATCAGGCCGGTAAAGCTGAAGATATATTCCAGCCGCCGTCCGGTGGCGGTGCTGTGGCGGCTGGCATCATTCGCCGCCATGCTCCAGATCCGCAGCAGATATTCGACGCCGAAAATGGACACCGAAATCATTTCGAAGGCAAAGAAGAGATCGCCATAGGCGGCGCTCAGCGCATCGATGGATTCCAGTGAAACCGCCAGCAGGTTCAGCAGGATCATAGCCGACAGAAACCGGTCGCAGATACGGCTGGTCCGGTCACTGCCACTCGATCTGCTCAGGATCTGCAGCATGCGTCTTTTCGTAATTAACGGACCAGGCATTACCTCTCCCCGGGTCCGCGCGCTGGTGTCCGGTCAGGCGCGGAACGTCATACCCCTATCATAGGCACGACGTGGAGCGCCTGAAAAGGGTAACAAAGCTGAATTGGGGCGTTCAGCAGTGATCAAGATCCTGCGCCATTTCCGCTGTTTCGATACAGCGGTCGGCAAATCCCATCGCCGCGGCACGGCCATGCAGATGATACATGCGCATCAATCCGAAACGTGCCGAGGCATAGGCAACCGCCTCGGGATCACGTCGGACCCCTGCCACCATGTTGAGAAGTGCCTCGACATTGTCGCGGATGGACTCAAGCCGCTTGATGTCGGTTGCGGTCAGCGTGCTGTCATCCGGCAGATGGCGCGCCGCGGCGACCGCGGTTTCAAGATAGATGACTTCACCCATTTTGGGCCTCCGGCTTGGGATCTGGGCAGCGCACCATCTTCGCGCTGAAATGGTGTGGTGCGCCAATCAGCGGGCTTTCGACGAAACGCAGCGGAATGATCCTGTTGGCATTGATCTGGACGGCGGTGTTCCGCAGCTTGACGAGCCCATCATCAAAGCTGCCATTGTGCGAAAGCCGCATGCCGGTGATGACGCGGCAGCCTTCCAGCTGGGCGGTGGTGCTGTCCATGAAGGCGACATCCTGACTGCCCTCGAGCGGCTCAAGAGGTTTTGGTGGTTCCGGCGGAATGTCGGCCTTTGGTGCCAGAACCGAGCCATCGGGGAGCTTGTTCTCGAAATCGATCACATACATGTTGCAGCCGCCAAGCCCCAGCAGCAGTGCGCACATCGCAACTGTCGTCATGGTCCTGAACTTGGTCATGCTGGTCTCCGCCGGGTGGTTGCCGTCAGGGTGCCTGTAACACCAATCACTGACAGCCCATATCATAAACGACGCGCTGGCCGATCATGTTAGAGCTGGGATGAGGAAATTGCCGACTGGTGGTTAAATTGCCGGCTGGCGGTTCATTGCTCGTCGGTGGCAAGCATCAATTCCCCGCCAACGCCGATCCGATGGCCAATGGCAAAGAATTTCTTCGGGTCGATGGATTTGTCACCAAGCCTGATTTCATAATGGAGATGGGCACCGTCAACACGGCCGGTGCGCCCCATTTTGCCGACCACTGTGCCTGGCACGACATCAGCCCCCTTGCGCACGGTGATTGTTGCCAGATGCGCATAGGTGGTCACAAAGCCGTAGGCATGCTTGACCTGAACCACCTTGCCGAAGGACCCCTTGCGGCCGGCATAGATAACCGTGCCGGGCGCAGGTGCGTGAACGGTTTCCTGCCAGGTGCCGGCAAGGTCGATGCCATGATGGAACCGCTTTGTCTTCAGCACCGGATGCCGCCGCATTCCGTACTTGCTGGAGATGTAGAAATACAGCATCGGCGGCTTCAGCGGCACCTTGCGGAGCAGCGACCGGTGATCCTCCACAGCCATGGCAAGCCTCGCGAAGTCGGCTGTCTTAACGAGCTGATCGAGGGATTCCAGCTCCGGCAGGTTGCCCTGCGGCAGGCCGATCTCCGACAGGCTCTCGCGAATGCCGCGAACCTCGCGCGCCATTGAGCGCAACAGCTTGTATTGCCGACTGGCGTCGGTAACCACCGGAAGATTGTTGTCTGGGTTGAACGGCACAAGGCCGGTCGCATCCTGTTCTGGCACGACAGGCGGTGTTGGCGTTGTCATCGCGATGACTTCAACATCATCGTTGATGATGTCATCTCTTGGCCGCATAAATGACATGATATCAGGTATTTGAAGGATGCCCGAAACCGCGGCTACATCAGCGTCAGCGGCGTCGGTTGTGTTGGTGGTGTCACCATCAGCCAGATCGACAATCGGCGGTACCGGGATCAGCCCTTCCGGCTCTGCATAATTGCCTGCCGGTGCCATTCCATCGCCAATGAGTCCATCGCCATTGGGTCCATCGCCACTGAGTCCATCGCCGATGGCCGCATCGTCAGCCGGCGGGGCAGGCGGTGTCCATGTCGGCAGGGGGGGAAGCTTCACACTGTCGGTTGCCGCCGAGGATGGTGGCCACGGTATGGTGGGCACGGTGCCGGTCGCCGACGCCAGCATGACAAGTGCCTCGTCAGTTGCGGGAATGACGGGCTCGATCAAGGCGGGTGTCTCGCTCGCCAGCACCGGTACATCATCACCATTATCATTGGCCGCATCATCGGCCGGGCCGACATCCGGGATAAGTGCAAGCGCATTGTCGGCCATAATCGCCGGCGCGCTGGCCTCGGCGGTGGTGATGGATTCGTTGCGGACCACCTCCACCGACTTGAAGCCGACAAACAGCGTTGTCGCGCTGATCACCGAGACCCCGACAAGCCCGACAAAGCCGATGCCGAGTATCAGCGACGGCTTGAGAATGATCTCGATCGGGCCCTTGCGGGTGAGGAAGAGAAAGCGCGTTTCCTGGAGCAGCCAGTTTTGCCGGCGCACGACCATTGGCCGGTCAGGACTGTTGCTTCGCAGCACAGGCGGCGAAAGGCGTTGCAACAGTTGCTTCAGGACTTTCGGCATCACCTACCCGAGCTTTTGCCAGACAATGAAAATAAGGCACACATTGGTCACCAGCTGGCAGGCGACAAGAAACAGCAACGCCTTGTTCATGCCCTGGTTGCGGACATTCAGCTGAAAGGACGGCAGCTGCAGCGCATCATCAAGCGCGCCCTTTGTCCGTCGCATCGTTTCCACATCCGGGGCAGGCTCGGCGACTTCCCGTGCGACCGCTGCCGACGCTGATGTCGCCGTGACGCCAGGGACCGAGAATTCCGCAATTTCACCGGCTGGCTGCGATGGAATCACCACCCCATCGTCATCATTCAATGCCGATGAAACCTCGTTGCGCATATCCTCGATACGTTTGCGAATGTCTATTACATCTTCAGCCATCAGAGAATTCCGGATTTCATTTAACTTTTTGTGATGCTCGTCGTTTACCAAGGCAGCGAAACGCCGAGACAATGTCTTACGAATCCGTTAACGACAATATGCGAATTTTGTTACCTTTCCATTAGTGATTTGGTGAAGAAATTTGACCAGATTTTTTTTCGGCGTGATTACAGGAGGATGCCATGTTCGACCGTGACAAAAAGAACGGTCCTGGTGCCGGTGAAGCATCACTAATCGACACAGACATGCGAATCACCGGCAGTGTGACGTCGGTTGGCGACATTGTTCTGGCCGGAAGTTTGGAAGGTGAGATCAAATGTCGGAACCTTTTTGTCGAGGACCAGGCCGTCCTGACGGGCTCAATCGAGGCCCAGGAAACAGTGGTATCCGGACAGGTGAATGGCGAGGTGAACGCTGAAACACTGCGTATCACCAACACTGGCGTCTTTGACGGGGTGATCAAGACCAAGGGCATCGAAGTCGAGAATGGCGCGCATGTGACGGCGAAATTCCGCAAGCGCCGCCGCTAGCATTGAGCGCATTAAGTCAGCAATGGCGTGGCGAATTTGTCAGGATAATGCCGCGCCGGGCAAGGCAGGCAAATAAGGGAGACAGGTATGGACAGGAGTAGAGCGATCATCGGAGCCGACGCGAAGTTTGTCGGCACGATCTCAAACGTCAAGTCGATCGAGATCGAGGGCGCCGTTGAGGCTGACCTTTCAGCTGAAAAGCTGTCGATCGGGGCGACCGGCAAATTCACCGGTCAGGTAACAAGTGACCTCGTCGTGATCGGTGGTGCCTATGACGGCATCATGCAGGCCGGCAGCATCTGGGCAACCGAGACGGCGCAGATTGCTGGCGAGATACACTATCAGAGTCTGCAGATGGACCGTGGCGCGGCACTGAACTGCCGGGTTGTGCATAACTGGCAGGAACCCGTGGCGGTGGCTGAGGCGACGGAAGAGCCGGAAGCTGTCGAGGAAGCAACCGAAGAGTAGCGATACCGGTTTGGCACGCCCGAATGGCGGGCCCGAATGGTGGGTGAAGCAAGCGGCAAGCGTATCAAGAGGACATGGCGGGTCGAAGCAACCGCGGTCCGAGCGAGGGATACAGGAATATGAGTACAGCAACGACGATTATTGAAGGCATGGTGATGGAGGGCAAGCTGGACGCGGGCGAGGCCCCGGTCCTGATAGCCGGCCATTTCACCGGGGAACTGAACGCCGTAGAGGTCATCCTCGACCCGACCGGTGTTTTCAACGGACAGATCAACGCCAGGCGGGTGGAACTGTCCGGCAACTTCAATGGCAAGCTTATCACCGAGGAGCTTACCGTGGGATCAACCGCGGTGATCGATGGCGATCTGAAGAGCAATGCGCTCGTCATCGAGCTTGGCGCCGAAGTGTCGGGCACCATCGGACGCAAATCCTGATCTGTGTGTCCGGCTTGGGTTCAGGGCGCGGGGGCTGAATGTGGGCCGCGCCTGAATGTTGCCCGTAGTCTGAATAGGGCCGCGGCGTGACGACTGACAGCTCAGGCGCCGTCAAACCCGGCCAGCTGGGACTGCATGCTGGCAATGAATCGATCAACTGGTCCCGACGACGCACGCTCGGTCCTGATCGCAGCATGGCCAAGCGCCACGCGCGGCACATCGCCGGCAATCTGCACAAGCTCTCCCGCCAGATTCGTGTTTTTCAGTACGTAGCGCGGTACCGCCGCCAGATGGTCGCCAAGCCGCAGCAATGACAGGATCATGTTGGACGGCAATTCATTGGCCTGCAGCGCATCGCTGATCCCAAGCTGGCGCAGCAGGGTGTCGGTAGCCTCCCTGATTCCCGTTCCCGGCTGATGCAATGCCCAGCGCGCATTGTCCAGATCCTCTGTGGTCACAGAGCTGCGCCCGGCAAGCGGATGATAGCGCGAGGCAAGAATCACCACCTGACTGTCAAATAGAGGTGTGGCCCGGCTTGCCGGCACCTGCGTGGCGATTTCCGGTGGACCAAGCACGACATCGACCAGCCCATCGCGCAGCATATCGGCAAGAAGGCCGCTATGCGCCTGCCGCATGTCGAGCCTTATGGCCGGGTTGTCGCGGGCGAAATCGGCAACAGGCAGGGCAAGGGCATGCAGGCTGAGTGTCGGCGTGCATCCGACCCGCAGCTCGGCTTCATATCCGCGCTTGAATGTGTTGGTCAGCGCGCTGATGCGTCGTTCCGCCAGAACAATGGCGTTGGCTTCCTCGAGAATTCGCGCGCCAAGTGTCGTCGGAATGATTCCCTGCCGCGAGCGGACCATCAGCTCGAAACCAAGCCGGCCCTCCATCAGCTTCATATTGCGAGTCAAAGCCGGTTGCGTCAGGCCAAGCGTAATGGCGGCGCGGGTGAAGGATCCCGTGCGGATGATCTCGTGGAACTGCAGCAGATGGCGGGGGTCGACAGATCGCATGCCGCAGCATATCAAAAGCTGATAAAAAAGGTGAAGAGAATAACGCCAGACTATCTGCTATCAGGGGCTGTTATCGGGGGCTGGCGTCGGCGGTGACGGCGTGGCACTCTTCTCCGCACAGGGCCGTCCACGACAGGTTTGCAGGAGGCAGAGCATGGCCGGATACAAGGTGATGGGCCGGTCGGTGGCCGGATCCTTCTTCGTTGAATGCCTGCTTCGTGAGGCCGGTATTGATTATGAATTCATCCATGTCTCGCGTGGCCATAGCAAGTCTGAGGAATTTGCCGCCATCAGCCCCTTCGCACGCGTCCCTGTTCTCATGCTGCCGGACGGCCGTCATCTCATTGAAACAGTGGCCATTTTCATTCATCTGATTGAAAGGTTTCCCGGTCTGGCGCCAGCGGAAGGCATGGCCGAGCGTGACCTGATGTGGCAGCATCTGGCGGTTATGGCGACCAGCCTGTATCCGGCGATGCACCGTTATCACCACACGCATTATTACGCGCCCGAGGAGATGTTTGACGGCGTTCGTGACAAGGCGGTGATTGATGGTGACAGGTGGTGGGACTATATGAACGCGCAGCTTCATCCCTTCCTTGGCGGCGCGACACCCGGGCCGGCGGATTTCTATTTGTTCATGATAACGCGGTGGGCGCCGGACCGTGACAGGATGCTGGCCGACAGGCCGCGGCTTGCCGCCTTTATCGACAGCATGCGCACCCACCCGACCGTCGATGCGGTAACGCAGAGCCATGGCCGCCCCAGCGGCAGTTGACCCCCTGAGTCTGACAGGAGCCTGAATTCCATGATCCAATCGCTCGTCTTCGATAAGGACGGGGTCATTCTCGACCTCGTCGGAACCTGGTTTCCGGTTGTTGAGAAACTGGTCGACTATACGATGATGCGGGTGCCGGCGACGAGCCGTGATACAGTCACCCGCAGCAGGCTCCTTGCCTCCATCGGGGTGGATGAGGCATCCGGCAATATCGACCCGATGGGCCTGTTCGCAATGGGGTCCTTCACCGATATCAGGGCGGCCTGGCAGACCTTGATGCCGCCGGGGTCAATTGATCTGCAGAATGACGAGAGCTACCGTGTCGAGGCCAAGCGGCTTGTCCGCGAACTTGTCCATGGCAACACGGTGCCAAAGGGCGATGTGGTGACACCGCTGAAAACGCTTGCCGAATCCGGCTTCCAGCTTGCCGTGCTGACGAATGACAGCGAGGATTCCGCCCGCCGGAGCCTTGATGAGCTGGGGATCGAGTCGCTGTTCCACCCGATCATCGGGGCCGATTCCGGGCATGGCGGCA
>CENJ01009398.1_pt1 | contig 15328 bp, 13 predicted proteins | sample 356161 | NCBI WGS metagenome assembly CENJ01 (sample SAMEA2619531, study PRJEB7988) | marine metagenome | biome: marine biome (ENVO:00000447); feature: surface water layer (ENVO:00002042); material: "saline water (ENVO:00002010), including plankton (ENVO:xxxxxxxx)" | depth 5 m
TCAAATCTTCCCCAATTTCCTCCACCATCATAATCGTTTTGATCATAGTTTTTTGTTTCAGGATTCTTCATTCTTTTCCTTTTCTGATCATCATGAGATTTTTTGATCATGTATAATAAGCCACTCATATATAACAAAAAGATGATAAAACCAATAATAAACATTAACGGGCTAAGCATGTTATTTGTCTTTTTTATTAAAATCTTTTCTTCTCTGACGAATTGCAATAGCAAATAATAAAATTGTCCCTGGCCAATGAGCTGAATATTGAGCCTCGGCAATATTTCCTGATAAACCGAGTCCGATAGAATAAATCATGCATATAAATGCTATTATTATAGGGTAATAAACTTCAAGTATTTTTTTCATTTTAATTTAGTTTTAAATAGCTTCTTCCAATAATTAAAGCAGCTGTGATTATTATTATATTTTTGATTATGTATTGACCCTCTAGGGTTGGTAAAAAAGGATTTGAACTTTGAAAAGTTACTTCTGGTAAAATTACCAGAGGCATGAAAGTACCTGTCATTTGTAAAAACATTAATACCATAGCTATCAAAGTAGTTTTTTTACTTAAAAAACAAATTCCTATAAGCATTTCCCAATATCCGATAACAATTGTCCAATTTTCAGGACTTAGAAGGGGCATCCAAAATACTGTGTCAATGATAAGTTCAGTAGCTGGAGATAAGTCTAAAACTTTTAATAAACCAAACCAAAAAAATATGATAAATAGTGGAATTCTTACCAAATAATCATTTGTGTTAAATTTGTAAAGCATACTTTTTTATTTTTTTAAATCTGATAAAATATTTTTCTCTACCGACCTTAAGTATTTTTTTCTTTTTTTGTCTGAAACAAATGGAACAGACCAAAATTGTTTTGTTTTGAACCAAAGAGATGGTTTCCATCCAAAAACGAATGTGTAAACACCCATAACGAGTCTTAATTTTACAGAATTTAAATATAAAGTTTTGACAGGAAGTGCTGGTGCACCATGGGTAATATAAGTTCTGACAATTTTATCTTTTAAAAAGGGTTTGGGGTATGCATAAGTTTTGGTTATGTTAACAAACTTATATGCAAAACCAGGTGTGAGAACCTCATCAAAGAAAATTTCAGTCCTAGGAGTTAAACGAAACCACCATACGGGGGAAATAATATATATTCTTTCAGACCAGGTTACAAGACTTTGATAATTAGAAATTACCTTGTTGCGGGGTCTGGTAAAGCTATCTCTGTATAAGTCTATTATTTTTAATTCTTGTCCAGATTTTTCAATATGGGATTTTATGGTCAGAAATATACCATTGTAGCAAAATGAATTTACATCAGGATGACCTATGACAATTAGATTTTTCAACAATTTTTTTTTAGAAAATAACAAATCCTGTGCCACTAAATGCTCTCTATCTAATCTATTACTGAACAACGGCACAAAAATTGATTAATTCAGTGCAGTATGAAATACGTAATTTCAATTCACAAAAAAATATTCTCAGAGCTTAACATTAGGCTTTTTGAAAAAAATATAATGTTCTTAGCCATTGGTGGATTTATTATTCACCTTATGCTGATTTTATTTGAAACACAATTAGGGGTTGAAATTTTTTCAAGAAAAACAAATTTATCATCAAATCCCATTTCTGCTCTTTATACACCATTCACTTTTATTCTTGTTTATGAAGCTTTTTTGTTGATTTATTACTTACCAAGATCTTTTACAACATCAGTTGCCAAAGAGTATGAAATTATTTCTTTAGTGCTGATTAGAAAAATCTTTAAAGATATACCAAATTTAGACTTAAATAATAACGATTTATTGAATTCCAACAACATTCAACTTCTTTATGACCTGTCAGCAGTAATTATAATTTTTTATATGATTTATTTATTTAAGAAAACTTTGCATGATATTCCAAAAAAGGAAAGCAAAAAAAATCTTGAAAGGTTTATTTCATACAAAAAATTATTAAGTGTTCTTCTTTTGCCAACATTGATGATATTGTGTATTTATAATTTTGCTGTATGGTTTAATTCTGTTTTTTATACCGAAAACATATATTCTGGTAATTTAGACGGAGTGTTTTTCAAAGATTTCTTTACGATTTTAATACTTGTAGATGTTTTAATATTACTCTTATCACTTCAATACACGGAAAGATATTCTCAGCTAATTAGAAATACAGGTTTTATTATTTCAACTATTCTTTTAAGACTTTCCTTTGGAGTTGATGGTTTACTGAGTATAATTCTTCTTTTGCTTGGTGTAGTCTTTGGCTTAATTATCCTCAGAATTTATAAACTTGCAGAAAAAGCGTATTAACGAACAACTTCAAAAAACAATCAGAAATGCTTTTCATCATTTAAAAAATGATGAAGTCATGTGCTATTTGATAAAAAATTTAGCTTCTAAGTTAGATTGGTCAAATAGATTTAGTAATGATTACGCTTTATCCATTTCAAATTTAATAATTGAGCAGCAAATAAGTTTTAAAGCGGCCATTACAATAAAAAAACGTTTCCAGCATCTTGTTAAAAATTTAGACTACAATCAAATTTTGAATCTCGAAAATGATAAAATTCAAAAAATTGGTTTGTCCTTTAGAAAAGTAGAATACATAAAAAATACTTATGAATTCTTTTTAAAAAACTCTATTAAATTTGATGATTTAAGTAATGAAGAGGTAATTCATGAATTAACAAAAATCAAAGGCATAGGTGAATGGACAGTACAGATGTTTTTAATTTTTAATTTTTTTCGTCAGGATATATTTTCAAAAAAGGATCTAGCTCTTTTGAATAGCATAAAAAAAAATTATTTTATCAAAGATTTAACTTCAAAAAAATTGGATTATCTCATCAAAAAATGGAAGCCCTTTAATTCAATTGCGAGTTTACTTCTTTGGGAGTCAGTGGAAAGGGGTGTTTTTTTTAAAAAAAAAGCTAAAAATTTAAAAAAAATTGTCTGATATGACTCTCAAAAAAAAAAAAGATAAATAAATTGGTTATTTATACTTAAAAAATTTATATTTGCGCTCATTTTAAAAGCAACTAAATAATATTATTATGGCAAAGGAAAATTTTGATCGTTCAAAACCCCACTTAAATATTGGAACTATTGGACACGTTGATCACGGTAAAACTACCCTTACAGCAGCTATCACAACAGTGCTTGCTGAAGCGGGACTTTCTGAAAAGAGAGACTTTGATACTATTGACAATGCTCCTGAAGAAAAGGAGAGAGGTATCACAATTAACACATCTCACGTTGAGTATGCAACTGAAAACCGTCACTATGCTCACGTTGACTGTCCTGGTCACGCTGATTATGTAAAAAATATGGTTACTGGTGCAGCTCAGATGGATGGAGCTATTCTTGTTGTAGCTGCAACAGATGGTCCAATGCCTCAGACTCGTGAGCATATCCTACTAGGAAGGCAAGTTGGTATTCCAAGAATTGTAGTTTTTATGAATAAAGTTGATATGGTTGATGATGATGAGTTACTTGAACTTGTTGAAATGGAAATTAGAGAATTACTTTCATTTTATGATTATGACGGTGACAATAGTCCTGTTGTTGCAGGTTCTGCATTAGGGGCTTTAAATGGTGAGCAAAAATGGGTTGATTCGGTTATGGAATTAATGAAGAATGTTGATTCTTGGATTGAACTTCCCAAAAGAGATATTGAAAAAGATTTCTTAATGCCTATTGAAGATGTTTTTTCAATTACAGGTAGAGGTACGGTTGCAACTGGACGAATTGAAACTGGTGTTGCTAATACTGGTGATGCAGTAGACATTATTGGTATGGGTGCTGAAAAACTTGCTTCAACTGTTACTGGTGTTGAGATGTTTAGAAAAATTTTAGACAGAGGTGAGGCTGGTGATAATGTTGGAATCCTTCTTAGAGGTATTGAAAAGACAGACATTAGTAGAGGAATGGTGATTTGTAAACAAGGATCTGTTACTCCTCACAAAAAATTTAAAGCTGAAGTTTACATCCTTAAAAAAGAAGAGGGTGGACGACATACACCATTTCATAACAATTACAGACCGCAGTTCTACGTTAGAACTACTGATGTTACGGGAACAATTTCCTTACCATCTGGTGTTGAAATGGTTATGCCTGGTGATAACGTATCAATTACTGTTGAATTGATTCAGCCAATTGCGATGAATGTTGGCCTTCGTTTTGCTATCCGTGAAGGTGGTAGAACAGTTGGAGCTGGACAAGTAACAGAAATTTTAGACTAGTAAAAAAACCCAAATATAAGTTAAGGTATTTTGTTTGTTTACGAAATACCTTAACTCATGTTTACGGGTTTAGCTCAGTTGGTAGAGCACTGGTCTCCAAAACCAGGTGTCGGGAGTTCGAGTCTCTCAACCCGTGCAAAATATTATTGATATGTCAGAAATAGTTAAATATGTTAAAGATTCTTACAGTGAACTTAAAAACTTTGTTAGTTGGCCAAGTTTCAATGAAGGAATGAATTTAACAATTTTAGTCGCAGTTTTTTCAATAATATTTTCATTAATCATTTGGGCTTTAGACTCTGTTTTTAGTAGAGTTATAAAGGAGTTTTTTAAATTAATGAATTAAATGTCAAGCAGTAATTCAAATTTTAAGTGGTATGTAGTTCGGGCTGTTAGTGGTCAAGAAAACAAAATTAAAGCATACATTGAAAATGAAATTTCCCGTGTAGGAATGCAGTCCTATATTGAAGATATTTTGGTTCCATCACAAAAAGTTGTTCAAATCAGAAATGGCAAAAAAGTGACAAAGGACAAAACTTATTTTCCTGGATATATTATGATTAAAGCAAATTTAGCTGGCGAGGTTCCTCACATTATTAAATCTGTCACTAACGTCATAGGTTTTTTAGGTGAAACAAAAGGAGGAGATCCAATTCCATTACGTAAAAGTGAGGTTAACAGAATGTTAGGAAAAGTTGATGAACTGGCACTGCAGGAAGACTCTAATATCAATATTCCTTTTGTTCATGGTGAAAACGTTAAGGTTATTGATGGTCCTTTTAATGGATTTGACGGCACAATTGAAAAAATTAATGAAGATAAAAGAAAACTTGAAGTTATGGTTAAAATTTTTGGTAGAAAAACACCACTTGAACTTAGCTATATGCAAGTAGAAAAACTATAAATGTTACATATTGATGATTTTATTGCTTCCATTAATAAAACCATCGAAACCTAATTTAATAGTATGGCAAAAGAAATAGATAAAGTTTTAAAGTTACAAGTAAGAGGAGGCGCTGCAAATCCATCTCCCCCTGTTGGACCTGCATTGGGTGCTGCAGGAGTTAATATTATGGATTTTTGTAAGCAGTTTAATGCCAGAACTCAAGATAAGCCTGGAAAAGTTCTTCCTGTGGTTATTTCTGTATTTAAAGATAAATCTTTTGATTTTGTTATCAAAACACCACCTGCTGCAGTTCAATTACTTGAGGCTGCTAAAATTAAAAAGGGGTCTGGTGAACCAAATATTAACAAGGTTTCAAATGTTTCTTGGGATCAAGTGAAGGCAATTGCAGAAGACAAAATGGTAGATTTAAATGCGTTTACCATTGAGTCAGCAATGAAAATGGTTGCTGGAACGGCAAGATCTATGGGTATAAATGTTAAAGGTGGTAATCCACCAAAATAGTTTAATGATGGGAAAAATTTCTAAAAATAGAAAGTTATCTGAATCAAAGATTGATAAAACCAAGGTATATACATTGGAAGAGGCAAGTTCTTTGATTAAAGAGGTTACAACCACAAAGTTTGATGCTTCTGTTGATTTGGCTGTTAGGTTGGGCGTTGATCCAAAAAAAGCAAATGAAATGGTCAGAGGAGTTGTATCTCTACCAAATGGAACTGGAAAGAATATGAAAGTATTAGCTTTAGTTTCGCCTGATAAAGAAGAGGAGGCTAAAAGCGCAGGAGCTGATTTTGTTGGACTTGATGAGTATATTGATAAGATTAAATCTGGGTGGACCGATGTTGATGTAATTGTTACGATGCCTAGTGTTATGGGAAAACTTGGACCTCTTGGTAGAATTTTAGGTCCAAGAGGTTTAATGCCTAATCCAAAAACAGGCACTGTTACAATGGATGTCGGAAAGGCAGTAAGTGATGTAAAGGCTGGAAAAATCGATTTTAAAGTCGATAAGACTGGAATCGTTCATGCCTCGATTGGCAAAGTTTCATTTAGTCCTGATAAAATTTTAGGTAATGCTAGTGAACTGATTCAAACATTAATCAAGCTTAAGCCTACATCAGCCAAGGGTACATACATAAAGAGTATTTTTATGTCGTCAACCATGAGCCCTAGTTTAGCTATTGAAACAAAATTTTAATCAAAATGACAAAAGAAGAAAAATCGATAGCAATAGAGCACATAAGTGAAATTTTAAAGTCAAATCAAAATATTTATTTGGCTGATATTTCTGGTCTAAATGCTTTACAAAGTTCAAGTTTGAGAAGGCTGTGTTTCAAGGCTGGTGTTAAACTTTCAGTAGTTAAGAACACATTATTGGAAAAGGCAATGGTTAGCTCAAATAAAGATTTTGGAGATCTCAAGGATACACTCACAGGGAATACATCTATAATGATTGCTGAATCTAGTAGTGCCCCGGCAAAGGTTATCAAAAATTTCAGAAAAAAATCTGAAAAACCAATTCTTAAGGGAGCTATGATTGATGAGGATATTTATTTGGGAGATGATCAATTAGAAATTCTTTTTGCAATAAAATCGAAGGAGGAATTAATTGGAGATGTAATTGCATTATTGCAATCACCTGCTAAGAATGTTATTTCTGCACTGAAATCAAGTGGAGGAAAACTTTCAGGAATTTTAGAATCCCTTTCAAAAAAATAATTTAAAATAATATTAATAAGTAAATAAAAACAGAAAAATGGCAGATTTAAAAACGTTCGCAGAACAACTAGTAAATTTATCAGTCAAAGAAGTTAGTGAGTTGGCTGATATATTAAAAAATGAGTATGGTATTGAACCAGCAGCAGCAGCTGTTGCGGCTCCGGCTGCATCAGGAGCAGCTGGTGGCGGAGATGCTGGCGAAGAAAAATCAGAGTTCGATGTTGTCTTGAAGGCAGCTGGTGGATCTAAATTGGCCGTAGTTAAGTTAGTTAAAGAACTAACAGGACTTGGTCTAAAGGATGCTAAAGAATTGGTTGATGGCGCGCCTAAAACTATAAAAGAAGCAGTAAGTAAGGATGAAGCTGAAGGATTTAAAAAATCCCTTGAGGAGGCTGGAGCTGAAGTAGAACTAAAGTAAGTCCTTAATTCAATATCAGGTATCCTGTAAATTTATTTTGCAGGATATCTGTGCTTAGTTAAAAAAGTTTTAATATTCATTTAAATAATTCACATGTCCAATAATTTAGAAAGTAGAATAAATTTTTCATCTATTCAAAATGCTAGTAAATACCCTGATTTTCTAGATATACAAATTAAATCCTTCAAAGATTTTTTTCAGTTAGAAACCAAATCTGATGAAAGAGAAAGTGAAGGATTGTTCAATACTTTTCAAGATAATTTTCCAATATCAGATGCAAGAAATCAATTTGTATTGGAGTTTCTTGACTATTTTGTTGATCCCCCTAGATATTCAATTCAAGAATGTATCGAAAGAGGACTTACTTACAGTGTTCCACTTAAAGCCAGGCTAAAATTGTATTGTACAGATCCTGAGCATGAAGATTTTGAAACCATTGTTCAAGATGTATATTTAGGTACTATTCCTTACATGACACCTAGTGGAACTTTTTGTATAAACGGAGCTGAGAGAGTAGTTGTTTCTCAGTTGCATCGTTCACCTGGTGTATTTTTTGGTCAATCGTTTCATGCTAATGGTACAAAGCTATACTCAGCCAGGGTAATTCCATTTAAGGGTTCATGGATTGAGTTTGCTACCGACATAAATAGCGTAATGTACGCTTACATTGACAGAAAGAAAAAACTTCCTGTTACAACTTTATTTAGAGCCATTGGATATGAGAGAGACAAGGATATACTTGAAATATTTGATCTTGCTGAAGAAATTAAGGTTTCTAAAGCAAATCTCAAAAAATTCTATGGAAGAAAATTAGCTGCTCGTGTTCTAAACACCTGGCATGAAGATTTTGTGGACGAAGATACTGGTGAGGTTGTTTCAATTGAAAGAAACGAAATTGTACTTGACAGAGATACCGAAATTGATAAAGATAATGCTGATGAAATAATTGATTCTGGAGTAAAGACAGTTTTAGTACATAAGGAAATTACAGAACAAGGTGAGTATGCTATAATTCACAATACTTTGCAAAAGGATCCTACTAACTCTGAAAAAGAAGCTGTTGAACACATATATCGTCAGTTAAGAAATGCTGAGCCACCTGATGAGGAAACTGCAAGAGGTATTATTGATAAATTATTTTTTAGTGATCAAAGATATAATCTTGGAGATGTTGGACGTTACAGGATGAATAAAAAATTAGGTTTGGATATTGGAATGGAAAAGCAAGTTCTGACAACAGAGGATATAATTACAATTATTAAATATCTAATTGAATTAATAAATTCAAAAGCTGAAATTGATGATATTGATCATCTTTCTAACAGAAGAGTCAGAACTGTTGGTGAACAATTATCGTCTCAGTTCGGTGTTGGATTAGCCAGAATGGCCAGGACGATTCGTGAAAGAATGAATGTTCGTGACAATGAGGTTTTTACTCCAATTGACCTTATCAATGCAAAAACTTTATCATCTGTAATAAATACATTTTTTGGAACCAACCAGTTATCTCAGTTCATGGATCAAACTAATCCATTGGCAGAAATTACTCATAAAAGACGTTTGTCAGCCTTAGGTCCTGGTGGTTTATCTAGAGAAAGAGCAGGATTTGAAGTTAGAGATGTCCACTATACACATTACGGTAGATTATGTCCAATTGAGACCCCGGAAGGTCCTAATATTGGTTTAATTTCATCTTTAAGTGTTTTTGCGAAGATTAACAATATGGGATTTATAGAGACTCCCTACAGAAAAGTCTCCCAAGGAAAAGTAGATTTAAGTTCTGAACCGATTTACTTGAGTGCCGAGGAAGAGGAAAATAAATTAATCGCACAATCAAATATTAATGTTGACAAAACAGGAAAGATTTTGGATAGTAAGGTTATCGCGAGACAAGAGGGAGATTTCCCCTTAATTGAACCAGAAAACGTTCATTATACCGATGTAGCTCCTAATCAAATTGCTTCAATTTCAGCCTCTTTGATTCCCTTCTTAGAGCATGATGATGCAAATAGAGCACTGATGGGATCTAATATGATGCGACAAGCAGTGCCTCTTTTATTGCCACAGTCCCCAATCGTTGGAACTGGTTTAGAAAAACAAGTTGCTTCTGATTCTAGGGTCTTAATTAATGCCGAGGGTGATGGAGTTGTTCAATATGTAGATGCAAATAAAATTGTAATAAAATATTCAAGAAATAAAAACCAATCATTAGTAAGTTTTGACTCGGAAATCGTTACATATAATCTCACAAAATTTAAAAAAACAAATCAAGGAACCTGCGTGAATTTAAAGGCTATTGTATCAAAAGGTGACAATGTTTCTCATGGTCAAGTACTTTGTGAGGGTTATGCTACTAATAATGGTGAGCTAGCTCTAGGTAGAAATATACAAGTTGCTTTTATGCCCTGGAAAGGATATAACTTTGAAGACGCGATTGTAATATCTGAAAAGGTTGTGAGAGATGATGTTTTTACCTCAATTCACATTGATGAATACTCTATCGAAGTTAGAGATACTAAACTTGGAAATGAAGAATTGACCAATGATATTCCTAACGTTTCTGAGGAAGCTACTAAGGATCTTGATGAAAATGGTATGATAAGAATCGGAGCTGAGATTAATGCAGGTGACATATTAATTGGTAAAATTACCCCCAAGGGTGAGAGTGATCCTACACCTGAAGAAAAATTGCTTCGTGCAATTTTTGGTGATAAGGCTGGTGATGTAAAAGATGCGTCTCTTAAAGCACCGCCATCGTTAAATGGTATCGTTATTGATAAAAAGTTATTTGAAAGGTCTGTAAAAGATAAAAGAAAAAGATTACAAGACAAGGAAGATTTAGCCTTGTTAGATGAATCCTATGACAAAAAATTCCTTGAGTTAAAAGAAATATTAGTTAATAAGCTTTATTCAATTCTAAATGGAAAAACATCTCAAGGTATTTTTAATGATCTTGGTGAAGAAGTTTTTCCAAAAGGAAAAAAGTTCAGTTTGAAAATGTTAAACTCAGCTGATGACTTTGCACATCTTGTATCAACTAAGTGGGTAACTGACAAAAATATTAATGATATTGTTTCCCAAATATTGCATAATTATAAGATTAAGGAAAATGATCTTCAAGGATCGTTAAGAAGAGAAAAGTTTACCATCTCTGTTGGGGATGAGTTACCATCTGGTATCTTAAAATTAGCCAAGGTTTACATTGCCAAAAAAAGAAAACTAAAAGTAGGGGATAAAATGGCTGGTAGACATGGGAACAAGGGAATTGTGGCAAAGATTGTAAGAGAGGAAGATATGCCTTTTTTAGAGGATGGAAAGCCTGTTGATATTGTTCTAAATCCTTTAGGAGTACCCTCAAGAATGAATATCGGTCAAATATATGAGACTGTTTTGGGTTGGGCTGGTCTTAAACTTGATAAAAAATATTCAACTCCCATTTTTGATGGTGCTACATTAGATCAAATAAATTCAATTACTGACGAAGCTGGTTTACCTAGATTTGGACATACCTATCTTTATGATGGGGGTACAGGTCAAAAATTTGATCAACCTGCAACAGTTGGTGTTATTTATATGCTAAAATTAGGGCATATGGTTGATGATAAAATGCATTCTAGATCTATTGGTCCATACTCTCTTATTACTCAGCAACCTCTTGGAGGTAAAGCACAATTTGGAGGTCAAAGATTTGGAGAGATGGAGGTATGGGCATTGGAAGCATATGGAGCGTCAAGTACGCTGAGAGAAATTTTAACGGTAAAATCTGATGATGTTGTTGGTCGTGCAAAGACGTATGAGGCAATTGTCAAAGGAGATAGTATGCCAAATCCAGGATTACCTGAGTCTTTTAATGTATTGATGCATGAACTAAAAGGACTTGGTCTTGACATTAGATTAGAGGAATAAATTATATAAATATTTAAAATGCGTAGAAGAAACGAAAACACTGCAATAAAATTTAATAAAATATCGATTGGACTTGGTTCTCCGGAATCAATACTATCCAAATCCAGAGGTGAAGTTTTAAAACCTGAAACTATTAATTACAGGACTCATAAACCTGAGAGAGATGGGCTTTTTTGTGAAAGAATCTTTGGTCCTGTTAGAGACTATGAGTGTGCTTGTGGTAAGTACAAAAGGATAAGATATAAAGGAATAGTTTGTGATAGATGTGGAGTTGAAGTTACCGAAAAGAAAGTTAGAAGGGACAGAATTGGACATATTAATCTTGTAGTTCCTGTTGCACATATATGGTATTTTAGATCACTTCCCAACAAAATTGGATATCTACTTGGTTTACCCTCAAAAAAACTTGATATGATCATTTATTATGAGAGATATGTTGTTATTCAGCCAGGAATTGCTAAGGATCAAGAAGGTAATGATCTAAACAAAATGGATTTCCTCACCGAGGAAGAATATTTAAATGTTCTTGACTCAATTCCTCATGAAAATATGTATTTAGAGGATAGTGATCCTGATAAGTTTATCGCAAAAATGGGAGCTGAATGTCTTATTGAATTACTTTCAAGAATAAACCTTGATGATTTATCATATGATCTCAGAGATAAGGCAAACAATGAAACTTCAAAACAAAGAAAAACAGAAGCCCTAAAAAGACTACAAGTAGTTGAATCTTTTCGTGAAGGAAATTTAAACAGGCAAAATTTACCTGAATGGATGATTATGAAAGCAATTCCTGTTATCCCACCTGAGTTAAGGCCATTAGTTCCACTGGATGGTGGAAGATTTGCTACTTCAGATTTGAATGACTTATACAGAAGAGTAATTATACGAAATAATAGACTTAAAAGGCTTATTGAAATTAAAGCCCCTGAAGTAATTCTTAGAAATGAAAAAAGAATGTTACAGGAATCAGTTGATTCTTTATTTGATAATACCAGAAAATCATCTGCAGTCAAAACTGAGTCTAATAGACCATTAAAATCTCTTTCAGATTCGCTGAAGGGAAAACAGGGGAGATTTAGGCAAAATCTTCTTGGAAAAAGAGTTGATTACTCTGCAAGATCTGTAATTGTAGTAGGTCCTTATCTAAAATTATTTGAATGTGGTTTACCAAAAAATATGGCAGCAGAATTATATAAGCCATTTGTAATTAGAAAACTAATGGAGAGAGGCATTGTTAAGACCGTAAAGTCCGCAAGAAAAATCATTGACAGGAGAGAGCCAGTTGTTTGGGATATTCTTGAAAATGTTTTAAGAGGGCATCCAGTACTCTTAAACAGAGCACCAACTTTACATAGATTGGGAATTCAGGCATTTCAGCCTAAACTAATTGAAGGAAAGGCAATCCAACTACATCCATTAGTTTGTACTGCGTTCAATGCTGACTTTGATGGTGATCAAATGGCAGTTCATTTACCACTCGGACCAGAGGCTATTCTTGAGGCTCAACTGTTAATGTTAGCATCCCATAATATACTAAATCCTGCAAATGGATCCCCAATTACTGTTCCATCTCAAGATATGGTTTTAGGTTTATATTACATGACTAAACAAAAATTATCAACTGATAAAGACAAGGTAATTGGTGAAGGTTTAACATTTTATTCGCCTGAAGAGGTTATTATTGCTTACAACGAAAAAAAAGTTGAACTTAATACAACAATTAAAGTTAAAACAACTGATTTTGATGAAAACAATAAACTTGATGATTTGATTATTGAAACAACTGTTGGAAGGGTTTTGTTTAATGAAAAAGTCCCAAAAGAGGCAGGTTTCATAAATGAGGTTTTGACAAAAAAATCATTAAGAGATATAATTGGAAAAATTTTAAAAGTTACTAGTGTCCCTGAAACTGCTGCATTTTTAGATGAAATTAAAACGTTGGGTTATCAATTTGCATTTAAAGGTGGTTTATCTTTTAGTTTAGGCGATATTATAATCCCAAATGAAAAATTTGGGATGATTGATGATGCAAATAAAAAAGTTGATGTTATCAGATCTAATTACAATATGGGTTTAATTACAAATAATGAAAGATATAACCAGGTTATTGATATATGGACGTCAACTAATGCTGAATTAACAGAACTTTCAATGAAAAGAATTCGGGAAGACCAACAGGGATTTAATTCAGTATATATGATGCTTGATTCTGGAGCAAGGGGATCTAAGGAACAAATTAGACAGTTAACGGGTATGAGGGGGTTAATGGCTAAACCTAAGAAATCAACAGCTGGTGGAGGTGAAATTATTGAAAACCCAATTTTATCCAATTTTAAGGAAGGTCTTTCTATTCTAGAATATTTTATTTCGACACATGGTGCGAGAAAAGGATTAGCAGATACAGCATTGAAAACTGCTGATGCTGGATATCTGACTAGAAGACTTGTTGATGTTTCACAAGATGTTATTGTTACAGAACATGATTGTGGTACTTTAAGAGGAATTTCTGTATCATCTCTTAAGAAAAATGAAGAAGTTGTAGAAAAATTAGAGGACAGAATTGTTGGAAGAACATCTCTACATGACGTATATGATCCAATAACTGGTGATCTTTTAGTAAAATCTGGCGACCTTATTGATGATGAAATTGCTTATAAAATAGAATTATCATCGATTGAATCAGTTGAAGTTAGATCAGCATTAACTTGTGAATCCAAAAGGGGTATATGTGCAAAATGCTATGGAAGAAATCTAGCTACTGGTAATGATGTTCAAATGGGTGAAGCTGTTGGAGTTGTTGCTGCTCAGTCAATTGGTGAGCCTGGAACTCAGCTTACATTAAGAACCTTTCATGTTGGTGGTATTGCTGGTAATATTTCGGAAGAAAGTAGTGTCATAGCCAAATTTGATGGAAATATTGAGATTGATGACTTAAAAACCGTTAAAGGTAAAAATACTAATGGTGAAGATATTGACATAGTTATTTCAAGAACTGCTGAAATAAAAATATCTGATCCAAATACAGGACTTACTTTAAGTAATAATAATATTCCTTACGGTGCTCAATTATATGTTAAGGGTAAGAAAAAAATTAAAAAGGGAACACTAGTTTGTGATTGGGATCCTTATAATGGAGTTATCATTTCTGATTTTTCTGGAAAAGTAAAATTTGAAAATATTCAACAAGGAATCACTTTTGAAGTTGAAATTGATGAACAAACAGGATTTCAAGAAAAAGTAATAATCGAATCAAGAAATAAAAAGTTAATTCCAACTTTGCATATTGTAAATTCTAAGGATGAAATCATAAGATCTTACAATTTACCTGTTGGTGCTCATTTAGTAGTTAATGACAGTGAAAAAATTGGTATTGGAAAAATTTTAGTTAAGATTCCTAGGAAATCAGCAAAAACAGGGGATATTACTGGTGGTTTACCTCGAGTAACAGAGTTATTTGAGGCAAGAAATCCTTCTAACCCTGCTGTTGTTAGTGAAATTGATGGTGTTGTGTCATTTGGTAAAATTAAGAGAGGAAATAGAGAAATTATAATTGAAGCAAAAACTGGGGAAGTAAGGAAATATCTCATAAAACTTTCAAATCAAATTTTAGTTCAGGAAAATGATTTTGTTAAGGCTGGTACTCCTATGTCTGAAGGTTCAATTACACCAAATGACATACTAAATATTAAAGGGCCGTCTGCTGTACAACAATATTTAGTAAATGAAGTTCAAGAAGTTTATAGGCTTCAGGGTGTAAAAATTAATGATAAGCATTTTGAAGTTGTAGTTAGGCAAATGATGAGAAAAGTTAAAATTAAAGACTCAGGTGATACAATTTTTTTAGAAGATCAATTAGTCCATAAATCTGATTTTATTGATGAAAATGATAACATATATGGGAAAAAAATAGTTGAGGATTCAGGTGAATCTCAAAATTATAAGATTGGACAGATTATAACATCAAGAGATTATCGAGACGAAAATTCAATATTGAAGAGAGAGGATAAAAAATTATTGATTGCAAGGGATGCAAAGCCCGCTACAGCGACTCCAATTTTACAAGGAATAACTAAGGCTTCTTTACAAACAAAATCATTTATTTCTGCTGCTTCTTTTCAAGA
>CENJ01051917.1_pt1 | contig 15314 bp, 10 predicted proteins | sample 356161 | NCBI WGS metagenome assembly CENJ01 (sample SAMEA2619531, study PRJEB7988) | marine metagenome | biome: marine biome (ENVO:00000447); feature: surface water layer (ENVO:00002042); material: "saline water (ENVO:00002010), including plankton (ENVO:xxxxxxxx)" | depth 5 m
CCAGAACCAGATCCAGATCCAGAACCAGATCCAGAACCAGATCCAGAACCAGATCCAGAACCAGATCCAGATCCAGAACCAGAGCCAGAGCCTGAACCAGAATCAGAGCCAGAACCAGGATTTCTCAAGTCATTTTTTTCTAAGAAAAAAAAGCAATCTTTAAACAAAGGACTAAAAAAAACGAATCAGTCTTTTTTTTCAAAACTTAATAAATTAGTAGCAGGTAAGTCTAAAATTGACTCTGAAGTACTTGATAATTTAGAGGAAGTTCTCATTTCAAGTGACGTTGGCGTTAATACAACATTGAAAATTATTGAAATGATTGAGTCAAGAGTTGCTGATGAAAAATATTCAAGCATAAAAGAATTAAATTTAATTCTGAAGGCAGAAATAGCTTCACTTTTGATTGAAAATGAAGAAGAGTTAAATCAGGATGTTGTTTCATTCAAAAATAAGCCGCATGTTATTATGGTTGTTGGTGTCAATGGGGTTGGGAAAACAACTACAATTGGTAAACTTGCCAAACAATATAAAGATAATGGATTGAATGTGGTAATTGGAGCAGCTGATACTTTCAGAGCAGCTGCAATTGATCAATTAGACACTTGGGCTCAAAGAGTAGGGGTTCCAATTATTAAGCAGCAAATGGGTAGTGATCCAGCATCTGTAGCCTTTGATACCTTGAGTTATGCAAAATCTGCTAATGCAGATATAGTTTTAATTGATACCGCTGGACGCCTTCATAATAAAATTAATTTAATGAATGAGCTTTCAAAAATTAAGAGGGTAATGGATAAAGTTATTGAAAATGCTCCACATGAAGTAATGTTAGTATTAGATGGTTCAACGGGTCAAAATGCATTTATTCAAGCAAAAGAATTTACCAATGCAACGGAAGTAACTTCTTTAGTAATTACAAAACTTGATGGTACTGCTAAGGGAGGGGTTGTGATTGGAATAAGTGATGAGTTTAATATTCCTGTTAAGTTCATTGGAGTAGGGGAAGCTATTGATGACTTACAGGTATTTAATAAGCTAGAATTTGTTGATTCATTTTTTGAATAGATTTTGAGAACAAAATACACAGATAAAAACATAATTAACGTTATAACATTAGGATGTAGTAAAAATACTTATGACTCAGAAGTACTTATGGGTCAGCTAAAGGCAAATAATAAAAATGTTGTTCATGATTCTGAAGGTAATATCGTAGTTATTAATACATGTGGTTTTATCGAAAATGCTAAGCAGCAGAGCATTGACACAATACTTGAAAATGTAAAGAAAAAAAAACAAGGCCTAATTGATAAGGTATTTGTTACTGGATGTCTTAGTGAGAGATATAAACCTGATCTAATTGATGAAATTCCTGAGGTGGATAAATATTTTGGTACAACTGAGTTACCTTCACTACTTAAGCATTTAGAATCTGATTACAAGCATGAGCTAACTGGAGAAAGACTTCTTACAACTCCTAAAAATTATGCATATTTGAAAATTTCTGAGGGTTGCGACAGACCATGTAGTTTTTGTGCAATACCACTCATGAGAGGCAAACATAAAAGTTTTTCAATTGAAAACTTAGTTGTTAAAGCTCAAAGTTTAGCCAAAGATGGAGTCAAAGAATTAATTTTAATTGCACAAGACTCCACTTTCTATGGAATTGATCTATATGGAAAAAGGTCCTTATCATTATTGTTAAAAGAATTGGTAAAAGTTGAAGGCATAGAGTGGATTAGACTTCATTATGCTTTTCCCAATGGCTTTCCTAAAGATGTATTGAAGGTAATAAATGATGAGCCAAAAATTTGTAATTATATAGATATTCCCTTGCAGCATATTTCTGAAAGTATTTTAAAGTCTATGAAGCGACCATCAAATCGAGAAAAAATAAATGATCTTCTTTTAGAATTTAGAAAAAACGTTCCTGGAATTGCAATTCGAACAACAATAATTGTTGGATACCCTGGTGAAACCCAAAAAGACTTTGATTTGCTCAAAGATTGGGTAAAAGAAATAAGATTTGATAGGCTTGGTTGCTTTACTTATTCTCATGAAGAGGGCACATCCGCATTTGATTTAAAAGATGATATTGATCAGCAAACAAAAAATAAAAGATTGAATGAGGTTATGGAATTGCAATCAAAGATATCATGGGAAGAAAATCAAAGAAAAATAGGTAAAATTTTCAAAGTAATCATTGATAGAAAAAAGGAAAATTATTATGTTGGTAGAACTCAATTTGATTCTCCTGATGTTGATAATGAAGTTCTTATTAGCTGTAAAGAAAATTATTTAAAAGTTGGATCTTTTGTAAATGTAAAGATTACTGATGCATCAGATTTTGATTTATACGCTGTAATCTCTAATAACTCTAATGAATCCGTCAACTAGTTTTAAATTTGAAGTATGGTAATTAGTGAAATAAGATATAATGATACAAACCAGTTTGGTAAATTATTTGTGGATTACACACTGCAAAAAAATAATTTGAAAAAATTAATTTCCGAATACCCTAAAATTGAAAATTTTGAAAAACAAATCAAAGTCAAGTCTGAAAGTTATGATCATTCAATAAGACCTATAATCAAAACCATCATTGATAATCAGTACAATGGAATTTATTTAAATAATATTCAAAAGAAAAATTTAAATTCAATTTTAAATGAAAATACTTTTACTGTTACAACAGGCCATCAATTAAATATATTTACTGGTCCACTATACTTTATTTATAAAATATTCTCTACAATAAATTTGACAGAAATTCTCAAGAAAAAATATCCCAAATACGATTTTGTACCTATTTATTGGATGGCAACAGAAGATCATGATTTTGCAGAAATAAATAACTTTTATTGTCTTGGTAGAGTTTTTAATTGGAATTCCAATCAAAGTGGATGTGTTGGGGATTTTAATACCGATTCAATAAATAATACAATTGAAGAACTTGATAATGAAATTTCAAATTTTAAATCCTACTCTAAGATTATTTCTATAATAAAAAACAGTTATTTAGATTCAAATAATTTAGCAGATGCTACCAGAAAATTAGTAAATGAATTATTCAAAGAATACGGTCTCTTGATTATTGATCCAAACAACAAGGATCTGAAATCTAAATTTTCAAAAATAATTAAGTCGGAACTTTTTGAAAATTTGATTTATAATCATTCGAAAGAATTCACAGGTTTGATTAAAGAACTTGGATATAAAGTTCAGGTTAACCCAAGAGAAATTAATTTATTTTATATTGAAAGGGGTAAAAGAGAAAGAATTCTAAAAATGAAAAATAATTTTGTTACAAATGATAAAGTTAAAAGTTGGACAGAAAAAGAGATACTTAAAGAAATAGAATTATTTCCTGAAAGGTTTTCACCAAATGTTTTATTACGTCCGTTGTATCAAGAATTTATTTTGCCAAATTTATGTTATGTAGGTGGTCCCTCAGAAATTTGCTATTGGCTACAGTTAAAGTCGGTCTTTGAAGCTTCTAACACTAGCTTTCCAATATTATTAAATAGAAATTCTGCCCTTTTGATTAGTGAAAAACAATCCAATTTTCTAAAAAAAAATAAGTTGGATTTTATAGATTTACTAATGAAAAAAAATGAACTTGAAAAAAAACTTGTTAAAACTTATTCTAAAATTAAATTTGACTTTTTACCTCTTGAGAAGGCATTAAATAATCAATTTTCAAAACTTAGAAAAATAGCTGAAAAGACTGATAAATCATTTATTGGTTCTTTGAATGCTCAGGAAAAAAAGCAAATTAAGGGTCTTCAAAATTTAAAGAAACGTTTGCTAAGGGCTGAAAAAAAATATCATTACGAAAAAATTAATAAAATTATTGAATTCCAAAAAAGCTTCTTTCCCTCTGGAATTTTTCAAGAAAGGATTGTAAATTTTATAAATTTTTGTAAAGAGGATAGGTCATCTTTATTCACAAAATTAAAAGAAAATTTAAATCCTTTAAATAATAAATTTACAATAATTGAGATATAGAAATTATATAATTCTATTTTTTTTATTTCAGAAATCAATTTCTATTTTTACGCATGCAAAATAATGTTTTGATACTTGACTTTGGGTCCCAGTATACTCAATTAATTGCCCGAAGGGTAAGAGAATTAAATATTTATTCTGAAATTCATCCATTTAATAAAATCCCTGTAAATATTGATAATTATGGAGTTTTAATTCTTTCTGGTAGTCCATATTCAGTACTTGATAAATCGTCGCCAAACATTGACTTAGATTTTCTATTAAAAAAATTTCCCACTATGGCTGTTTGTTATGGTGCTCAATTAATTGCAAATGAAATGGGAGGTAGTGTTAAATCATCTAACATAAGAGAGTATGGCAGAGCAAATCTAAAAGTGATTGAAAATGATAATATTCTATTTGAAGGAGTTAAGGAAAATTCTCAAGTTTGGATGAGCCACAGTGACACTATTGGTGTACTTCCAAAAAATTCTATATTACTTGCAAGTAGTGATGATGTAGAAAATGTAGCCTTTCAGTATTTAGATAATAATTTTTGTTTACAATTCCATCCTGAAGTTTATCACAGTGTCGAAGGAAAAAAAATCCTTGAAAATTTTCTGATTAAGATCTGTAAATTAAAACAAAATTGGACTCCCAAATCATTTATTCAAAAGACAATTTTAGATTTAAAAAATGAGATTGGCACAGATAAAGTAATCCTTGGTTTGTCTGGTGGGGTAGATTCATCTGTAGCAGCAGTGCTTCTAAATAGGGCTATAGGAAATCAGTTACACTGCATTTTTGTTAATAATGGACTTTTAAGAAAAGATGAGTTTAAGAATGTTCTTGATCAATATAAAAACATGAAATTAAACGTGAAAGGTGTTGATTATTCACATGATTTTTATGAGCAATTAAACGGGATTAGTGATCCAGAACAAAAAAGAAAGATTATTGGTCGGGTATTTATCGAAGCCTTTGAAAATGAAGCAAAAAAAATTAAAGATGTGAAATGGTTAGCTCAAGGAACAATTTACCCAGATGTAATTGAAAGTGTCTCTGCTACTGGTGGTCCATCTGCGACTATTAAGAGCCATCACAATGTGGGTGGTCTTCCTGATTTGATGAATCTTAAAGTGATTGAACCTTTAAAATTATTATTTAAAGATGAGGTCAGGAGAGTTGGAAATTCTTTACAAATTGACCATAATATTTTAGGAAGACACCCTTTTCCTGGACCTGGTCTTGCTATTAGAATTTTAGGTACGATAACGCCAGAAAAAGTAAAAATATTACAAGAAGTTGATCAAATTTTTATTGAAGGTTTAAAAAATGAAAATCTTTATGATAAAATATGGCAGGCAGGAGCAATCTTATTACCCGTTAACAGTGTTGGTGTAATGGGAGATGAGCGTACCTATGAAAAATGTGTTGTTTTAAGAGCTGTTGAAAGTACAGATGGAATGACTGCTGACTGGGTTGATTTACCATATAATTTTCTACAAACAATATCGAATCAAATAATTAACAGAGTCAAAGGAATAAATCGAGTTGTTTATGATATTAGCTCTAAACCCCCTGCAACAATTGAGTGGGAGTAACTTATGAAAACAAATATTTCTATTATAGTATTCATGTTCTTATTTTCGGGTGTCTACGGGCAAGAGTTAGATAATTCTATAATTGATAAACAAATTTCTGTTCGTGACTTTATCAGAATTAATAATATTACTGAAAATGATTTTTTTATTTTGAATGAGAAATATACTATTGACAGATTTAGTAACAAAAAGTCAGATTTAGATAAAATTTTAGCTAAAAATGATACAATTGTAGTTTATCAAAATAAATACCCTAGTGATGAAGAAATCAGATTTATAAATCATAAAATTAAAAGAAAGCAAAAATTATCTCAGATATCCAAAATATATGATGTAGATGAATCAATAATAAAGAAGTATAACTTTAACACTAAAATTTTAAAAAATAATGTGTTAAAAATCCCAATATTTGGAGATGGTAAAGAATTAAAAAATCTTTTAACTCTTCATGTAGTTAAACCTAAAGAAGGTAAATGGAGAATTGCAAATGAATATGGTGTTTCTGTAAATTTTCTAGAAAAGCTCAATCCAAAAATAGGTAAAGTATTAAAAATTAAGCAGAGGATAGCTGTCCCTGTACTAAATAACAAAATTTATGAAAAATCTAATAATTTAAATGATCTTGAATATTTTGAAGTTGATAATAAAGTTTCTTCTATAGAATTAGAAAACGAATTAGGTCTTGAAAAGAACTCAATTGCTTTGTTAAATCCCTCAATAAAAAATATCAATGATTTGCAAGGTTTGATTATTAAGATTCCAAAAAAAGAAGGTTTAAAACAAATTAATACTAAATTAAATCAAAGCTCAAATATCGATAACATCTCTAATCTAGATTTAAAAAAAATTGCATTAATACTTCCATTCAGATTAGAAAGAATTGATTTAGATTCAATTCATCTTGTAAAGAATAATTTGAAAAATGATAAATTATTAAACATTTCTCTTGATTTTTTATTTGGTGCTGAGATGGCCTTAAATAAATTTTCAAAACTTGGTATTGATGTTAAAATGGATGTGTTTGACAATTCTCTAAGTAAAAAAAGAATTGATGAAATAATCAAAAATAATAATATTGATGATTATGATTTTGTTATTGGACCTTTAACTAATGATTTATTTGATTATTTTGTTAATTCAATTCCACTTTCAGATACAAAAATTATCAAAACCCTAGGTAAAAAGTCAATAACTAGTAAAAATGTAATTAATACAATTCCTCATGATTCTATCTACTTTAACAGAGTAATTGAAAAAGTTAAAAATGACACGCTTAAATCTGGTAAGTTCATTATTTCTGATTCAAAAAAAATCAATATAAGTGAAAAATTAAAAAAAATATTTCCTGATGCACAACAGTTTTATTCCAAAATTAATGACTCAGGAATTGATACAAAGACACTAGTTTTTGAAGATTTAGATTCAACATTTGTTGACGGTAGAAACATTTTGTTCTTAGAAACCAATGATCAGGGTTTTGTGTCAAATGTTACTAGTATTTTAAATTCATTTATTTCCGATGATCAGGAAATCGTTTTATACACAACTAATAAAAACAAGGCTTTTGAGGGTGATAATATTTCCAATACATTTTTATCAAACTTAAAATTTCAGTATGCTTCAACCAATAGAATAATTGATAAAAATATAAATCAGGATTTTATTAATGACTTCATAGCATTTTACAAGTTTTATCCAAATAAATATTCAATCAGAGCATATGACATAGTATATGATTTGTTACTGAGGTATAGTAATGGCGATATCGATGATCCTGAGAATCATGAAAATCAGACTGAATATTTAGAAAATAAATTTAAATATTACAGAACTAGTACGGGATCATTGGATAATATTTCTGTATATTTTTTGAAACATGAAAATTTAAACGTAAACCAAATAAATAATTGATTTTAAATTCATCATTTGTTTATGCTTTTACTTTGTCTTTTATTCACTAAATTTGTTTGCGTTTATAACGCATGATGTCCTCTAAAACTAAATATATTTTTGTTACTGGCGGTGTTAGTTCGTCCTTAGGTAAGGGAATTATTGCTGCTTCCCTAGCAAAGTTACTGCAAGCTCAAGGTCTAAAAACAACAATTCAAAAACTTGACCCTTACATAAATGTTGACCCAGGAACATTAAACCCATACGAACATGGAGAGTGTTATGTAACCAATGATGGTGCAGAAACTGATTTGGATTTGGGTCATTATGAAAGATTTTTAAATGTCCCTACATCTCAGTTAAATAATATAACTACTGGACGAATTTATCAAAGTGTTATTGAAAAAGAAAGAGAAGGTAAATATTTAGGTAAAACTGTTCAAGTTATTCCCCACATAACTGATGAAATTAAGAAAAATATTAAGTTTTTAGCTGAGTCAGAAAAATACGATATAGTAATTACTGAAATTGGTGGAACTGTTGGAGATATTGAATCATTACCATACATTGAATCATTACGGCAATTAAGGTGGGAAATGGGTCAAGATAATCTTTTGGTTGTTCACTTAACACTTATTCCTTATTTATCAGCAGCAAAAGAATTAAAAACTAAACCAACTCAACATAGTGTAAAAACATTGATGGAAAGTGGTGTTCAAGCTGATATCCTTGTTTGTAGAACAGAGCATGAGCTTAATGATGGTATAAAGTCAAAACTTGCAAGTTTTTGTAATGTTTCCAAAGAATGTGTTATTCAATCTGTTGACGTTAATACAATTTATGATGTACCTAATTATATGTACAGAGAGGGACTTGATAAAGTTGTTTTGAAAAAATTAAAATTAAAATACAGAGAACCTGATTTAAAGTCATGGAATAATTTTTTAGAAAAATATAAGAACCCAAAAGACTCAGTAAACATTGCATTAATTGGCAAATATGTTGAGCTTCAGGACTCTTACAAATCAATTTTAGAATCATTCATACATGCAGGTGCTGTAAATGAGTTAAATGTAAATGTTCACCCTATTCACTCTGAGTTCATAAATTCACAAAATGTTAAAGAAAAACTTAATTCTTTTGATGGCATCTTGGTTGCCCCAGGTTTTGGAGAACGTGGGGTAGAGGGGAAAATTGAGGCTATCCGATATGTAAGAATCAATAACATTCCATTTTTTGGAATCTGCTACGGAATGCAAATTGCGGTCATTGAATTCGCCAGAAATGTTCTTAAAATTAAAGATGCAAATTCCACTGAGGTTAATCCAAAAACAAAAAATCCTGTTATAGATTTAATGCATGATCAAAAAAATATTATAAATAAAGGTGGTACTATGAGATTAGGTGCTTGGAATTGTAAATTAATCAAAGATTCTCTTTGCTATTCTATCTACAAAAATGAAAATATTCAAGAGAGACATCGGCATAGATATGAATTTAATAATAGGTATTTAAATGAATTTGAGACAAATGGATTTGTAGCTATTGGTAAAAATAGTGATACTGAATTAGTTGAAGTGATAGAAATTAAAGATCACCCATGGTTTATTGGGGTACAATTTCATCCTGAATATAAAAGTACTGTTTCTTGCCCTCATCCATTATTTGTATCTTTCCTCAATGCTGCAAAAAATAATAAGAGAAAATAATGGAAGACAATAAGATTGATATTAATTCCTTAATTGGATTTTTCTTGATAGGATTTATTTTTATTGGATGGCTCTGGTTAAACCCACCTCCTGAACAACCAATTCCCGAAATTGAAAATGATTCAAATAGCGTACAAACAGATGCTAATAAAAGAAATATAAGCCCATCAAACAGTCTTTCAGATGTAGTTGCAAAAAAGCCTGATGATAAAATGGAAAATATGAATTTAAGTTTAAAAAATTCAATTTCTGAAAAAGGTGAAATTGTTAAAATTGAAACTGAGAGGTTTATTGTAAGTTTTTCCTCGCTGGGTGGACAAATAATTTCACTTGAACTGAAGGATCATTTAAATTACTTAGGAAAATCAATTTTTTTAATTGAACCTAATACTTCTGTTTTTAATATTGATTTTAAAGCCAATAATGGAAGAGTTTTTAATACTAAAAACCAGTTTTTTACACCTGAGTTAATTGACTATGGAAATACTAAGGTATTAAATATGAAATTGAATGTTTCTGAGAATACCTATCTTAATTATTCTTATTCAATTGATCTTGAGGATAATATAATTAATCTTGATATTCAATCATCAGGATTTAAAGAAATACTTGATATAAATTCACCCTATAATTTGTCATGGGAGTTGGATGCCATAAGGAATTCCAAAAGTATTTCCTATGAGAATAGATATACTTATTTGACCTACTATCATGATGATAATAAAATAGATTATCTTTCTATTAGCGGTGATGATGATTATGAGGAGAAGAATATCAATTGGATTTCTTTCAAAAAACATTTTTTTAGTTCAGTTTTAATTCCAAATAAAAAACCAATTCAAAAAGCATTTTTAGAATCAAAAGATTTAGTTCAAGATAATAATGTGGATACATTGTTCACGAAAAAATTCCGTACAAAAATCCCATTTGAATTTGAAAATAATGAATTTAATAATTCTTTTAAATTTTATTTCGGACCAAATAAATTTTCAAAATTAAAATCTTATGAAATAGGGCTAGAGGAAAGTATTGATTTTGGATGGGGTATTTTTGGATTTATTAATAAAAATATTTTTGTGCCGCTTTATAAGTATTTAAGTACTTATTTCCCATATGGAATAGCAATTATATTAATGACAATTATTGTAAGGATTTTTCTTTCTCCTGTCTTATATAAATCCTATTTATCACAGGCTAAAATGAAAATTTTAAAACCGGAATTAGATGAAATCAATTTAAAATTTAAAGACAATGCCATGAAAAGACAGCAAGAAATGATGTCATTGTATAGGAAGGCAGGAGCAAGTCCCATGGGTGGTTGTCTTCCAGGATTAATGCAAATTCCTGTATTTTTTGCTCTTTTCTTGTTTTTCCCATCTGCTTTTGATTTAAGACAAAAAAGTTTCTTATGGGCGGATGATCTTTCTGCTTACGACAGTATTTTTGATTTTGGATTCTATATACCTTTTTATGGTGATCATATTAGTTTGTTTCCCATTCTTGCGGGGGTTTCTATATTTTTCTACATGAAAATGACTACTGGACAACAAGCTGCATCTCAGCCGCAACAAGAGGGAATGCCTGATATGGCTAAAATGATGAAGTATATGATTTATGTTTCACCCCTAATCTTGATAATCTTTTTCAATAATTATTCTAGCGGATTAAGTTTATATTATTTTGTATCTAACACCCTTTCCATTGGGATAATGTACACGGTAAAAAACTTTATTTTGGATGAACAAAAAATTAGAAATCAGATTCAATTTAATAAGTCACAGCCTGTGAAACCGCCTAGTAGATTCCAAAGAAGAATGCAGGCAATTATGGAAGAAGCTGAGAAGCAGAAAAAAAATAAAAGTTAAATCACCTGTTCTTTTGCTATGTAAATTTAGTGGCATAAACTTTGTTTATCTATTGTTAAAAGATTATGAATAAGCCTAAATGTGGGTGTGGAAATACGCAGAATCCTGACGGTTTTTGTGACGGTTCTCATCAAAATAAAGAATAAAGTTTTGAAAAAAATAGTTGTTATTGGTGCTAGTAGCTCATCAAGATCAATTAACAGAAAATTTGCAAAATATGCAGCTAACTCACTCTTACTTGATTGTAAAATCAAAGAGCTAGTGCTAAATGATTTTGAAATGCCTATTTACAGTGAAGATCTTCAAAGAGAATCTGGAGTCCCGGTTAAAGCCATTAATTTTAAAAGAGTTATTTCAAATTCTGATGGTATTATAATCTCTTTTGCAGAGCATAACGGTTCGTATACTTCTGCTTTCAAAAATATTTTTGATTGGATTTCAGTAATTGAACAAGACATATGGTCAAGTAAGCCATTACTTTTACTTTCAACTTCTACTGGATCAAACGGAGGAAAAATAGTATTAAAACATGCCTACAATAGATTTTCTTTTAATTATAAATTTAATATCCCCTTTTTCTCCCTTCCTAATTTTCATAGTAACTATAATTCAAAAAGCGGAATAATACATCCAGATTTATGCAAAGAATTTTTAGCTACGTTATCTAACTTTGAGGATATCCTAAATGGAACTTAATCTTTACCCAAAAGAAATTCAAGTAAACGGAAACTTTAATAACGGTTTTATTCTAGAAAAAAAACCCATTGGATTTCCCAATGAAAATGGAAACTTAAAGCCATTTTCAAATATTTTTTATTGGGCGCATGCTTGGACACCTGGGGGAAGAAGTACCATTGGTCTTCATCCTCATCATGGCTTTGAAATATGTACTTTTGTTCTGAAAGGGAATATTAATCATTTTGACACTAAATTAAATAAATGGGTCAAACTGAATGAGGGTGATGTACAAATTATAAGATCTGGAAATGGAATTTCACATTCTGAGGAAATCTTAGAAAATTCAGAAATTTTTCAAATATGGTTTGATCCTGATTTATCAAAATCATTAAAAAGATCAGCTACCTACAATGATTATAAACATTCAGATTTTAAAAAGTCTATAGCTAATGGAGTAAAAATTATTAAAATCCATGATAGTAACGGGAAGGCTTGGATGGATTCAGAGGGAGTATGTATAAATGATTTATATTTTGAGAGTGAAATATCCTTCCAAATCAAAATAAAAAAAAATAAAATTCATTCTTTTTTCTTGATTGATGGACATATATCTTTGGGAAATAAAGAAGTCTATAAGGGTGACTTTTTCACTATCAAAGATTTAAAATCTATACAGTTGGATGTAAAAAAAACCTCAAGATTGTTTGAAGTGTCATCGCCTGTAAATCCTTCTTATAAAACATATTTTAATTAGTAACTTTACGTTGTGAAAAAAGTTATTGTCGGTCTTTCTGGTGGAGTTGATTCAAGCGTTAGTGCTTTATTACTAAAGGAGCAGGGTTATGAGGTGATTGGTTTGTTCATGAAAAATTGGCATGACGAGAGTTTAACAATTTCTAATGATTGTCCGTGGTTAGAGGATAGTAATGATGCTATGCTTGTTGCAAACAAGCTTAATATACCATTTCAAACTATTGATTTAAGTAAAGAATATCAAAGTAGAATTATCAATTACATGTTTGATGAATATAAGATGGGTAAAACCCCTAACCCTGATATACTGTGTAATCGAGAAATTAAGTTTGATATTTTTCTTAAGCTTGCATTAAATCTTGGCGCAGATTATGTTGCAACTGGGCATTATTGTCAGGTAGAATCATTTGATAAAAAGAACAAAAAAATATATCGGTTGCTTTCTGGAGATGATCATTTAAAAGATCAGTCGTATTTTCTATGTCAATTAACTCAAAAACAACTATCTAAAGTAATTTTTCCTATCGGAAAGTTAACCAAAAAGGAGGTCAGAGAAATTGCAAAAAAAAATGATCTCATTACAGCTGAAAAAAAAGACTCTCAGGGATTATGTTTTGTTGGTAAAGTAAAATTACCAGACTTTTTAAAGCAGAAATTAATTCCTAAAAAAGGAAAAGTAATCAAAGTTGATAATAATTATATTATTGCTGAAAAAGAAGAAAGTGATTTTGAATCAAATAAATCTTATCTTGAATTTTTGTGTTCTCCACGAAACTTTTCAGAAACTGATGGTGAGTGTATTGGATATCATAATGGAGCCTTCTTTTACACTGTTGGTCAAAGAAAGGGACTAGATATTGGTGGTTTTAAAGATCCCTTATTTGTTCTCAAAAAGGATATAGATAAAAATATTCTTTATGTTGGTATGGGATCAGACCACCCAGCACTCTTTAAAAAAGCATTATTTATTTCTAAAAAAGATATTCACTGGGTTAGAAATGATTTAACTATTCAACCTAACCAAAGTATGGAAGTTTATTTTAGAGTTAGATACCGTCAACCTTTAGAAAAGGGAAAAATATTTATGTATAAGAGTGGATTATTTATTTTATTTGACAGGCCAATTTCTTCGATTGCAAGTGGTCAATTCGCTAGTTGGTATATTGAAAATGAATTAATAGGTTCGGGTGTTATAAGTTAAAATGAGAAATCTTACTTATTTTTTATTGTTATTTTTTTGTTTAGGTTACGCACAAGAGAATGAACATGCGTGGATTTATTTTAATGATAAACCAAACTTTGACACGTATCTTGATAACCCAAATTTGATATTTACAGAAAAGTCCATACAAAAAAAAAATAACAAGAATATACCAATTGATTATTTGGATGTTCCAGTAGACAAAAAATTTATAGATTCTATTTTATCTTTAGGAAATTTTGAATATTTGGCTAAATCAAAGTGGTTTAATTTCATTCACATAATTGGTAATGAAAATGAAATACAAAACCTTGAAAATGTTGGTTTTGTAAAAAAAGTTGTTATGGCAAACAGAACAATTAATAAATCAACCGAATATAATACTGATTTAAAGTTTCTAGATCAAGAAAATGACAACCCTGAAAATCAAATAGAAATGATAGGTTTAGATTATTTACATGACTTAGGATTTAGAGGGGAGGGGATCTCAATTGCAATTTTTGATGCTGGTTTTAGAAATGTAGATTCGATAGGCGCGTTTAGCAGAATTCATTCTTTGGGTAATATTAAATATGTATATGATTTTGTTGATAAAACTAATAATTTGTATAGCTATACCGGAAATTCACATGGCACCCTTGTTTTTAGTGTAATGGCTGGATTTATAGAATCAGAATTTATTGGAAGTGCTCCAGATTCAGAATATTATTTGTTTAGAACAGAGGATGTTTCCTCAGAAACTCCAGCAGAAGAAAGTTATTGGATTGAAGCAATTGAAGTTGCTGATAGTCTAGGTGTTGATATTACTAATACTTCACTGGGTTACAAAAATTATGACAACGAAAATTACAGTTATCAAAATCATGAAATGAATGGATACACAGCCTTAATTACTAAGGCTTCAAATATAGCATTCAATAAGGGAATTATTCTTATAAACTCAGCAGGTAATTCCTCTAATTCAGGAGTTATTGCACCTGCTGATTCACCCAATGTTTTGTCGATTGGTGCTGTAAATAATCAAGGAGATTATGCTTTCTTTAGTTCACAGGGAAATAATTTTCAACCTACAACTAAACCAGATATTGTAGCACAGGGATATGGTACTTTTGTTGTAAATGCAGAGGATGAATTAACCAAAGCATCAGGTACTTCATTCAGTTCCCCAGTTATTTCAGGTGCCATCGCATGCCTATATCAAGCTTTTAATGAGTTTTCAAATAAAAAAATTTACAATGTTGTAAGAAATGCTTCATCCCAGTTTTATTTTCCAGATTCATTTCTTGGTTATGGTATTCCTAATTTTGAGCAAGCTTACATAACATCATTAAAAAATAGATCTGACGAATTTGTTGTTTATCCTACTGTAGTTATTGATGACATTAGAATTATAAATTATGAAAGTCAACTTTTTGAAGTAAAGATATTTGATATAAAAGGCAAAAATATTTTTACAAAAAAATATAATGATATTCTAAATAATATTGATTTAGCTTTTTTAGCTAATGGGTTTTATTATTTGAATATTAAAAATTTTGATGGAGAGTTTATCAATAAAAAAATTATTAAAAAATAGAATTAAGAATTCCATATTTTCCAAGATTCAATTGCTTGGATTTCTAGCATTTCC
>CENJ01104406.1_pt1 | contig 15308 bp, 8 predicted proteins | sample 356161 | NCBI WGS metagenome assembly CENJ01 (sample SAMEA2619531, study PRJEB7988) | marine metagenome | biome: marine biome (ENVO:00000447); feature: surface water layer (ENVO:00002042); material: "saline water (ENVO:00002010), including plankton (ENVO:xxxxxxxx)" | depth 5 m
TCCGTGCAAGCTGAGGCCGACATCTACATCCACCCACCCAACAAATTTGCCGCCATCGACGGCATGATTACTAACTTCCATCTGCCAAAGTCGACTCTGCTTTGTCTCGTGGCCGCCTTCCTCGCCCCCGGTAGCGAAGAAGGAATTGACTGGCTCAAGCAACTATACGCCGAAGCCATTGATCAAAAATACCGCTTTTACAGCTACGGCGACGCCATGCTCATCCTCTGAAACCCAAATTTTTTAAATGAAAGAACATTTCTGCTATGAGCGAACCTAGGTCAGATCGCGATACCCCGAAGCTTGAAGAAGATTGGGTGCTTTCTACTGGCCTTAAGCATCCCATACCTTGGAGTGCGCCCTTAAGAAGGCTCGACGGCATCCCTCCCAATCTAACCGGCTACCTGATATAATCAGGCTTCTGAATCTCTAGCATGAAAAAGCACTTTGGCATAATCGATAGCGGTTGCGAACAGCGGTAGGTCAGGATCACCACGTCAGGATCGTCGGGTGAAGTTACTGTCGAAACGTGGACGGCTTCGGAATCGCTAAACGCGAGATTCGGACTTTCTTTCACAATGACTTTGAACTCAGCATCAATCGCCTCTTGGCGCTGCCTGAATTGAACATGAGAGTAGCCATCCGCCCTAAACTGGCGGATCACATCGCTGCTGAATACATCTGGATCCAGATCCAATGTATACTCCGCCCAATCCGGGAATCGGTCTCCGTCTGGATTGGCGTCAGAAGCGAGGATACCGCCCGGACCATTCGTTCCAATCGGAACAAGATCCCACGACAGGTCATAAGTGACACCACGGAATCCCCCATCAACACGAAGGTAAACTGTGTCACCTCCCGCATCAACTCCGTAAAAAAACTGAGTACCCGGCCCAAAACTATCCCTCAGTCTTCCATCGGAGTCATACAGATAAACTGTGTATGGCTCCTCCACCAAAGACGGATCGATGATGACCGATAGATTATCGGAAGGCACGTCAATCCTGAACCAATCCTGATCCAAGGAAACACCTAGGCCCAACTGAGCACTTAGAGGCACTAACTGCTGAGAAGAGAGATCATAGGCCTCGAAGAAGGTATCATTCTCCTCATAAGCGTCTTCAAGTGTATTGATGGACGGTGATGAGGACCACATAAGATTATACGCTGTACCCAGACCGGCACCGGTAACCACAACTGAATACTCTGCTGCCAGATCTTCACTACCAGAGAAAACAACTTGTTCGGTTCCATCGCTAGAGTCCGAAATGTCGATCTGGAAGCCATTACGATAAAGCGCGAGGCTCAGATTCTCGGAGGCCGGCGAATACTCGATGTCAACGGAAACGAGATCGAAACCATCTGGAAGACTGAAAGAATACCAATCGTTGTCATACTGTCGCCCCTCACCGCTGATAAACTCGAGCCAGACGTTCTCCTGACTACTCAAATCGTAAGCCTGAGACAGTGTATTGTTCGCCTCGTAAGCGTCATCCGCAGGTGGAGCTTCAGTACTAAACCACAAGTCGTATTCAATTCCGGCTCCTGCCCCATAAACAAGAACGTAGTATGTTCCGCCCGATGGGCTGAGAAGTTGGTTGATTGTTTCATTATCATCACCAGACACAGATTCTGAGATGCGCACACCGTTTGAGGCGTAGAGTGCAATGTCGATATTTCCTCCCGCATAGTGCGTGAATATCGCTTGAACAGTGAGGCGGTTTTGTCCCGCGGGGACAAAAATCTCATACCAATCGGGGTCGATTTGCACGCCGTTGCCGTCAATACTAGATAGAAAATTTTCATTTAACCCGCTAATATCGTAAGCGCTTTGCAAAATGTTGTTATCCTCATAGCTATCGTCCGGAGAAGGTGGCGGCAGAGCAGCCGGTTCTTCCACCGTAATACGAAGATTATAGGCAGATTGCGTCGCCCCCCTAAATCCATAAACTAGCAAGGTGTAGACCCCCGCATTAAGAGTCCCACCCTGATCGTCAGGCAAAATCACGATCTGCTCATAGTCGCTTACTCCCGCGGACTCCGCAATGCTTGATCCATTGCTGTCAAATAGCTCCATATCAAGGTCGCCTTCTTCATTGATAAAGAACATTTCAATATCCAAAGATCCGCTTCCCTCCGGCACATCGTAGAAGAAGAAATCATCGTCGTTGTTCACACCCGAACCCTCGATCTCCGAGATGAGCACCCCATTGAAACCGGTCAATTCATAGCCCTCAGCAATCGAGTCGTTCTCCTCGTAGACATCCTCCGTGAGCTCTTCATAAACCAGATCGTAAGAATTACCTACATCATCGCCGAAGACTCTTACGTAGAAGAGGCTTTCACCGTGAACCTCTATACTTACGAACTCGTCATCTAAGGAGCTTACACCGGTTCCTATAATACCTCCCTCTGAGTTGAACACTTCCAAATCAATATTCCCATCGATATGAGTAAACGTAGCACGAACGATCACCAGAGGCACTTGGGGATCAGGGCGAATTACATACCAATCGTCATCTGACTGGACCCCGAGCCCAAACCCATTACTAAGCGCGACGCCCGACCCTGCGAGAGCGGTGGACGCGCCATCCTGAGTGTCATTCTCCTCGTAGGCATCGTCCGTGTTTACCTGAAAACTTGATTCCCAGAGCAAATCATAACTGTTACCAGTTGCAATATTATCGGCACTACGAACGACGACGTAAAAGGTTTCACCCGATGAATCTGCAGGGATTGTAATCGACTCTTCCCCGGAAGTTCCGAGCGAATCAGAAAGCTTCAGATAAGAAGAACTATAGAGCGCGAGGTCTAAGTTCCCGCTGGATTCAGCGTAGTTTAAGGTTACCGAAACTATGTTGTCGCCAGGCGGTGTCGTGAAGAAGAACCAATCGTTGTCCAACTGAGTGCCCAACCCGTCCACCACGGAAAGTGCCACACCGTTGGCGGCAGATAAGTCATAGGCCTCGAATATGGTATCGTTCTCCTCGTAGTTGTCCTCTGGAGTTGGCGGAACAACGGGCGTAAGGTCATAGGACCAGATCAAATCGTATAGAGTATTTGTAATGATTTTCTGTCCGGATTCACCGCTTGCATACACCGTAAGATAATAGACCCCGCCGGAGAGATCTCCCACAAGATAATCGAGCACCTCGACGTCCTCAGTCCCCTCGGCCGAAACCAAGAGGAATCCTCCCTCATCATAGAGGGCCAGATCTAGATTTCCGATTGCATTAGAGAAGCTAGCTGTGGCGCTAATCGTATTAAACCCTGACGGCAGCGTAATCTTGTACCAATCACGGTCTGCCTGCAAAGCCTCGCCAAAAATATTAGTAAGCGCTACACCGTCGTAGGCACTTAAGTCAAAGGTCTCAAAAAAGCTATCGTTCTGCTCATAGCTATCATCGCCATCGACAAGCGAACCAATGCCGGCAACCGCGAACTGATAGTCCTTTGCTTCATCAGTGAAATAGTCGATGCTGATGCTTCCCTCAACTCGACCAAGTGCCTGAGGCGTGAAGGTGACAGTGAAATCGACATTCGAAAGTGGTGGGATTACGCCTGAAGTGAATGGCCCGACAGTGAACAAGGGTGAATTCGAAACAATTGAGTTCAAGGTTATCGGATCAGAACTTAGGTTGCTAATCCGATAGGTTGTTTCAAGGCCTCCTCCCTGTATAGAGATGAACCCAACGAGGGTCCCGTCAATCGTCGATGGTGTAGAGTCTTCGTCTCCAATGAGCCGATTGAATACGGGGGTGTTGCCAAATACCGCCAATGGCCCGAGCGGGAGGGTGCCTGTCAGCTTATATTCTCCCAAACTGCCGTAGTCAGAAAAAGCGGTGTCTGGCGTCCCTCGTGCAGCTCCACTCACAACGATGTAGTATAGGCCGGATGGAATAGTCAAGTCCAACTCAGCGCCCAGAGAATCCTCCGGGCTGGACTCATTAATGACCACAAGGTCTGAGTCAAGAAGGGACAGGCTTACCGCAAGGTTTGAGCCGAAGGTATCTGACCCACTCTCAACTCCCCTTTCCGACAATACATCGAGAACTGTAGCCGTAAGGTTCAACTGGCCTCCATCCGAGAGGAAGGAAAACCAATCTTCATCCGTATTGCGCTCGATAATACCATTTTGCTCAACCATTGGGCCCAAATTGGAAACGGCAGTTTCATCAATCGAGATAAGACCCGCCGTTTCAAAATTGCTTGGGTGGTCATCGTCGCGGAAACCGAGCCCGTTATTGCTCGTCACAATAACTTGTAGATCGTCCTGCTGGCGGCTCGCATTCGTGTATTCGCCAATCGACCACTGAGTCACATTGGGATTATCGAAACCTGTTACAAAAATTCTAGGAAAACCCATGATTGGCCCCCAACTGGTCTCTCCATCACCATGACCACCGTAGTATTCCTCTGCAGGGGCGCCCGAATCGGTGTTTAACCCATCATGATTCAATCCAACCGTATGCCCGATTTCATGAGAAATTGTATCTGCGCAGCTATATTCTGATGCATTAAAGGTCCAACAAACGGTTCCTTCGCCAAACGAGTTCAGGAAAGCGACGCCACCAGCTGTTGGAGCTGCATCTTTCGTCGAAGTGATGACAGTCTGTATTCGCTTCTCCGGATCCGCGCTTTCGAATACGCTAACATCAGTCGTGACATTAATATCAAAGGGCATGAAATCCTCTGCAACACGACGGAAGACTGCAGTCACCCACGAGGCATCGGTTGCGAGTGGCAGCGGCGCTGCATTAATTGTGATACCTGAATTCCAACGGGGGTCGGTTACCACCTCCCCGTCAAAATCGCAAAAGAGCACAAATTCAGAGTCAGGTTTGCTGTAAAGGATGGGGACAGAACCGTCTTCGGGCGAGGGGCTCGGCGGAGGAGTCCAGTCTATCGTGGATTGTAGGCTACCGATATGCAGTGGATAAGTAGCCCCTTTGGGGGCGCACAGAACATCGCTAACGGACAAACTGGATAGGGTGAAAAACTCGTCTTTCTCGTCTCCTACAATCTCGAATGCATCACTCCGATTATAGAAAAACAGATGCGCCCGGAGCTTGCGTCGATGAGTATAATTGACGACCAACTCGCCCGCGTTCTCGGACAGCTTCACGAGGTATTTCTGGAAGACCCCGTCTAGGACGATTACATCCAGAGTCCCCTTTAGATCAACGTGGCCAAGACGAATTTGTACTGGGTCACCCTTTGAAAGCCTGTGCAACTGATCAATCTGACCCTTTGGAATCGCTGCGTTCCATTCGTGACTACTCGCTGCATCAAGCTCTTTTATCAGAAGCGTAACTCCTTCCGGATTCTCCGGGACAAACCGATTCGAAGAACTTGAACCGATCGCCTGGGGTAGATGCTGGTTTTCGGGGCTAGGCTTAGGATCGCGCGCTACTTGATCAAGCGCCGCTACTTGAACCTCGGGCACAACCTCGCTGGGCTCAAACACGTCGTCATTACTCTGTCTCAAGCCGAGGTAGGCAAGCAACGCTATAAACAAAGCTGCCCCCACTAGCCCCAATCTGAGATTTTTCTTCATGGGTTAACTCGGCGCGTTCTTCGAAAAGCCCGCTCTAAGTGAGCGGGCTTTGGCATAGGAACAAATAAGTCGTAGACTACTCGGCGTTCGCTTCGATCGAACGATTCACACTACCCGATGGAGTCATAATCGTTGGATTTTGGAAGAGTGAGTTGGCATTGACATTGCGATAAGTCTGACGTGCGGGCGAACCGCCAGGACTGACCAGATTCGCAGTAACGAAGATGAGCAAGTTGCGCTTTTGGCGAGTCTCCCCTTCTGAGCGGAAGAGACGACCTAGACCGGGGATGTCGCCTAGAAGTGGAACAGAGTCATTGACCGACTTTACCTCATCACGAGTGAGACCACCCATGACTACAGTAGCGCCGTCGAATATAGTGACTTCTGTCGACATTTCACGGGTTGAAAAGATCGGTTGATAGAAGCCAGCGGGCACCGTGACCACCGTTCCATCTGTGCCAAGCGCAACGCTAGGGCCGCCATATTCCACAAAGCCTTCAAACTCGGTCACACGTGGTTCTAGAATCAGGCTGATCGTATCGTCGTTTTCTACATTTGGAGTGACTGACATTTCAACACCTACATTGCGAGTGACGAAGTCCTGCGGCGTGCCCGCCGTAATCGAGATTGAGGAACCAGCACCGCCACCCAGTCCGCCGCCATTACCACCGGACGAAACCTGAGACTCGATGTCGCCATAGCTTTCGGGGTAGCGTAGCTCCTGAGCAACTGTGATTGAGGCTCGCTTACCAGATAGAACAGTTACTTTGGGAGCACTCATAAGATCCGTGCCTGTCTTTCGCGAAAGTGCTCGAAGAGCGAAATCAACATCAGTACCGTTAATGGTCCAACCCGTTGCAGTGAAAAGACTACTTGCATTTGCTGCGACATCAATTGCGCTATTTAGAGAAGGTGGCGTGTTTGTAAAGGACAATGGATTCGTTTGAAGAGGGGTTTGAATTCGAATCGCTGATGCATCCGTGCCAGTGGAAAAAGTATTATTCAGGTTACGGCCCTGTGTCGAACCCTGACGCTGATTAATGAAGGTCGGATTGCCAAACTGGTTTAGAACCGGAGCGCCGAACTCATCAAGAACGAATTGTCTACCTCCACCTGCCGACCAATCAAAACCTACTTCTTCAAGGTCGTTTTGGCTGACTTCAAGGAACTTCGCTTCAATCTCAACTTGCTTCACTTCATTGTAATTGCGAAGGATAGTACGCATGCGCTCCAAGTTACGGCGTGACTGAGTGACGATCAATTGCTCACCGTCGAAGGCGAGGCTGGCACCGGGGATCTCAAAATTGACACCCGCGCTTTGGAAGAAGGATTGCAGTGCTTCGACTTCGTCATTTTGAGAAGGGCCGGATGAGCCGCCACCGGAAGGAGCCGCAAAAGGATCGACAGGCCCGGAAGAACTGCCGCCGCCATCCCTGAAACCAGTGAGGCGAATCACGGTGGCGCGAGAGATGGGGAAAAATTCGGTAACCGAAGTCGCGCTCCCACCAAGGCTGTCACTTGGTTGAATTGTGACCGCATCGCCACCCACATCGTAAGCGAAGTTCACCTGCTGCGTGACGAACTGGAGGATACGATCCAAATTTAGATTACGCAGGCTGATATTAACCCGCGGGTTGGAATCGTTTGAATTGAATAGGGGTATAATATTCACACCAATACGTTCTGGGTCGTATTCGACCGACAGCTCGGACAGTGTCTCGACCACGCGGGTCAGTTCCATGCCCGAAAAATTAACCTGTGGGATGACGATGGCATTAAGTTTGTCCTTGATCCGCCCGCCTTCATCGACTTCAACAACATTTGAGGCGGAGATATCAAAGACCTTAGGGCGCTCCCATTGCTGATCGACTTCGGTCAGCATTTGCCCGCGTGTCTTGTACAAATTTTGATTATGAATACTGCCTAGGGTTTCTGCGATCTTAGTTTGGAAAAGCTTGGCTTCGGGGTTGTTGGCATCGCGAGCTTCGACTTCTTTGAAGGAAGCGGAAGCGCCATCGTAGTCACCGTTCAAATATTGGGCGCGCCCACGTGTAAGGAGATCGCGGATGATCTTAGCCTGTGCCACATATTCTGGACTGATTGCGTTAATATCGAGCCCATAAGGATCTGAAATTTGCTTGTCGAGCTGTCGCGATAGGCGACTTGCGGCCGCAGAATCTACGCCGGCACCAGCTGATCGGTATTGATCGACCAATGCTTCAGCACCTTTAGCATCACCAGATTTGGCCAGTGCTTTGGCCTCTACAAGCACGATTTCAGCCTTGGCCGCTTCGATTGCTTCGATTGTGCCGGCCGTTGCAATGTTTAGAGTAAGACTGGCACTCGCGGCGTTTAACAAATTGGAGGCATCGCTGTAAGCGCCCAGCTTAGCCAGCTGTCGAGCATCGGCGATGGCATCTTTGGCGGCGGCAATTTTGGCATCCTGATCGGCAGCCGCTTCAGCCACGACTGCATCCGCAGTATTTACACTTGATTGCAGATCCATGGCAACCTCGACAACTTGATTGCTCGCTTGACCGTAAACGACAGGTGCAGTTCGATTGCCGCGGCGGTCGAGATCCCGGTTGATCGAGGCGAGTAGGCGTTGAATATTCTCATCGTTAGGAGCGACCTTGATTAATGCTTCGGCCTTTTCCTTGGCTAGATCCAAATCCCCAGAGTCGCGGGCACGAAGCGTATCTGCCATTAGGCGAATCTTTTCTGACGTGCTTTGCGCCTCAACCAAATGAGGCGTCACAAGAGCTAAGGTTACTAGCGCTCCCACTATAATTAGTGCGGATAGGCGCATGCGAGTTGCGAGGTATTTTTTCATAATTTTAGATGATAAACAATTGTGCGATGAAGTCTGTTAGTAAATTATTAGAAGCTGGGAATTAGAACATATCAAAGATGTTCCCTGCCTTCTCGGGAGCGTTTATTTCTGGCTTCGTTATTGGGAGAGTTAGAGAAAGATCTCCCTCACGAGCCTTTAAAGTCCGTGTTTCTCCTTCTTCTGTATCAATACCATGTTTGATAACTTTTATTGAAGATTCTTCAAGACTAATTTCCAGTAGAGTGTATTGCCCTATCGGCCCTTCAAACTCAGACGCTGCTTCCGCCAATTCGATATTGAAGCTAGCATCTTCATCAGAACGGATGACGACCGTTAAACCAGAATAGTAGTGGCGCTCTCCGTGGATGAGCACGACCTCTTCTCCTGATCGCTGGTCGAGAATGGTAGCTCTGGCGATTTTTTTTATATTGTTATCTTCGTCGCGAAGGCGTTCGATATCGAAGCTAAGAAGTTTAAACTCTGCATCGGGCTTTTCGTCACCAGGCCGCACGCGAACCTGTTTTTGGGCTTCCTCGTTAAACATAAGAAGGAGTGTCTTGGAAGCGTCTAAGGAGTCTTCTTGCATGTAGCCTTCGACTTGAATGCGGTAGGGCTTGCGCTTGATCTGAGCCAAATAAACGCCGAAGGGGGATGGCGGCTCAGGTGGCTCCCAACCTTCTTCAGAGAACTGACCATTTTCATCAATGAATATTTTGGGCGGCGTGAACACATCATAACGCCACCCAGTCGATTGCTCGGAAGCCTCTGGCCAATTTACCTCCAAAGGGGTCGGAGAGGAAACTATTTTAGGGGTATAAGGGTTGTTATCAATCTGAACATCCGCCGGCAACTTAAGAGAAGACGCGTCACCCGACTTCTGCATGTAAAGAAAACCCCCGCCCGCGAGAACGAGCATGGCGATGACAAGTAAAATTTTATCGTAAATCTTATTCATTCGAAATTAGACGTTGTCTCCCGCAGATTGGGTCGGAAGGACGATCTCGATAAATTCGAGAACGACAGTAAATGTGGAAATATTTTCTGAAATAACGGGCTTCTGTGCTTCCTCGGGAGCTCCCTCTTCCGGATTAGAGCCACCGTCAAAGACCCCGAAAAAAGCATCTAGGTTGTTGTTGGCAGGCACTTTCGTCGTCGTGCGACTGCCTGAGGGGCGCTCGACCTCAATACTACGCACGACAATTGGAAGATCGAATTTAGCAAGATCGTTGAGTAGTCCGCGGAGCGAGTCGGTGTAGCCCGTAAAGGTCAAGCCGAAGGCAAGGGTGTCGATGGCACCAGGCACTTTCGCGGTGATCGCAGGGTTTATAGCAAAGCCTTTTACGCTACCGGTGCCTTCGGCTTCTAGCTCTAAGACCTCACGCTCAACGGAAACAATACTTTCTGGTTCGGCGCCATACAGTTTATCGAGCAAGTAGCTAAGAATTTGGCGTTGCTTATCGAGAACTGGGATTAGGTCTTCATCGTCAAGCATCCTAGCTTCATCGAGGTATTGCTCAAAACCAAATGCAAAATCGTCTGGAACGATGATTTCAACTGGCTCGCCGCCTTTGTCAGTGTGCGTGGCTGCTTCACGCTGATACTCAGATATAAACTGCTGGATACTTGCCATGACGCCGATGCCATCGGTCGATGTCGTGATGCGAGCGCCCTGCTCCAAGTCTGCGCGGATTTTCCTGAGCTCTGCTTTCAGCTTGGATACATTTTCGGCGGAAGCTTCCACATTTTCCTGGGTGGGCGCGGGATTGGCAAAGCGCATCTTATCAAGCTCAGATTCAGCTGAAGTGATTCTTTGCTTTCCTTCATCAATTTTGCCAGCCTCCGCAAATACTAGGTAGGCACCCGCGGCAAATGCCAAAATGCAAACGACTAAAATGATCGTAAAAGTGAGATTTTTCTTAATGAAACCCATGGTATCTAGAGCGGTTTTGCGGTATCCACGACCAAGCTAATAGTGAAAGTTAATACGTTGAGCCCGTTACGTAGATCGCTCCAATTGATATTAGGTGGCATGGAAGATGTGATAAATTTAGAATCTTCAAAACTAGACTGCATTCCTTTAATTCGACGGGATATGACCTCTTGATCAATGCCGCCAGTCTCATCTGCAGTTTCTCGGACAAGCATTTGCCCTTCGATGACAACCTCGTAAGACGCCTTGCCCTTATCGGGCATTTCACGTTGGACTTCTAGTGAGTCGAGCCAGACATCTTCGGCCTTCGTCAGGCTAGCTTGTAGTTCTGCAAAGAATTGTATCCAATTAGTCTTCGAGTTGACTAGGCCTTCGACACGGCGGATGGACTCGCTAATTTTTACGGCCTTATCGGTATTATCACGAATTTGCGACTGGCGAGTCTGCAAGGGAGCAATCTGAGCTTGAGTAGCTTGACCTACTTTTTCGTAAGCACTCCCTAACTGCTTATATCCGACGAATACTGGCCAAGGAGCAAGCGCCAAACAGATTGCAGCCACCATGAGATACGGCTTTTTAGAGCCAAACTCCATTTCAAGCTTAACTTCGTCGGGCAGCAAATTAACACCGGCACTGTCCGCAACCATGTGCTGAGCGGCTGCTCCTATAATCTCGCTAATCTCTAGGCTAAGTGAGGCGGGATCTAAGGCAAGCTCAGCGTCAAGGGTGACATTTTGCAGCGGATCAAAAAAATCAACACCAAGCTTTTGCGAAGTAGACAGTTGCTCGGAAAGACCCTCGAGTAATGCCCCGCGTCCACTGAGGAGGATGCGCTTCGGGGCGCCAGCGCCCTTTTGTCGGCGGTAGTTGACAATCGAACGGGTAATCTCCTGCCCCATACGGCGCATAAATGAGTCGGAGCATGTGGTTAATAGCTTTGCCCCAGAATCATCGTCAGAGTAGTCGAGCTCACCGCAGAAAAATTTGTGTTTAATCTGTTCTGCCTTAGCAAAAGGTTTACCGAGGCTGTCCGCAATACTCTGAGTGAGCGAGTTGCCGCCGAGTTGGATGTTGCGGACGAAGAAGCCGTCAGAATTCTTGAAAAGTAAATTCGTGGAGCGTGCACCAATGTTGATGAGCAGCACATCCTCGTCTAAAGTGGGGTATGCAAATTGGATTGCATTGTAGTCGAGCACCGTAGCGGCATTAATCGTGTCGACTGAAAAACCTGCGCGGATAACCTCTGCGCAGAACTCATCGATTGTATTCGACTTACATGCGATGAAGAGCACTTCAGTCTCAACGCCATCATCGCCAAGTACCTGACTATCCCAAACGACTTCATGTAGAGGATAGGGAATATTCTGTTGCGCTTCAAATGCAATAATCTGCGCCCGCTTGCTCTCTTCGACATGGGGAATACGGATTGTCTTGGTCAGCACTTGATTACCTGGAATGATAAAAGAGGCCTTGCCTGAAAACTTGTGGTGATGGTGCAGCGCGTCCAGTGCGACGGCGACTGCGCCCAACCAAGCATCGTCGTTGGAATAGTCGTATTGCAGGCTTTCCGTTACGAGTTTCTCGACTTGAAGTGAGCCTCCACTAGAGAAAACCTCCGCAGCGGTGACACGGCTTGCGCCACAGTTAATGATAAGTTGCTTTGAGCTGCTCATGTAATAATTTCTGAAGGTAGCGAATCAATAAATAGGCATGTGAACTTGTGCCTAATCACGCACTTCGCGACGAAGGATAGCAGGCAGTTGACTAATTCGCCCAAGATCAATTCCGGAGACTAGGTAATAAGGCATGAGCACATGCTCATTATCCGCACCTTCTGAATCGGCTTTGGAAATGAAAGAATTAAGAATATCCAGATTCGGGATGTTGCTACTCATAGCTGCTTTTTGCGGCTTCTGCGTGTCACCATTTACCGATACTTCTACATAGTAAAAATCAGGGTCTGTTTTTAGCTGGTCACGGTCGACGATTAGACCTGGAAGGTAGAAATAGACGTTGTTATCGTCTCCTTTTTCCATGATTAAAATTTCGATTTCACTCGTATAATAATCGAAAGAGCGTACCGAGGCTTCACGTATGTATCCCAAGTAGGCCTTAACTTTAATCTTTTCAACGTAATCTTTGTCGCGTGCTTCCTCTGCGGAATTACCCTCACAAGAAAGTTCGATTTCCATCTGAATCCAATCATCGCGAAGCGAATTAAAGTCGACACGATCGACGCGAATATCCTCTTGCGCAGGCAGTAATAGCGATACAGCTACAAGAGCTAATATGGAGACAAAGTATTTATTCATGTTAATGGGGAGTAAACTGAATGGCTGATCTAACAACTAGAATACTAAATTGTTATGTACTGGCTGAGTGCAAAGCAACCCCTTTTTGATAGAAATTCACCTTAGGACCTAACTCAGACTGCATTTACGTAATGGGCAGGATTATAGAGTTCCTTTACTCTGGAACAGCTTGTTTACCCCTAGTAATATAAATAGAAATTCGCTTGCAGAAATCATCTTTCCTACAAGCGTCAGCGAATATGAATACAAAGCTACCATTCAAGATTAGTACGCTCATTTTTACACATAATTCACAAGGGCAACAGCTACTAATCAAGCGCAAGAAAGCACCCAATCTCGGATGCTGGAGCCCGATCGGCGGCAAGCTTGACATGCCATTTGGCGAATCTCCCTACGAGTGCGCCCGCCGCGAGACCGAGGAAGAGATTGGGCTCAGGCTCGAAGATGGCGACCTTCATTGCTTTGGCTACATCTCAGAGAAGAGTTACGAGGGCGAGGGGCACTGGTTGATGTTTTTGTTTGAGTGCAAAAAGGTGGTCAATGAACTGCCTAGTGCGATCAATGAGGGCCATTTTAAATTTTTCGAGCGTGCCGCAGTCGATGAACTGCCAATCCCCGAAACAGACCGCACCCTGCTCTGGCCATACTACGACCATTATAAAGACGGCTTCATTGGACTGCGAGCTAGCTGCGATCCATTAGGGCAACTAGCAATCACAGAGGAGCTGAAAATCTAGGGACTACGGCCCTAGTACAGAGCATTGAGGGGCGCAATTCACCCCAAAAAGAGTTTCGATCTTACATGGATTTTGAGCTCTTAGCTTCGCGCTGAATCGCCTATCCAACCCGGCCATTCAACACTTTGCAAATCGACCACCTCTCAGGCTCAGCGGGCAACTCCGTACCCGTGGCCACAACCTGGACATCCTCGGGGCAGGCGCGCCAAAAGCCTTGGCGACGAATCGGATCGAGCTCGCCCAGCACATCGTCCGCCAGCAAGACAGGCACCAGCCCAAGCTGTTCACGGTAAAAACTAGCTTGTGCAATTCGCAGAGCCACACAGAGACCTCGCTGTTGCCCGTCCGAGGCATACTCGCGAGCGCCGCCAACTTGGAGGGAGAAATTGAAATCGTCGCGGTGTGGTCCACGCTGAGTAGCGCCGATCATTTGATCGCGCTTGCGACTCTCATGCAACAGGCGGCAGTAAGCTTCCGTATCATGACAATCCACATTAGAGCGAAAGCTCAGCTCCGGGCCCTCGTCCGCCTCAGCGATACGATCGTAAGTGCGGCATAAGACTTCGCTCAAGGTCCTCATGCCCGCCTCGCGATAGTTAGCTATCTGGCTGGCATGCGGTGCGATCTCGGCTTCAAAGGCCGAGAGCTCGGCTGCGCTGCCACTGTTTTTTAACAGGCGGTTTCGCTCGGCGATCCCACGGTGTAAATCCCGTATAGCGGTGTAGTAATCACGGTTAACGACCGAGAGCGTCAAATCCATGAAACGCCGACGCTCGCTAGGACTGCCGCGAAGTAACATCAAGTCACTGGAGCAGAGCGTCACTGAAGGGAAGCGACCAATAAACTCGACCAAGCGCGTCACCTTCTCGCCATCGACCCAGACACTACGCCCTTTGAGATGAGAGTGGATCTCCAGAGTAGTCAATCCTTGTGTGTCATGCTCTAGCTCGTAAGCCAGCTTGTATTCTTTACCCCCTTTGCGAGGGAGTGCCGCCAGCGTTTGCGTGCGAAAAGACCGAAGCGCAGTCGCCAACCCGAGTGCTTCCAGCAAATTAGACTTTCCCTGCCCGTTCGCACCCAAAAGGAAGTTACGTGCATTTCCTAAAGGCAATTCCGTGAACTCGATGTTACGGAAATTCTGTAGGCGTAAGTTTAAAAAGCGCATACTTTTGTAAATCTTCGATCAGTCAATCGAGACCACCTGACTTTTCATCGAGTCGGCTTCTTCGTTGAGCAATTTGTAAGTGACCAAAAGTGCATCCGCCAGCGCCTGCCAATCCTCGGCAGTCGTTTCTGCGTCCGCACTGATTCGCAAGATTCGTCCGGCGGTTGTGGCATCGATCCCCATTGCCAGTAGCACTTCTGAAACGCTTGTCTTTCCTGTCGAACACGCGGAACCAGCCGAAAGAAGGAAGCCCGCCTTTTCTAAGGCGCGTATCCAGCGCACACTTTGGTGGCGGGGCATACTCATCGATACGGTATTCCATAGCCGGTCCGTGCCTGCCCCGATCAACGCGACTCCTGGAATTGCCTGAACAATTTGTTCGATAAATGCGTCGCGCGCCTCGGCCTTACCTGGCCTTGAATTCTCCAGTGCGGCGCTCATAGCGAATACACCAGCCACATCTTCGGTGCCCGCACGGTGCGCCGCCTCTTGCTCCCCTCCATCCAATAAACGAAAATCGACTACGCCCTCTGGTAGAAGCATGAAGCCAACACCCTTTGGACCTCCAAACTTGTGCCCACAGGCTGTGACGTAAGCACAGGCACTCAACCCTTCCACTGGCAGCTTACCAACCCACTGTGCCGCGTCGCAATGGTATGGGATCTGTGCCTTTGCGCAGAGCTTAGCGATGGCCTGCCAGGGCTGGATCACACCTGTCTCGTTATTTGCTGCCATCACAGAGACTGCTGCCAGTGTGCCCGACTCGATGCGACC
>CENJ01087543.1_pt1 | contig 15301 bp, 16 predicted proteins | sample 356161 | NCBI WGS metagenome assembly CENJ01 (sample SAMEA2619531, study PRJEB7988) | marine metagenome | biome: marine biome (ENVO:00000447); feature: surface water layer (ENVO:00002042); material: "saline water (ENVO:00002010), including plankton (ENVO:xxxxxxxx)" | depth 5 m
TTCTTTTTGCCTACGGAGACGTTGGAGGGGGAATTTGGATGTTGATTCTAGGTGTTATTTTGCACGGGATATGTTATGATTTCTTTTTTGTTTCCGGTCAGATTTACACCGATTTTAAAGCTGGAAGTCAATTTAAAAGCTCGGCACAAGGACTTATAACTCTTGCCACGTATGGACTTGGTATGCTAGTTGGTTTCAGAGTAGCTGGAAAAATTACCGACCTTTACTCAATAGGTTCATCTCACGATTGGACACAAATTTGGTTAATCCCCTCTGGATTCGCATTAATTGTGTTGATTTTTTTCATTCTAACGTTTAAAGACGAAAAAATAAAATTAGAAAATGAGTAAAATACGTCTAGGCATACTTGGAGGTGGTGGAGATTCTCTTATTGGTATTGTTCATAGAATTGCATCTGGGATGTTCGATGAATTTGATTTAGTAGGTGGTTGTTTTAATCCAGATCCAAATGAAAATATGTCTTTTGGTAAGAAAATTGGAATCAAAAAGAGAAGAATCTACGATAATTTTGAATCCCTAATAGAGGCTGAACTTACTCTACCAATAGATGAGAGAATTCAAGTTGTTTCTGTTTTAACCCCCAACTTTCTTCATTATCCTATGGCTAAAAAACTCATTCAAAATAACTTCAATGTAATATGCGAAAAGCCGCTAACAACTACTTATTCTGAAGCCCAAGAATTAGAATTAGAGGTTAAAAAGAAAGATCTTGTATTTGCGGTAACCTACACTTACACGGGATATCCAATTGTTAGAGAAATGAAGCAAATGATTAAAGATGGAGTGATTGGAAAAATCCAAAAAATTGACTTACAGTATTATCAAGGGTGGATTAATCCAATAATTAAAGATCCTGAACTTAGAAAAACAGTTTGGAGACTAGATCCCAACAAAGGTGGTTTAAGCTGCTGCATTGGTGATATTGGAACGCATGCTTTTAATATGGCGGAATTTCTAACAGGTATGAAAATTGATAAAATTCTTGCTGACTTGAATTATCTGTATCCAGAAAATCAAATGGATGTTGATGGTACAATACTTGTGCGTTTCTCAGAGTATTGCAAAGGGGTAATTAGAGCATCCCAAATTGCTACAGCAGAGGAAAATAGCTTTACAGTTCAAATTTATGGAGAAAATGGATGTTTTAAATGGAACCAAGAAAACCCTAATTATCTTTACCATCTTATGGAGGGGAAACCAATACAAATTTTAAAACCTGGGAATCCATATTTATCTAAGTTCTCATTAAAATCTTCGAAATTACCACCCGGACATCCTGAAGGATTTTTCGATGCTATGGGTAATATTTATAATGGAGTTGCAAAAACTCTAAGAGAAGTTGAAACAAATGATGGCTCATATCCTTCAATTAGCGAAGGGGTGAGGGGGATGATGTTTATTGAAAAAGTTTTGGAGTCCAATAAGAATGGAAATATATGGATTAAATTAGATTAAAGTTTATGAAAACAATTAAAGGCCCAGCAGTTTTTTTAGCCCAATTTATAGATACCAAACCACCATTTAATTCAATCGATGGATTATGTGAATGGGCATCCAGTTTAGGTTACAAAGGGATACAAATTCCAACTTTAGATAAATGGCTCTTTGATTTAGATAAAGCTTCATCTAGCAAAACCTATTGTGATGAGTACAAAGGAAGGATAAATTCCTTTGGGCTTGAGATTACTGAACTTTCAACACATCTCCAAGGGCAACTTGTTGCAGTTCACCCAGCTTACGATTTGATGTTTGATAATTTTGCGCCCAAAGAATTGAGAAATAAACCTAAAGAGAGAACCAAATGGGCAATTGAACAAGTCAAAAAAGCAGCTAAAGCCAGTTCAAATCTCGGGATCAAATCTCACGCCACATTCAGTGGTGCGCTTCTCTGGCCATATTGGCATCCATGGCCTCAACAACCTAAAGGACTTGTTAAAGCTGGTTTTGAAGAATTAGCAAAAAGATGGGTTCCAATCTTAGATGTTTTTGAAGATAACGATGTCAATGCTTGCTTTGAAGTTCACCCTGGTGAAGACATACATGATGGAGAAACATTTGAAATGTTTTTAGAAGCATCAAATAATCACAAAAGAGCAAATATACTTTACGATCCTAGTCATTTTGTTTTACAACAACTTGATTACGTAACCTATATTGACCATTACCACGAATTTATAAAGGCTTTTCATGTAAAAGATTCAGAGTTCAAACCAAACGGAAAAAAAGGGGCCTTTGGAGGTTACGGAACATGGAAGGATAGAGCTGGAAGATACAGATCACCTGGAGATGGTCAAATTGACTTCAAAACAATTTTTACAAAACTCACAGAATATGGATGTGATGTTTGGGCTGTGATGGAGTGGGAATGTTGCGTTAAAAGCCCCGAACAAGGTGCAAAAGAAGGAGCAAAGTTTATACAGAACCACATTATTGAAGCTACTGAGAAAGTATTTGATGATTTTGCAGGTGGTGATACAGATAAGAAAAAAATAAATAAAATATTAAATATTTAGAATGAAAAAATCAATTTATATAACCTTTTTGAGCTTTATTGTATGCTCATGCATGGGACAACAAAAAAAAGAAGAAAACAAAAAGGTGAATTCTTCAAAAAGCGAATGGATTTCACTCTTTGATGGAAAAACAACAGAAGGTTGGCATTACTTCAATGGAGGGAAATTAGGAGATGAATGGACTGTGGACAACGGGGTGCTAACTTTTAACCCAAGAAAACAAGAAAAAGATCAAAATTCTGATATTGTAACCAACAAAAGCTTTACCAATTTCATGTTATCTATTGAGTGGAAAATTGCTGAATGTGGGAATAGTGGTCTTTTTTGGGGAGTACATGAGGATGAGAAGTTTTCTTCTCCATACTTAACTGGTCCCGAGATACAGTTACTTGATAATGAAAGACATTCCGATGCATTTATGAAACCTAAATATCATCAGGCAGGAGCATTATATGACATAGTTCAACCCACAAAGGATGTATGTAACCCAGCTGAAGAATGGAACCATTTTCTCCTTACTGTAAATCACGAAATCAATAATGCGAATGTTAAGCTAAATGGAACTGAAATAGTTTCATTCCCAATAAATGGGCCGGAATGGGAAGAACTGATTTCAACATCTAAATTCAGAGATAAAAGTACATACAATTATGTGGAGGCTCCAGAATTTGGGAAGTATAAAACTGGAAAAATTGGACTCCAAGATCATGGAGATAGAGTTTCATTTAGAAATATTAAAATCAAAAGGCTTTAGAATAAAAATATGATTATTTCTATGACTGGATTTGGTAAATCAGAGACCAAATTCCAGAGAAAAAAATTAAATGTGGAAATACGATCATTGAATAGTAAAAGTATTGATCTTAATCTGCGCGTTCCCAACAAATATAAAGAGATTGAATCCAAAATTAGAACAAAAATTAATGGAGAATTATCAAGGGGGAAAATTGACTTATTGATAGGCATTGACCTCCATGATGAAGACAAATTATCATCTCTTAATTATACTGCTATAAAAAAATACATTAATGAATTGAAAAAAATATCCGATTCATCTGAACTGGAACTGCTTAAAATGGCGATTAGACTACCTGAATCTATTAAAATTGAAAAAGAAGATATTTCAAAAGAAGAAAAAAAAATATTATTTAAAATTATTGATACTGCAATCTTAAAATTAAATAAGTATAGAATTTCTGAAGGAAAGTCAATAGAAAAAGACTTCAAAAATAGGATTAAGGTTATTTATAAATTGGTCAAAAGCGTGGATAAGTTAGCTCCAAAAAGAAAAGAAAAAATCAGAAAGAAAATTGAAGATCTTTCAAGGCAAAATTTAAAAGAAATAGACAATAGAAGAATGGAGCAGGAAATTTTTTACTTCATTGAAAAACTAGATATTAACGAAGAAGTAGTTCGGTTAAAAAGTAATTTAAAATATTTTGAAAAAATTATGAATGGAAAGTCTCCAAATGGAAAAAAGCTTACTTTTATTTCTCAAGAAATTGGAAGGGAAATTAATACCTTGGGCTCAAAGGCCAATGACGAAAAAATTCAAAAAATCGTTGTAGAAATGAAGGATGAGTTGGAAAAGATAAAAGAACAACTATTAAATGTACTCTAAAAATGGAAGCGAAACTCATTATTTTTTCCGCACCGTCTGGAGCTGGCAAAACATCAATTATAAAATATTTATTGGATAAAATTTCACCTACTGAATTTTCGATATCTGCTACCTCAAGGAAACCAAGAGAGAACGAAAAAAATGGTATCGATTATCATTTTATGAGTGTTAATTCATTTAAAAAAAAAATTGAAAACGACGACTTTATTGAATTTGAAGAAGTTTATCCTAATGTATTTTATGGAACATTAAATTCTGAGATAGTTAGAATATGGCGAAACGGTAATACCGTTTTATTAGACATGGATGTAAAGGGTGGACTCAAAATTAAGTCCATTTTTAAGGAAAAAGCTCTTTCAATATTTGTTAAACCACCCTCAATAAAGGCACTAGACAACCGCCTTACTAAAAGAGCGCTTGATACCCAAAAAAGTATACAGGAGAGGCTAAAAAAATCAGAATTTGAATTGAGTTATGCAGAAGAGTTTGATATCGTTCTAGAGAATAACGACCTAGATAAAACTAAAAATGAGGCTTTTCGAATAGTTCGTGAATTTATCGAGGGTAAATGAAAGAAGTAGGTCTATTTTTTGGAACATTCAACCCTTTTCATAATGGTCATTTATTCATGGCAAATTATTTTTTAAATGAATGCATTTTTGATGAGATTTGGCTCGTTGTATCTCCTCAAAATCCTCTTAAAAAAAACTTTGATATACTGAATATTAATGAAAGAATCAAAATTATTGAAAAATCAATTTCGAATAAGAAAAAAATAAAAATTTGTCTTGATGAGTTAAAACTCCCTAAACCTAACTACACTATTTCAACTTTACAGTTTTTTAAAAAAACATATTCCAAAAATAAATTTAAGATAATATTAGGTGAAGACAACCTTCACTCCTTTAAAAAATGGAAAAATAGTGTTGATATACTTGAGAAATTCTCAATTTATGTTTATCCCAGAAATGAAAAAATAGATGTTGGTGATTTCATCATTCATGATAATTTAAAAATTTTAAGGACTGCTCCAAAGATTGATATTTCTTCAACTAAAATTAGAGATTACTTGTCTAAGGGAATTGATGTCGAAAAATATTTACCCAAAGAATCTTTTGAATATATTATTAAAAATAAATATTTCATTAAATCATAAATCAGACAAAAGGTTGCTTAATTTAAGTGTTATTTTTTTTCTTGACCAATTATTTAAATTTGGAAATCTATTTGTTAGTTTCCCCTTGTTAAGAATTACTTTCTTTAGAAAATACTCTATTTCTTTGTCAGAATCCCTTAGAAACATTTTGGTGTGACTTGCTTTAGATAAAATTTTTCCTGCTTCACTTTTGGGATCGCCTATACTAAGAATAGGTACTTCTGTTGCCAAATACTCCATTATTTTGCCAGAAATCATTTCTTTTTCAGCACCAATAAAGAAAAAATTGACCAGCAGGTCAGCACTTTTAATTAATCTAACAGAATCTTCATGATTTAAATATCCGCAGTTCTTTACTTTTACTTTTGGCAAGGAGTTTTTTATTTCATTAATTATTTCATTAGATATATTTCCAGCTAGAGATAATTTTAAGTTTGTGTTACCAAAATTTTGTTTTAAGTTTTTTAATAAAGAAACATAAGGATGATTTTTGGTTAAAAGCCCAGTGTAAACAATATGGAAATACTTTTTAGATTTTTCCCTTTTTATTTTATTCATTAGAACATTATCATATCCATTAGGGACTATAGCAAAATCTTGATTTGGAGCTTTTAATTGAAGCTGTTTCTTTAAGTCTCCACCTATGGTAGTCAAGACTAAATCGGCATTATTTAAAACTTTTTTCTCCAACTCCTTTTGTTTATTAATCGACTTTTTAGTGAACAGAAACTTTTTGTTGTAAAAAATATTGACCCATGGATCTCTAAAGTCTACTATCCATTTGATTTCGTAGTCCTTTTTAATTTTTAATCCAATTAGATGGGTTGAATGAGGGGGTCCAGTAGTTATTACATGCTTGATGTTATTTTTAATTATTAGCTTTTTGCATTCTCTATAGGCGAAATCTACCCATCCTATTCTTGCATCTGGGATAAAATAATTTGAACGAATGTAATTAAATAGTTTGTTAAATAACCCTTTATTTTTGACCTCTCCTTGAGGAATTCCCCTTCTAAAGCCTCCTGTTGTTAAAAAGGAAAAAAATTTTAATGGTTCATTAGTTGAGGTTTTTATTACTTTAATATCTTTTACAATCTTCTCTAAACTAGTATCTAAGACAGGATAAGATGCTTTTTTTTGGTCAACTGTAATTACAAAAGGCTTCCATCCCAATTCCTTTAAATATTTTGAGAAATACATCCATCTTTGCACTCCAGATCCACCGGAGGGTGGCCAATAATATGTTAAAATTATAACTCCACCTTTTTTATCAAGTTTTTTAATCATTTTTCTTCTTGAATAGGGGTACAGAAGAGCATGCCTCGCCATAAAAGATACTTTTTACATGAGGCTGTAATTTCTCGATTGCTAATAAAAAAACTGTTTCAGGAATATTTTTTTTTGAGCATCCTTTAATGATTAATGGCCTGTTTTTAAATGGAGTTACATCTAAATTATATAAAATATCTGCGTATATGCTTTGTTCTAATTCTAGTATAGAACCAAACACACATTTTTTCACATATTGATTTAAATATGTTGATAACAACATTATTGACCAAGATGGAAGAATTGCATTTGTAGAACAATGTATTGCCACATAAGTGTCTTTAAATTTTGAAAAGTCGTACGACTTTAATGATGATCTATATTCTTTTTCTTTTAAAACTATTCCTTTATAAAGCCATTGAGAAATATCAATTTTGAGTCTTTCTCCTTTAGGATAATATTCCTCAAGATCAAAGGTTACAATCGGACTCTTAGCAACTTTATTTATAATTTCTTTTTCCATTATAAAAAACCAAGTTCTAGTTTTGCCTCTTCACTCATTAAATCTTTAGTCCAGGGAGGATCAAAAGTCATTTCAACTTCAACCTGATTAATGCCCTTTATAGATTTAACTTTTTCTTCAACCTCAGCAGGTAAAGATTCAGCTACTGGACAATTAGGAGAAGTAAGAGTCATTAAAATTTTAGCATCAAAGTCTTCATTTACAAAAACATCATAAATAAGACCTAATTCATAAATATCAACAGGGATTTCAGGATCAAAAATAGTTTTTAAAACTTTTATAATTTTATCTCCTAACAATTGAGGATTAAAGGTAATTTCAGACATCTTAGTTCAATTTAGTTTGAAAAGCAAGAGCATACATCTTTATTTGCTTTATCATTGATGATAGACCATTTGCTCTGGTTTGAGATAAATGCTCTTTTAAACCAATTTTATTAATAAAATCAAAACTGGAATCTAAGATTTCCTTTGGAGGCTGTCCTGAGTAAATTCTTATTAGAATTGATATTATTCCTTTAGTAATAATTGCATCACTATCTGCATGAAAAAATATATTATTATTTTTTAATTCAGCATGTAACCAAACTCTGCTCTGACAGCCTTTAATTAAATTGGAGTCATTTTTAAAATCGTTATCCATTAAAGGAAGGGATTTTCCAAGACTAATCATATATTCATACTTTTCCATCCAGTCATCCATAATTTCAAATTCATCAATTATCTGACTTTGAATTTCAATAATTTTCATAATTATAAATTTATGACAAAATTTTAATAGCTTTTCTTAGAGTTTCTATTAGAAAGTCAATCTCTTTTTCTGTATTGTAAAATGCAAAAGAAATCCTCAAAGTTCCTGTAATTTTAAAAAAGTCCATAATAGGTTGAGCACAGTGTTGACCTGTTCGAACAGCAATTCCCATTTTATCCAAAATGCTACCTATATCATACGGATGAATACCATTTACATTAAAAGAGATGACTGACGTTTTACTAGCCGATTCACCATAGATCTTAACATTTTCAATGCCATTGAGTTTTTCAGTTGCATACTCTAGTAGATGATTTTCATAATTATTAATTCTATCTAGCCCAATAGAATTAATATAGTCAATTGCAGCACCGAAGGCTATGCATCCTGCAATGTTTGGGGTACCGGCTTCAAATTTATGAGGTAAATCTGCATAAGTGGTTTTTTCAAAGGTTACTTGATCAATCATTTCACCTCCGCCTTGGTAAGGTGGTAGCTTTTCTAACAACTCTTTTTTTCCATATAACATTCCTACCCCAGTAGGTCCACATAATTTATGAGCAGAAGTCACATAATAATCTACATCTAAATCTTGCAAATCAATTTTAAAGTGAGCAGATGCTTGAGCGCCATCGATTAAAACCTTTGCACCATATTTATGTGCTTTTGATATTATTTCTGAAATTGGATTAATAGTGCCAAGTGCATTTGAAACGTGATTAACAAATACTAGCTTGGTATTTTCGTTTAATAATTCGTCAAATTTATCTAACTGTAATTCACCGATATCATTCATAGGAATCACCTTAAGTTTTGAACCCGTTTTTTCACACAAAATTTGCCATGGGACAATGTTTGAGTGGTGTTCGAGTTCGGAGACTATGAGCTCATCTTTTTCAGATAGAATTTCACTATATCCAGATGAAACAATGTTTATAGCATGAGTTGTTCCAGATGTAAAAATTATTTCGGAATTTAATTTGGCATTAAAATGACTTTTCAACTTCTCTCTAGCCCCCTCATAAAGTTCAGTTGCTTGTTGACTCAAAAAATGAACTCCTCTGTGAATATTTGAATTGTAATTCAAATAATAATCGCTAATAACGTCAATAACCTGTTTGGGTGTTTGAGAGGTGGCTGCATTGTCAAAATATATCAGCTTTTTACCATTTACTTTTTTATCAAGTATTGGAAAATCCAATCTTATATTTTCAACATCAAACATATTATAGCTCATGTCGTATTTTAACTTCCAACTTGGAAGATATGATTTGATTTATTCTTGATTTAAGCTTTGGTATTTTTACAGAATCTAATACATTGTTGGCAAATGCATAAGTCAACAAACCCCTAGCTTCATTTATAGGAATACCTCTTGTTCTTAAGTAAAAAAGTGCATCTTCATCTAATTGACCTATTGTACATCCGTGCGAACATTTTACATCATCAGCAAAAATTTCTAGCTGAGGTTTTGTATTTACTGTAGCTCTATCGTCTATAACGATATTGTTGTTTTGTTGAAACGCATTAGTTTTTTGAGCTATTTTGTCTACAAGAATTTTCCCGTTGAAAACCCCAACTGATCTGTCAGAAAAAATACCTTTATATTCTTGATGACTTTCACAATTAGGATGTGCGTGACTAACAAGCGTATAATGATCTACATGCTGATTACCGTTTATGATTGTTAAACCATTTAATGTTGAGTTACAATTTTCTCCATTTTGGTAAAAATTAAGATTGTTTCTTGTTATTTCTCCACCAAATGAAAATGTATGTACATCTACATGTGACTTTGTGTTTTGTGATATATAAGTATTATCAATCAAATATGCTTCCTCTCTATCGTTTTGAATCTTATAATAATCTATTCTTGATGAATCTTCAGCATAAATTTCAGTAACTGAGTTTGTGAAAGATCTATGACTACTCAAACTTTGGTGTCTCTCTAAAATTTGAACCTCTGTATTTTCTTCAACAATAATTAAATTCCTTGGCTGAAGAAAAAAATCACCTTGCTTTCCAGTTGAAAAATGCATTATTTCAATTGGCTTTTCCGCTGTTACTGATTTTGGAAGATAGATATATGCTCCCTCTATTGAAAAAGATGTGTTCAATAGAGTTAGAGAATCTTTTTTATCCGTAATCTTATCGAAGTATTTATTTATGATATTTTTATATTTTGACTTGGTAAGAGCAGCTGACAAAAGACAAACATCTAAGCCATCATGGGTTGTGTCGGAAAGAAAAGGGCTGTAAACACCATCTATAAATACAATTTTATAAGTGTCAGTTTCATACAGAAAATATTTTTGAACATCTTTTAATTCAATTGCGACCTCTTTTTTTGGGAAAATTCCATAATCGCTTTTTAAAATTTTTGCCAAAGAAGTGTATTTCCAAGCTTCTTGTTTTTTGCTTGGAAATCCTTTTTCTTCAAAATTTTTAAGACTCTTAGATCTTATTTCATGAACTGGATTTGATAAATCTATATCCTGCTCGAAAACCATAAAAGAAGAAATTAGTTTTTCTTTAAAATCCATACTAAATATTATTTAACCCAATCATACCCCTTTGCCTCAAGTTCAATGGCTAGGTTTTTGTTTCCCGACTTTACAATCTTCCCATCAGATAAAACATGAACAAAATCAGGGACTATATAATCTAAAAGTCTTTGGTAGTGGGTAATTAAAACTACTGCAGTATCGTCATTTCGTAGCATATTGACCCCATTTGCTACAATTTTTAATGCATCTATATCTAAACCTGAGTCTGTTTCGTCTAATATAGCAATTTTAGGCTCCAACATAGCCATTTGAAAAATTTCGTTTCTCTTCTTTTCACCTCCGGAAAATCCCTCATTGAGAGATCGAGATAAGAATTTTGAATCAATTTTTAATAGCTCTGATTTTTCTCTAATTTTTTTTAGCATCTCACTAGCAGGCATTTCGTCCAATCCATTGGATTTTCTCATCTGGTTTATTGAAGTTTTAATAAAGTTTGTTACACTTACTCCTGGAATTTCAACTGGATATTGGAATGACAGAAAGATACCTTTGTGCGCTCTTTCTTCAGTATTAAAATCAATCAAATCTTCATCTTCAAACAATATCTCACCTTTATCGATTTCGAAATCTTCATGTCCAGCTATAACAGTAGACAGTGTACTTTTACCTGATCCGTTAGGACCCATTATTGCGTGAACCTCACCAGGGGACACTTTTAAATCTATCCCTTTTAAAATTTGTTTGCCGTCTACACTAGCGTGCAAGTTGTTTATTTCTAGCATATTTTAATTTTATCCTACAGACCCTTCCAATGATATTTCTAATAGCTTTTGTGCTTCTACAGCGAACTCCATGGGTAATTTATTTAAAACTTCCTTACTGAATCCATTTACAATGAGAGCGATAGCTTTTTCAGTATCAATTCCTCTTTGATTGCAATAAAATATTTGATCTTCACCAATCTTACTGGTAGTTGCTTCGTGCTCAATTTGGGCTGAATTATTTTTAGCTTCAATATATGGAAAAGTATGAGCTCCACAGGAATTACCCATTAACAGTGAATCGCACTGTGAAAAGTTTCTAGCATTTTGCGCGCCAGGATTTACTCTTACTAATCCTCTATAACTATTTTGTGATTTTCCAGCTGAAATACCTTTTGATATTATAGTAGATTTAGTGTTTTTACCTATGTGAATCATTTTTGTTCCAGTATCAGCTTGCTGAAAATTATTGGTAACTGCAATTGAATAAAATTCTCCTATAGAGTTGTTGCCTTTAAGAATACAAGATGGATATTTCCAAGTTATAGCTGATCCGGTCTCAACTTGAGTCCAAGAAATCTTTGAATTTTTGTGACAGATACCTCTTTTTGTGACAAAATTAAAAACACCGCCATTACCATTCTTGTCTCCAGGATACCAATTTTGAACAGTTGAATACTTAATTTCTGCGTCATCAAGGGAAATTAGTTCAACGCACGCAGCGTGAAGTTGATTTTCATCTCTTGAGGGGGCAGTACACCCTTCAAGATAGGAAACATAACTACCCTTGTCTGCAATTACAAGTGTCCTTTCAAATTGGCCAGTGCCAGCTTGATTTATTCTAAAATAGGTTGATAATTCCATTGGACATTTAACTCCTTTGGGTATATAGCAAAAAGAGCCATCTGAAAAAACAGCTGCATTTAAAGCTGCAAAAAAATTGTCTTTTGGAGGGATAACCGTTCCCAAATATTTTTTTACTAGCTCTGGGTGTTCTTTAATCGCATCTGATATTGAACAAAAAATTATACCCTTTTTTTCCAAAGTGTCTCTGAAAGTAGTGGCTACAGAGACAGAATCCATTACAACATCAACAGCAACACCAGATAATTTTTTTTGTTCATCAATGGATATTCCAAGCTTATTAAATGTTTCTATTAATTCTGGATCCACTTCATCTAAACTTTTATATTTTTCTTTCTTCTTAGGTGCGGAATAATAGGATATATCCTGATAATCTGGCTTTTTATATTTTATGTTGGCCCAATCCGGCTCTTCCATTTTTTTCCATGTATTAAAAGCATTAATCCTCCACTCAAGCATCCAATCAGGTTCTTTTTTTCTTTTGGAGATGGCAGTGACAATTTCTTCATTTAAGCCCTTAGGAAAGGTGTCAGACTCAATATCTGTATAAAAACCATATTCATATTCCTTTGTCTCTAATTCTTTTTTTAGTTCTTCTTCTGTATATGCCATAATTAATTTTTAAAGGGAAAAACTTTCACCACATCCACAGGTTCTATTTGCATTTGGGTTGTTGAAAACAAAACCTTTGCCATTTAAGCCATCTGAATAGTCTAAAGTTGTACCGACTAAATAAAGTAAACTTTTTTTATCGACTAAAATCTTTACACCGTTATCTTCAAATAATCGGTCTTCATCTAGTTGATTCGAATCAAATTTTAATTCATAAGATAACCCTGAACATCCTCCACTTTTAACCCCAACTCTTACAAAATCATTTACAGGACTAAAACCGTCGTCGTTCATTAGAGTAGACACTCTATCTTTAGCAATATTTGAAACTTTAATCAATTATATTTTTTATGCAAATATAATTTTAATTAAAGCTCTAATCAAGCGAAATCATAGATATAATTAATATTATTATTCAGTAAATCTATTTAAAAAAGGCCAAAAAAATATCTTTCTTGCCTTTGTTTTCAACAAAATAACCTTCCCTGCTATCGCTATATCCAGCTACAATAATTTCATTTTCGTTAAAATGAATAAGTGAATTAGCAATATCCTCTCCTTCTGCTCCTAATGCCAAAACTTGTCTAAGAATTTTATTTTTTGATAACTGAATCAATACTGCATCATTTTTTCCTTTGTTAAGACTTAAATCAAAATCGATGCTCCTACTATAACCCGTTAACCATAAATTACCTTTATTGTCTACTTCTATTTTTTTTCCCATATCAAAATTTGACCCTCCAAAAGTTTGTTCACTCAACAAATTGCCATCTGAATCTATTGTGATTAAACAAAAATCAGAACTCCCCATTTGAAATGAAATATCCATATCGTAACTTAAAGTACTTCCAAGAATATGAATTTTTTTGTCCGAAGATTGGATTATTGAATTCGCTGTCTCATATTTTGAGCCCCCATATGAACGTTCCCATAAAAAATCTCCATTAGAACTTAATTTAATTACCCAAATATCATAATTGCCTTTAGGAGAGCTAATGTCACTATCACTACTTTCTGAAGATCCCACTATTATAAAATCACCATCAGCAGTCTCAATTGAATCGTATGACCTATCATTATTTGTTCCGCCGAAATATTTTCTCCACAAAATATTTCCATCTAAATCTATTTTATGACACCAATATTCCCCAACTCCATGTTTAATAGACTTCACCACTTTTTCAGTAGATCCCAAACCTCTTGAGGCAGTTACATCCAAAAAACCATTAAAAAATAAGTTCCCATCTTTTGTTTCAATTATATTGTAAGCATGATCGTGCCCAGAAAAACCATAGCTCTTCTCCCAAACAATGTTACCCTTTGAATCGATTAGTATAACCCAATTGTCGTGAAAGCCTTCGTTATTGGATACATCTCCATCATTACTCATAGAGTGTCCTAATAAAGCATAACCAATCCCAGAAACTTCAACAACAGATTGACCCCTATCGTCTCTTGAACCACCATAATTTTTAACCCATTCTAAGGATTTATCTCTGTCAAATTTCATTAATATAATGTCTGATTCTGAATTTATTTTATTTTGAATCAGTCCATCATTGCTTTTAGAGCTTCCTATTACCATAAAACCACCATCTGAAGTATTTATAATATCATTTGCCTCTTCGTCATCACTTCCTCCAAAAGTTTTAATATTATCTAATTTGTAATTTTTATTGGGAATGATAAATTCACTTTTTACACATCCACAAAAAAAAATGAAGGTTAATATATTTCTTAGCATCATTATTTTCTTTTGATTAAAAACAAACCCCTTTTAATATCACTCAAAGCAATCACACCGCTTTCAAAGAAAGGATAACTATTCCAAACCCCCTCAAAAGAAGCATCATCACTTTCTGGATGAGTATCAAAAAAGGCCTCTTCAATGATTTCTTGATTTTCAATATTTTCAATATCAAGTTCTCTTAATCCAGCAGTATAGTTAGATAAATAAAGTTTGTTAGACTTAATGTATAGATTGTGATCTATTGCGTCGGTTTTCCCTTCATAAACAAAATGTATTTTAGGATTTTTTATATCCTTTAAGTCAAAAGTTATAATTCTTGTTTTGTTGCCATACCTTAATTCGTCTAACTCGTCTCCTAAATAAAAATAACGATGATTCTCACCAATCCATCCTTGATGAGTATATCCTCCATAACTGTAAGATATTGTTGAAATTAGTTTAGGATTTGTTTTTTCTGTCACATCAAGAATAATTAATTGGTTGGTTTCCCCACCATCACTGTTGCTGCCAAATAATATCTCTTTCTCGAAATAGTTTTGATCCTCACCTTTGTAGGTTATAATTTGAGCATCATGAATATAAGAGGTATCAGAGAAACCACCTCTTAATATTGGTTGCTCAGGAAATGAAATATCATAAAAAACTGGGCCCCCTTTATACAACGCAGAACCAAGAACATAGGCAAATCCCGAGGAGGTGTTTATTGCAATGTTATGTGCGCTTCCGAAATCATTGGCAATATAATCTTCATTGAAGGTTTTAAATTCTTCCGACTCAAGAAGATTATTTAAATCAAACACCTGTAAGCCATGATTAGGTGCTTCACTTACAATGAATGCATGATCATCATATATTTTTACATCCCTCCAGTCGCTGGGATCGGTCGCTGATAGTAATTTCCCCAAATAAATTACGTTTTGTGGGTCAGTTATATCCAAAAATGCCAATCCATCA
>CENJ01172705.1_pt1 | contig 15296 bp, 14 predicted proteins | sample 356161 | NCBI WGS metagenome assembly CENJ01 (sample SAMEA2619531, study PRJEB7988) | marine metagenome | biome: marine biome (ENVO:00000447); feature: surface water layer (ENVO:00002042); material: "saline water (ENVO:00002010), including plankton (ENVO:xxxxxxxx)" | depth 5 m
GACATACTTTTAAATGGAAAACATAATCTTTCAAACTTTATCGCCTCAGCTACTGCAGCAAAACTCTTAAATGTAAAAAATAAAAAAATAAAAAAAACAATGGAGCTATTTACTGGAATTAAGCATAGGCTCCAGTTTGTAAAGAGTATTAAAGGTTCATCCTATTTTAATGATTCAAAGGCTACAAATATTTCATCAGTAATAGCAGCAATTAACAGCTTTAATTCTCCTATAATATTATTGTTAGGTGGGCAAAATAAAGACTCAGATTTCCGGCTACTTCTTCCGCATACCAAACGTCATGTAAAGCACATAGTATCATTTGGGGAAGCCGGGGGGGAGATTGCTACCGCTTTCGGGGATGCGGTAAGACTCAATATAACAAGCAGTCTTAATCAAGCGGTGGCATCTGCCCATAAAATAGCCAATCCAGGTGATATTATTTTAATGTCACCTGGCTGCGCTAGTTTTGATGAGTTTAAAAATTTTGAAGACCGTGGAGAAAAATTTATAAAAATGGTGAAAGCATTAAAATAATAGAATGAGACTTAATATTTCCATTCAACAATATGATAAACCATTGCTAGTGGTTTGCCTCTTTTTGTGCGCATTTGGAACCATTATGCTATATAGCGCTAGTTGGAATGAATCCTTCATTCGATCAGGTGGCTCCACTGAATCAATGTATTTAAAAGCTCATTTAATGAGGGTGCTAATTGGATTTGTTTTTATGTTCATTTTTTTAATTTTAGATTATCGAAGTTTAAAAATAATAGCACCCTATTTTCTTATACTATCATTTTTACTTCTCATTGTAACAAAAAGTTATTACTTGATAATCGGAAACCATAGACCAGCCAGATGGTTAAATTTAGGTTTCGTTTCCATTCAAACTTCAGATATAGCACGAATATCTCTAATTATTTTTCTAGCTTATTATTTAGATCAAATTAAAATGCGAATTAAAGATTTTAGAAATGGTTTTTTACCATGCATCATAATTATCGGTCTAATGATGTCCTTAATAATTATTCAACCTGATTTCAGCACAGCCTTAATAATTGGCTCAATTGGTACAATCATTCTTTTTATTGGAGGAGCCAAAATAAAACATTTAATAGTTTCAAGTTTACTAGGTTTAATTATGAGCATACCTATAATTTATTTTAAGCCATACAGATTAGCTAGAATACTATCTTTTTTTGATAAATCAGATATTACTGAAAACGGTTATCAAGCACATCAAGCTCTACTTAGTTTAGGCAATGGTGGTTTATTTGGTGTCGGTCTAGGAAATAGTGTGGAAAAAAACCACCTCCTCCCTACCCCACATACAGATTTTATTTTTTCAATTATCGGAGAAGAGCTAGGACTGGTTTTCGGTACGTTACCGCTCTTAGTTATATTTTTATTTATATTTTTACGGGGCATCAAAATTGCCCAAAAATGCACAGATCCCTTTGGGATTATGCTTGCAATAGGATTAAGCGTAAATATTGTTTTATATGCTTTTGTTAATGCATCTGTTGCAACAGGACTATTCCCTGTAACCGGATTACCAATGCCGATGATTAGTTATGGAGGCTCAGGGCTATTGATTAATATGATGATGATTGGCATCCTCCTAAATATAAGTCAAGCTAAGCGAAGTATTAGTGGGGGTATAAATTGGAGAAGTTTTAGTTTTGGGTAATAATAAAATAATAATTGCAGGCGGAGGTACTGGAGGCCATTTATTTCCTGCAATTGCAATTGGTGAGGAAATAAAAGATAGATTTCCAAAAACTGAAATTCATTTTGTCGGATCTAAATATGGTTTAGAATCAAAAGTTTTTCCAGTAAAGGACCTTTTACATACATTGCTAACTATCAGAGGTCTTCAACGGAGCATAAATTTTCGTAACCTATTAAAAAATATATCTCTACCCTTTTTAATAATTAAATCTTTTATAAAAATTAACGCTTTATATCGTGATTTTAAGCCAAGTCTTATTATTGGTACAGGAGGTTATGCCAGTGCAATCCCTCTTTTAGTAGCCAAAATGCTCAACCCTACAATTCCATTAATTTTGCAAGAACAAAATTCATTCCCTGGCCTTACTACTCGGTGGTTTGCAGAACATGCAAGTTTAATATGCTCTGCTTTTGAAATCTTTAATGATTTAAATAAGAAAAAATTAGTCATTACTGGTAACCCAATAAGAAATAATATATGCAACGGGGATAATGAAATAGCTATTAAAAATTTTAATTTTTCAAAAGATAGAAAAACAATCTTCATTTTTGGAGGAAGCCAAGGATCAAGATTTTTAAATCAATCATTATCAAAAATAATAAAAAAAATCAATTTTAAAAATATTCAAATCCTTTGGCAAACTGGCGATAAAGAATTTCAACAGTATAGTTCTTTATCAAACAAATACATTAAAGTAGTACCATTTATTAATGATATGGCTAGTGCATATTCTCTATCAGACCTTGTGGTTTGTAGGAGTGGAGCTTTAACTATCTCTGAACTAACTGCCTGCGCAAAGCCAAGCATATTAATTCCTTTTGCTGCTGCTGCTGGAGACCATCAGCTTAAAAATGCAAAAACATTGAGTAAAAAAGGAGCCTCAATAATCATAGAAGAAAAAGATTTTGACCCCAAAATACTTCTATCAAAAATAAATAACCTTATAAATGACGATTCCAAGCTTTCAAGCATGTCAATTGCATCCAAAAAATTAGGAAATGAAGATGCTACAAAGATAATTGTAGATCTTATAGTAAAGGGCAATTATCTTGTTTAAAAAGGCAAAAAACATTCATTTTATTGGTATTGGAGGCATCGGCATGAGTGGTATAGCTGAGCTTCTTTTAAACCTGGATTTCATTATCACTGGCTCTGATATAAGTAAATCTCAAAATGTAAATAGATTAGAAGCTAGAGGAGTGAAAATATCTATAGGGCATAGAGCAGAGAATATTGAGAATGTTGATGTTGTGGTTTATTCTAGTGCAGTAAAACAGGAAAATATCGAGATACTAACTGCAAAAAAAAGAAATATTCCTGTAATACGTAGAGCTGAAATGCTCGCTCAACTAATAAACCTAAAAGAAACCAGCATTGCTGTTGGCGGTACTCATGGAAAAACCACTACAAGCTCAATGGTTGGTACTGTGTTAGATGGATCAAACTTTGACCCAACTTTAGTAGTTGGAGGTTTAGTGAGCAACCTAAATAGTAATGTAAAACTTGGTCATGGTGACATTATTGTTGTGGAAGCAGATGAATATGACCGAAGCTTTTTGGCTTTAAACCCTACAATAGCAATTATTACAAACCTAGAAATGGAACATACTGACTGTTATGCTAATTTTGATGAGCTTGAATCAGCTTTTTTGCAATTTTGTAATTCGATACCATTTTATGGAGAAATCATATTATGTGCAGATTCTGAGCCTTTAATGAAACTATCAAATAATATTAAAAAGCCTATAGTAACATACGGTACTGTCTCAGATGCGGATTTCAGAGCTGATAGTATAGTTTTTGATCAAAATTGTAGCGAATATGATTTACTTCACCAGGGAAAAAAACTAGGTAAAATAAAAATAAATGTTCCTGGCAAACATAATGTTTTAAACTCATTAGCAGCAATCTCACTTGGAATAGAACTCGGGGTATCAATTGATATTTTAAAAAGTAGTATAAATGATTACAATGGTGTGAGAAGACGTTTCGATATCAAATCTAATAATAGTCAAATTATGGTAGTAGACGATTATGCTCACCACCCGACAGAGGTAAAGGCTACAATCAATGCTGCTAGATCAGGGTGGAATAAAAATATAGTGACGGTATTTCAACCACATTTATTTACCAGGACAAGAGATTTTTATAAGGAGTTTGCAAATTCATTATTTGACTCCGATCATTTAATAATTACTGATATTTACCCCGCAAGAGAAAAGCCGATAGAAAATATTAGTTCTATGCTAATTGTTAATGAATTAAAAAGCATGGGGCATAAAAACATTTCATACATTAATGATTTGTCAAATTTAAACGCAATACTAGATGAGCTTAATATTGATAACCATATGGTGATTACCATGGGAGCTGGAGATATTTGGAGGTACAATGAAAAATATAACGCGCATCTTAATGAAAAAATGAATCACTACAATGATTGATAGAAACGTATTAAAAAATAAATTTACAGGAGAAATTTTATTTGATGAAAAAATGTCAAATCATACTTCATATGGTGTAGGCGGAAGAGTAAATGCATATATAAGACCTAAGAATAAACCAGAGCTCATTCAAATAATTAAATTAATTCATAAAAGTAAATCTAAGGTTTATTATTTAGGTTCAGGGTCTAACCTTCTTGTACATGACAAAAATATCAATTGCTATGTTATTTCCCCTACAAAAGCAATCAAATCGTTAAAGATACAAGATAATGTAATCCAAGCTGATGCCGGCGTAATGCTTGGTAAGCTCGTTAAAGAATCAATGAGGAATGAACTAACTGGCCTGGAAAGCTTAGCTGGGGTCCCTGGAACCTTAGGGGGTGCTCTTAAAATGAATGCTGGAGCATGGGGTTCAGAGATTTCCAATTTTTTAGTTTCAGTCGATGTTATTGATTCAAAAGGTAATCTTAAAACACTGAACCATGATAATTTAAAATTTCAATACAGAAGCTCTTCATTTAGCTCAAACGATTTTATTATCTCAGCTCGATTTAAATTAGAAAAATCATCTGAAAAAAATATTAAACATAAAAAAAAGATCGCAAGTGACGGCAGAATAAAAACTCAACCTTTGAAATATAGATCTGCAGGCAGTGTATTTAAAAATCCCAATTCTATGCTGGCAGCTGGCTTTTTAATTGATAAGTCAGGTCTAAAAGGAACAGTTTGCGGTGATGCAGAAATATCAACCCATCATGCTAATTTTTTTATCAACCATGGTAATGCCAAAGCTAAAGATATAGCTCATTTGATAAAATTAAGTAGAATGTCAATTTTTGAACGTTTTGGCATTATGCTTGATCTAGAGATAAAAACTATTGGATTTAAAAATAAAGAGTTATTTCCCTATGATTAAAAAAAGCAGAAATCGAAAGTCTATATTAGTTATGTTTAACATGTTTCTTATCATAGCCTCTATTGCCATCATTTTAAATTTTTCATTTTCATGGGCCAAATTAAAAAATACATTTATAGAGCCAGAAATAATTCTAAGTGGTTCAATTGAGTATGATCAAAAAAGTTATATTGCTCATGTAACAAAAATTACTGGCGAAATTGCAAACCATTTACATTCGAGAAAAATATTAGAGGCATTAATGATGCACCCCTTTGTTCAAGCGAGTAGGGTGAGCTACAGATACCCAAATAAAATAATAATTGAATTGAAAGAGCGGGAAGCTTTTGCGATAATTAACAAAGACCCTTTGGTAATATTGGATAGAGACTGCTTTGTCCTTCCAATTGATAATAATTTTAACAACTATGATATTCCAATTCTTTCAAAATTTAATTCAGATAATAATCTTTACCCAATTGGAGAAAAATCTTTATCTGTCAAAGTTCAAGAAACAATCCTTTGGCTAAGTTCTCTTTATGACCAGGACCCTGATTTTTATTCAAGTATTTCAGAAGTTTTATTGGAAAATGGGAACGAAATCGTTTTAATTCTTAACGAATACCCCACAAAAGTATTATTGGGTGATACTGATACTTTGCAAAAAATCGAAATACTGAAAAAATTTGAACAAACAATAAAAGAAACAAAAAAAATTACTGATTATGCATATTTAGACATTAGATATAATAATCAAATTATAGCCAAAGAAAATAAATGAAAATGAAAAACGGTTTTGACAATGATATCATCGTTGGTATCGACATTGGCTCTGAAAATATTTTCTGTTCTATTGGCTCAATAGAAAATGAAAATAATAATGTCAAATTATTAGGATTGGGGATTGCTCCTGTATTGGATAGCTTTAAAAAAGGAGCTATTACAAATCGAAATAATTTAATTGAGCAACTAGAAATTGCAGTTACAGCGGCTGAAACTATGGCAGATAAGAAAGTTGATAGTGCATATATGACAATTACAGGTGATCACATTCGATGCATGAACACCCAAGGTGCCATTGCATTAAACAGAAACAAAGCAAATGGAACTATTAGCAATGACCCCATATCACAAAGAGATATTAATAAAGTTCTCGAGCTCACTCAGGGAATAGCTCTCCCTCCAGATAGGGATATCTTACATACGATACCTCAAGAATTCATTGTTGATACGTTAGAAAAAATTGATAACCCCATTGGTCTAAGCGGAAGAAGATTAGAAGGACATGTTCACTTGGTAACAGCATCAACTTCAGGAATGGAGAATTTAATTGAATCTGCTGAGGAGCTAGGTATTAATATCAACGGACTAGTTTTTAAACCTCTTGCATCTGCAATACCGACTCTTACTAAGGATGAAATGAAACTTGGTGTGTCCTTGATAGATATTGGTTCTACTACAACAAGCATCGCAGTGTTTAGCGAAGGAGCTGTAAGACACTCAGCAGTAATACCGGTTGGGTCATCTAGCATTACAAATGATATAGCTGTAATGCTAAGAATTAGTATCGAAGAAGCCGAAAAAATAAAAATTAAGTATGCATCAGCAAAAGCATCTCTTAGCTCTCAAAAATTAGAATTTGAAGTTCCCAATAGCGAAGATAATCAAATGATATCAGAAAATGAATTATCACAATATGTAGAGGCCAGAATGGAGGAAATATTTCAATTAGCATTAAATGAAATAAAAAGAGCAGGGATTGATAATAATTTAACTTATGGCGTTGTGCTAACTGGAGGAGGTTCTCAGTTAAGAAATATCGTAGCTCTCGCTAATGATTTATTAGATATGCCAATAAGACTAGGTAGGCCTATTAATCATCTGCTTGGAAATAAGGATTTTGCAGATGAACCTGTTCATTCAACAATTTTGGGGTTACTATTATGGCCGCTTTTTTCAAATGAGCAAAAAAATATACAATATAGTACATTAACTTTTTTTGAAAACATAAAAAGAATGTTTAAAAATTTTTTTTAATCCACAAACCAAAGGAGAATAATCATGTTATTCGAATTCGATAGTTTATCAGAACAAAAAGCTAATTTAAAAGTAGTAGGCGTTGGCGGTGCTGGAGGAAATGCCGTAAACCGGATGATTACATCTGGTATGGCTGGTGTCGACTTCATAGCTATAAATACAGATGCACAAGATCTAGAAAATAACCCCGCTGAGCATAAAATTCAGATAGGAAAGAATCTAACAAAAGGATTAGGAGCAGGAGCAAATTCTAATGTAGGAAGAAATGCAGCAGAGGCAGACAGTGAAGTAATTCATAATTTATTGGAAGGTTCAGATATGGCTTTCATTACAAGCGGCATGGGTGGAGGAACTGGTACAGGCGCTGCACCAATGATAGCACAAATATCCAGAGAGCTTGGTATACTGACAGTCGGTATAGTAACCCTTCCTTTTAAGTTTGAGGGCCCAAAAAGGTATAATAGAGCACTTGAAGGGATTGCTGAGATGAAAAAATCATGCGATACTCTTATTGCTATTCCTAATCAAAAACTTCTATCCGTAGTTGATAAATCAACCACTCTACCAGAAGCATTCGAAATGGCTGACGGCATTTTACATCAAGCGGCAAAAGGGATATCTGATCTAATTAATGTTCACGGTATGATAAACCTGGATTTTGCAGACGTTGAAACAATAATGAAAAATATGGGCGAAGCTATAATGGGTACTGGCACAGCACAAGGCGACGAAAGAGCAACTCTAGCAGCACAGCAAGCGATATCTAGCCCTCTATTGGATAATGCATCCATAGCTGGCGCGCAGGGAGTTTTGGTAAATATAACTGGAGGCGAGAATATCACACTTCATGAAATTGATGAGGCTACTAGTATCATACTTGAGGAAGCAGGCGAATCAGCCAATATTATTGTTGGTGCAGTAATTGATAAGAATATGACAGAAGATATTCAGGTAACTGTAATATCTACAGGTTTTAATACCTTAAATAAAAATGTCAGACCTGTTGAAAAGATTGATAAAACAGTTCCAACAAGTGATTTACAAAACCTAGTTAATAAGCCACTTCATGCACAAAAAGTTGATAATTCAAACAATGATAATAAGCAGGAAAAATCGGAAAAATTATTTTTTGATGATACTAAAGAAGCACCAGCAATTTATGATAATAGATTAGAAGTGCCAGCGTTTCTTAGAAAAAATCAAAATAGATAAAAATCATTTCATAAAAAAATATAAATTGATTTAATAAGTAGAAAAAATTAGTTATTTAAATGGACCTACCTTTGGCTTTCAACTCATTTACAACTTTTCTGATACCTTTTTTATCAATGATGCGCATACCTTTGGTCGATACGCGAAGTGTAATGTAACGTTTCTCATCAGGTAACCAAAATCGTTTTTTTTGTAAGTTAACATTAAATCTTCTGCGAGATTTATTGTTAGCATGACTAACATTGTTTCCGAACATTGGTTTTTTTCCTGTGACGTCACATACCCTACTCATGATATTTCTCTCAATTATATTTTAATTTAGTTAGATAACTTTTATTATTAATAAATTAGCCGCAAAACTTACATTTTCTTTTTTAATTCACAAATGAAAATCGGAAACATCAAAATTGACACCCCTGTATTTTTAGCTCCAATGGCTGGCTATACTGATTATCCTTTTCGAGTACTTTGTAAAAGATCTGGCGCTGGTGTTGTTTATTCTGAATTTGTATCAGCAGATGGAATAATCAGAGAAAACATCAGAACGCTTGAAATGATTCATTTCAAAGAAGAAGAACGACCTATAGGGATACAGATATTTGGCAATGCCCCAGATGTAATGGCGACTGCAACTAGATATATAAACAAAAATTTTAGTCCTGACATCATTGATATAAACTATGGGTGCCCTGTTCCAAAAGTAACGAAAAAAGGTGGAGGTTCTGCTGCCTTGAAAGATTTATGCCTTATGGATGATATAACCCAGGCTGTAGTTGAGGCTGCAGATGAAACGCCTGTAACAGTAAAAATGCGCGCTGGATGGGATTTAAATAGTATAATAATTGAAGAAGCTGGCCCAAGAATTGAAAATTTTGGAGTAAAGGCAATCACATTGCACCCTAGGACCACAACTCAAAAATACAATGGTAAAGCGAATTGGGATTTAATAAAAATTCTAAAACAAAGTATATCTATTCCAGTAATTGGTAATGGAGATATTAAAAATATTGATGATATTAAAAGAATGTTTGATTACACTAGTTGCGATGGGGTTATGATCGCCAGAGCAGCCCAAGGAAACCCTTGGATTTTCGACCAAGCAAAAGCATTATTCAAAAAAAATTATTCACCAAATAAAATAACTCTGAAGTCAATATCAACAATGTGTGAGGAGCATCTTGATCTCTTGATAAAAGAAAGAGGAAATACTACGGGAATGAACTTAATGCGAAAACATTTTTCTAATTACCTAAAAGGTTTTCCAAAAGCATCAATTTACAGGCAAAAGCTGGTAACAGCTGAGACTTTAGAAAATATGAGAGCAGAATTAATAAAATTTAAAATCTATGCTGATGAATTTGTATCAAATAATTAGATGATTTAATCTCTACTAATCAGTTTAAATTTAATATCCAATAACATCAGTATTTCATCTATATCAGAAAGAACAAATTATGGCATATTCAAATGTAATTAATGAACCAGTAAAAGATTATAAACCAGGTTCAGAAGAAAGGAAAACTCTATTAAAAGAATATAAGAGACAATCAAATGAAAAGATTAAAATCCCTATTATAATTGGCGGTAAAAAAATATACTCCGATAAAGTCGGTCATTGCGTTTCACCTCATAATCATAAAAAAGTCTTAGCGACATTTTACAAAGCTGATGAAAAAATTGTTAACTCAGCTATAGAGAATTCCCTTGAGACCTGGAAAAGTTGGTCTTCTACTTCCCTTTCTTACAGAACAACTATATTTCGAAAAGCTGCAAAATTATTAGCTGGAAAATGGAGAGATAAAATAAACGCCGCGACAATGCTTAACCAGAGTAAAAATGTTTATCAGGCTGAAATTGATGCGGCTTGCGAGCTTATTGACTTCTTTAATTTCAATTCATCTTTTGCGGAGAATATTTACAGTACACAAAATTTAATTTCACCAGAAGGAATGCGAAATCATCTGGAATACAGGCCTTTAGAAGGCTTTGTATTTGCTATAGCACCTTTCAATTTTACATCCATAGCTGGAAACCTTCCTGGAGCGCCAGCTTTAATGGGCAACGTATCAATATGGAAACCAGCATCCTCTGCTATTTTAGCTTGTCATTACTTACTAGAAATGCTTAAGGAAGCTGGACTACCAGATGGGGTTATTAATTTCTTACCAGGAGATGGCAAAACTGTAGGCGATCCAATTTTAAATAATTCCAATTTAGCTGGTGTACATTTCACAGGATCAACCAGCACATTTAACCATATCTGGAAAACAATTGGATCAAACATAGATAAGTATAAAACTTACCCTAGGATAGTTGGAGAAACGGGCGGCAAAGATTTTTGTTTAGCGCATAATTCATGCAATACTGATGTGCTCGTTACCGCAATGATAAGAGGTGCTTTTGAGTATCAAGGACAAAAATGTTCAGCAATGTCCAGGGCATATATACCGAAATCTATTTGGCCTTCTGTTGAGAAAAAATTAATAAATGAAGTAAAAAAAATTAAAGTGGGCTCACCAAAAGACACTTCAAATTTTATGAATGCAGTTATCGATAAAAATGCTTTCGATAACATTGCAAAATACATCGATTATGCAGATAACCAAGAAGATGCTGAAATAATATATGGTGGTAATTTTGATGGCTCTAAGGGGTACTTTATTGACCCTACAATAATACTTACCACAAATCCAAAATTTAAAACAATGGTAGAGGAAATCTTCGGTCCTGTTCTAACAATTTTTGTATATAACGATGAAGACTGGGAACAAACAATTAACCTAGTTGATAATACAAGTAGTTATGGGCTTACAGGATGCATAATCGCTTCAGAAAAAAATATAATTAAAGAGTCCACAAATAAATTAAGATATGCTGCAGGAAATTTTTACATTAATGACAAACCTACTGGGGCTGTAGTAGGTCAACAACCTTTTGGTGGTAGTAGAGCGTCCGGTACAAATGACAAAGCTGGATCAGAGCTCAATCTACTTAGGTGGGTATCTTTAAGAACAATTAAAGAAAATTTTAATCCTCCAAGTGAATTTGAATATCCATTTTTAGAAGAAGATTGAATGGATAAAAAAACTATAATGATTGCTCTAGGTGGCAATAGTTTATCCCCTAAAGGATCTTCAGGTACTGTTGGCGAGCAGTTTTCATTCACAAGAAGAACCATGGAGCATCTATCTGAGTTTATTTTACAAGACTATAACATATGTATAACCCATGGTAATGGACCTCAAGTAGGAAATGAATTACTTAGGATGGATTTGACAAATGATGTAGTACCTCCCCTACCCCTTGGCATATGCGTTGCAAATACTCAAGGACAGATCGGATATATGGTCCAGCAAACACTCCAAAATAAATTAAGAGATCTAGAAGTTGATCGAGAAGTTGTGACTTTAGTAACACAAGTACTGGTTGATAAAAATGATAAAAGCATAAAAAACCCATCAAAATTTGTAGGTGCTCGATACACAAAAAGAGAAATTGATAAACTTGCAAAAAAATTAAATTGGATTGTTAAAGAGCAAGAACCCGGCTCTTGGAGAAGAGTTGTACCCTCCCCTATGCCTGAGTACATCATGCATGGTAAGTCGATTAAAGCATTAGTAGACCGGGGATCAATTGTAATTGCATTTGGAGGTGGTGGTATACCAGTTTTTAACAATGATAATGGTCAAATCGAAGGTTTAGACGCGGTTATTGATAAGGATTTTTCAGCTGCAAAAATGGGTAGAATAATCCGTGCCCAAGAATTATGGATTATTAGTGATATTGATTATCTTTATAGTAATTTCAATACCGAAAATGCTAGACCAATTAAAGAAATAGGTACCAAAGAATTACATTCTCTATACCACCAGAATATTTTTCAAGAAGGAACAATAAAACCAAAAATTAAGGCTGCTCTCCACTTTTTAAAACATCATGGAGATAAAGTTGTAATTACATCAATCGATAAAATAAAGTTGGCGATTGACAAAAAATCAGGCACAATTATTAGGAATTAATTATGAAAATTCATGAATACCAAGGTAAAGAAATTTTTAAAAAACACAATATCCCTACGCCAAATGGCATACCAGCGTTTAGTGTAGAAGAAGCATTGGAAGCTTACTACTCATTAAAATCTGATATAGTTGCAGTAAAAGCTCAAATTCATGCTGGTGGGAGAGGAAAAGGTGGAGGTGTTAAAATTGCCAAAAACAAAGATGAAGCTGAAAAACATATTAAAAACATTTTTGGGATGAATCTTATAACTCACCAAACTGGAGAAGAAGGGAAAAAAGTTGAAAGACTCTATTTAGAAGGAGGTGTAGATATTAAAAGTGAATTTTATGCTGCCATTACTCTTGACCGAAGTAAAGAGATGGATGTTTTTATGGTTTCTACGGAAGGTGGAGTCGAGATTGAAAAAGTAGCTTCGGAAACTCCTGAAAAAATTATAAAAATTTGGATTGACCCGTTAGTTGGCATGAAAAGTTTTCAATTAAGAAAGCTTGCTAAGGGTTTAGGCCTTGGTGGAAATGCATTTAAAGAAGCGTGCTTTACATTTTCTAAAATGTATGAATGTTATCAAAAAACTGATGCTTCTATACTAGAAATTAACCCTCTAGTCATCACTAGAAATGATAAGATTATCGCTCTAGATTCAAAGTTTAATTTTGATAGTAATGCTCTATTTAGACAAAAAGAAATCCTCGGAATGCGTGATTTTACTGAAGAAGATGAAATGGAAATTGAAGCAAGTAATTTTAATTTAAACTACATAAAATTAGATGGCAACGTTGGATGCATGGTAAATGGTGCAGGACTTGCAATGGCTACAATGGACATTATCAAACTTGCAGGCGGAGAGCCAGCTAATTTTCTTGATGTTGGAGGAACAGCAAGTGCAGAAACTGTAAAAAACGGCTTTAGGATCATTTTAGCTGATGAAAATGTTAAATCTATTTTGATCAATATTTTTGGTGGCATTGTTCGCTGTGACAGGGTTGCTCGTGGAGTTGTACAATCTGTAGAGGAATTGGGTTTGAATGTTCCAGTAATAGTTCGTTTGAATGGAACCAATGCCGAAGAAGCAAAAGAAATACTATCAAATTCTGATGTCTCAGTGATCGCAGCAAGTGGCATGAAAGATGCTGCTGAGAAGGCTGTTAAAGCAATAAAAAACTAAGGATTTTAAATATGTCAATATTAGTAAATAAAAATTCGAGAGTCATTGTCCAAGGAATTACTGGATCTGAAGGTGATTTTCACTCAAAGCAAATGCTAGAATATGGCACAAATATTGTTGGCGGTGTTACACCAGGAAAAGGTGGACAGTATGCTGTTGATGAAAAAATTAGAGTGTTTGATTCAGTAGAAGAATCTGTTGATCAAACGAATGCAGATACGTCTATCATTTTTGTACCTCCCCCATTTGCGGCAGACGCAATCATAGAAGCTAGTTATGCTGGCGTAGAGATAGTTGTATGCATAACAGAAGGCGTTCCTGTACATGATATGATAAAAGTAAAGCAAGTAACTAATAAAAATGGAACCAGGCTAATTGGCCCCAACTGCCCAGGAATAATTACTGTTGATGAATCTAAACTTGGGATTATGCCAGGTTTCATTTGTAAGAAAGGTAGCATAGGAGTTGTATCTAAATCAGGTACTTTGACTTATGAAGCTATAGATCAACTTGTAAACGTTGGATTAGGTCAAACAACTGCTGTAGGAATTGGTGGTGATCCAATAATTGGGACAACAATGAGAGACTGCCTAGAACTGTTTGAAAAAGATCCAGATACTGAGGGCGTAGTAATTATCGGCGAGATAGGTGGACAGATGGAAATTGAAGCTGCCAATTGGGCAAAAGATAATATGTCGAAACCTATTGCAGGCTTCATTGCTGGCCAAACAGCTCCTCCTGGGAAGAGAATGGGACACGCGGGTGCTATAGTATCAGGTGGAAATGATACTGCTGAAGCCAAAATGAAGGTATTATCTGACTGCGGAATTTCGGTATCAGAATCTGTAGCCGATATTGGCAGAATAATGAAATCATTGATGAATTAAAACAATAAGATTAGGATTAAAAATGAATAATATAACTTTTGCAATTATTAAACCAGATGCAGTGAAAAATAGAAATACTGGTAAAATATATGATCGTATAATATCAGCAGGCTTTGAAATTAAAAGCGCAAAGCTACTTCGCATGACACAGTCTCAGGCTGAAGGTTTTTACGCAGTACACAAAGAAAGACCGTTTTTTGGTGAACTTACCGAATTTATGTCATCTGGACCTTGTATGGTACTGGCTCTTCAAAAAGAAAATGCAGTAGAGGAATGGAGAAAAACCATCGGAGCAACTAACCCTGAGGAAGCAGAAAATGGGACGATAAGGAAAGATTTTGCAACAAATATTCAAGAAAATGCAGTTCATGGATCAGATTCTGATGAAAATGCAAAAAAAGAGATTGGATTTTTCTTCTCAGATAGTGAACTTATAGCAAATAACTAAAAACTGTTTACATATGAGAAAATTATTATACTTACCAATATTATTATTTTTGATTTCCTGTGGTGGTAAAGGCGTTGAGGGCCAAGTAGGTCAAATAATATCAATTGCAGCTGAGGAAAATCTGGAGGAAACAAATGTTGATTACAATTGGATAATTATGGGACAGCCTGATGGTAGTCTACTTAGTCCTAAAGATCTTAAATATAAAAATAATGGTCAAGAAATGATTTTCACTCCAGACTATCCAGGAGATTATAATTTTGAAGTATCAGTTACAAAGTTTGGCGATGAACTGTCAAGTCAATCTTTCTTCTTTACCATTTCTGACTTCACTGAAGCTGAAGAAGAGGAAATTGAAGATGAAACAGCAAAAGAAGAAGAATGGTTGAAGGAAAGCCTTGATGATTACGATCAAGTAGAAGAAGAAATTGAAGAGGAAGAAGAGGAAGA
>CENJ01110389.1_pt1 | contig 15293 bp, 25 predicted proteins | sample 356161 | NCBI WGS metagenome assembly CENJ01 (sample SAMEA2619531, study PRJEB7988) | marine metagenome | biome: marine biome (ENVO:00000447); feature: surface water layer (ENVO:00002042); material: "saline water (ENVO:00002010), including plankton (ENVO:xxxxxxxx)" | depth 5 m
GGTAAGAGAGAATTGTCTCCTTTGGTTGGTATGTCCAAAAAGACTGGTGGAGGAAATAATTCGAATAGAAACGGTGGAGGAAAATCTCCACGTCAACGTAGAAGAAAATAATAATTATTAGGTAGTAAATAGAAATTATGTTACAACCCAAAAAAACTAAATATCGCAAAACCCAAAAAGGGAGGATGAAAGGCTTGTCCCAACGAGGGCATCAGCTATCTAATGGAATGTTTGGTATCAAAGCATTAGATTCTGTTTTCATCACTTCTAGACAAATAGAGGCTGCGCGTATTGCGGCTACTAGATATATGAAACGTGAAGGTCAACTTTGGATTAAAATTTTTCCAGACAAGCCAATCACTAAAAAACCTTTGGAAGTAAGAATGGGTAAAGGAAAAGGGGCACCAGAATATTTTGTTGCTGTCGCCAAAGCGGGTCGAATTTTATTTGAAGTTGCTGGAGTCCCTCACGAGGTGGCTAAAGAAGCGTTACGCTTGGCGGCTCAAAAATTACCAGTTAAAACAAAATTTGTGGTTGCACGAGATTTTGAAGCCTAAATAAAGAATTATGAAACAGTCAGAAATAAAACTAATGGAGGCTGAAGCGCTACAAACCAAAATTGGTGAAGTAGAAAAACAGCTCATGGAATTGAAATTGACCCATGCCGTTTCTCCTTTAGAAAACCCATTACAAATTAGAGCTACTCGAAGAACGTTGGCACGTCTTAAAACAGCATTCACAAACAAACAAGCTTAGTCTTATGGAAAGAAATTTAAGGAAAGAGCGTATTGGCATTGTTACAAGTAACAAAATGGATAAATCGGCAGTGATTTCTGAAGTCAAACGAGTAAAACACCCCCTCTATGGAAAATTTGTTTTGAAAACGAAAAAATATACAGTGCACGATGAAACCAATAATTGTAATATTGGTGACACAGTAAAAATTATGGAGACAAAACCTATTAGCAAATCCAAGTGTTGGAGATTGGTCGAAATTATTGAAAGAGCTAAATAATCATGGTACAACAAGAAAGTCGTTTAAAAGTAGCCGATAATACAGGAGCCAAAGAAGTGCTCACTATTCGAGTTTTGGGTGGTACCAAACGAAGATATGCCTCTTTGGGAGACAAAATTGTAGTGACTGTGAAAGAAGCTACACCGGCTGGACAGGTAAAAAAAGGACAAGTTTCTACTGCAGTAGTAGTAAGAACTAAAAAAGAAGTTAGAAGACCTGACGGTTCATATATAAGATTTGATGAAAACGCTTGCGTGCTTCTCAACCCAACGGGCGAAATGCGAGGCACTCGTGTTTTTGGGCCTGTAGCTCGTGAACTACGTGACAAGCAATTTATGAAAATTGTTTCATTAGCACCTGAAGTATTATAAACTGTTGAAAATGGTAACAAAATTTAAAATAAAAAAAGGCGACAAGATTCGGGTTATCTCGGGAGAACACAAAGGGTCTGAAGGGAATGTATTGAAAATTTTAACCGCTAAAAACAGAGCTATAGTTGAAGGTATTAATTTAGTCAAAAAACATGCTAAACCCAATGCGCAAAATCCACAAGGGGGAATTATTGAAAAAGAGGCTTCCATCCATATTTCAAATCTGTCTCTAATAGCTTCAGATGGAAAGACCACTAGAATAGGCTATCGAATGGAAGAAGGAAAAAAAGTGCGTTTCGCCAAAAAAAATAATGAAGAAATATAAGTTATGAGCACCTATATTCCACGATTAAAAAAAGAATATAACGAAAGAATAACTGGCGCTTTAAAAGAAAGCATCGGATACAAAAGCATTATGCAAGTGCCGCGACTTGAAAAAATTGTTTTGAGTAGAGGGGTTGGAGCTGCTGTTGCAGACAAAAAACTTGTTGAACACGCCGTTGATGAGCTTACCTTGATCACTGGGCAAAGAGCCATAGCGACTGTATCTAAAAAAGATGTTGCCAGTTTCAAGTTGAGAAAAGGGATGCCAATTGGAGCCAAAGTGACTTTGCGTGGAGAACGTATGTATGAATTCTTAGATCGTTTAGTGACCACAGCACTTCCACGTGTTAGAGATTTTCAGGGTGTGAAAAGTTCAGGCTTTGATGGCAGAGGAAACTACAATCTTGGTATTACAGAGCAAATTATATTTCCAGAAATTGATATTGATAAGGTCAATAAAATTGCTGGAATGGACATCACCTTCGTCACAACAGCAGACACAGATCAAGAAGCAAAATTATTGTTAACTGAATTAGGAATTCCTTTTAAAAAGAACTAGCATGGCAAAAGAATCAATGAAAGCTCGAGAAGTTAAAAGAGCGAAAATTGTAGCGAAATATCAAGCCAAAAGAAAGGCACTCAAAGAAGCAGGTGATTATGAGGCTTTACAAAAGCTACCACGAAACGCTTCTCCTGTAAGAATGCACAACAGATGTATGTTGACAGGACGTCCAAAGGGATATATGAGGCAATTCGGAATTTCAAGGGTGACTTTCAGAGAAATGGCCAACAAAGGATTGATTCCTGGTGTCACAAAAGCGAGTTGGTAAAATTTAAAAAAGAAATATGTTTACAGATCCAATAGCAGATTTTTTAACCCGTATTCGAAATGCGAATAGTGCAGGGCATCGCGTAGTAGATGTTCCCGCTTCAAACCTTAAGAAAGAAATTACAAAAATTCTTTTTGACCAGGGGTATATTTTGAGTTATAAATTTGAAGCGAGCGATAATAATCAAGGTAATATCAAAATTGCTTTAAAATATGATGGTCAAACAAAAGAACCGATCATTAGAAAAATTCAACGCATCAGTACACCTGGTTTACGTCAATATCGTTCAGCAGATCAATTGCCGCGTATTCTAAATGGATTGGGAATCTCAATAGTTTCAACTTCACACGGTGTGATGACGGGTAAACAAGCTGCAAAAGAAAATGTTGGCGGAGAACTTATCTGTTATGTTTATTAATACAAAGCAAAAGAGAAATGTCTAGAATAGGAAATAATCCAATCAAAATCCCCGAAGGAGTTTCGGTTTCCATCACTCCAGAACAGATTAATGTGAAAGGCAAGATGGGTGAATTGACTCAATCTTATGATGGAGTTTCACTAGAGCAGGTCGAAAATACTTTGGTTGTAAAAAGAAATTCTGATACTAAACCCATTCGAGCCAAGCACGGGTTGTACAGATCTCTTATTGCAAATATGTTACAGGGCGTTACTGAAGGTTTTACAAAAGAATTAGAATTAGTTGGTGTGGGCTATAGGGCAAGTAACCAAGGTCAAAAGTTAGACTTGTCTTTGGGTTTTTCACACAATATTTTATTAGATATAGCACCTGAAGTTAAAATCGAAACAATTTCAGAAAAGGGGAAAAACCCTATCATCAAACTTACGTCACACGACAAACAATTAGTTGGTTTTGTAGCAGCTAAAATTAGATCATTTAGAAAACCAGAACCCTACAAAGGAAAAGGGATCAAATTTGTGGGAGAACAAATTCGAAGAAAAGCCGGTAAATCAGCATAATTAGTAAAAATGAGTTTATCAAAATTAGATCGTAGAAATAGAATACGAAAAAGAATAAGAAAGATTATCAGCGGAACAGCAGAAAAACCGCGTCTTTCAATATTTAGAAGTAATAAAGAAATTTATGCCCAACTCATAGATGACCAACTGGGCAATACTTTAATATCTGCCTCTTCAAGAGACAAAGAGATTGATTCATCAGGATCTGAAGGAAAAATTCATGTGGCCTTAGAAGTAGGAAAGCTCTTGGCTACTAAAGCGAAAAAGGCAGGTATTGAAAACACCACGTTTGATCGTGGAGGCTATCTGTATCACGGCAGAGTGAAAGCATTAGCAGATGGTGCCAGAGAAGCAGGGTTAAAATTTTAAACGAAATTATGTATCAAGATTATAAAAACGTTGAATTAGTTAAGCCAGCAGGGCTTGAATTAAAAGACCGATTAGTCGGTGTTCAAAGGGTTACTAAAGTAACCAAAGGGGGCCGTGCTTTTGGATTTTCTGCAATTGTAGTTGTTGGCGACGAAAACGGAGTAGTTGGTCAGGGTTTAGGTAAATCTAAAGAAGTAGCAGAGGCCATTGCTAAAGCGGTTGAGGATGCCAAGAAAAATTTGATTCGTATTCCTGTTGAAAAGGGAACTCTGCCCCATGAGCAAAGAGGAAAATATGGAGGTGCTAAAGTATTTCTAAAACCTGCTACTGAAGGAACAGGAGTAATTGCTGGCGGAGCTGTGCGAGCGGTCCTTGAAGCAGTAGGGATACATAATGTATTATCAAAATCGCAAGGGTCATCAAATCCTCACAATGTAGTTAAAGCTACTTTTGACGCTTTATTACAGTTGCGTAGTCCTTCTGTTGTGGCAAGACAGCGTGGCATATCACTAGATAAATTGTTCAACGGTTAATGTATTAAAGATCAATGGCGCAGATAAAAATAACACAAACAAGAAGTAGTATCAAACGCATCCAAAATCAGAAGCGCACTTTAGAAGCGCTAGGGCTGAAAGGTATCGGTAAACATGTTACTCATGACGCTAGCCCTACAATTTTAGGGATGGTAGAGAAAGTAAAACATTTAGTTTCTATTGAGAAACTGTAAAAGAAAGAACAAATGCAATTAAATAATCTTAAACCAGCAGCTGGGTCAGTACACAAAGGAGGAAAACGTCTAGGTAGAGGAGAAGGCTCTGGAAAAGCTGGTACTTCTGGCAGAGGGCACAAGGGTGCAAAATCGCGTTCTGGTTATTCTAAAAAAATAGGTTTCGAAGGGGGTCAAATGCCCTTACAAAGACGAGTGCCAAAATTTGGTTTTAAAAACATTAATCGAGTAGAATATAAAGGATTAAATCTTGATACGATTGATGCATTGGTTACCGATAAAAAAATTAAAAAGGAACTAGATTTTACAAAAATGCTTGAACTGCGTTTAGCTTCTAAAAATGACTTAGTCAAAATTTTAGGTAGGGGCAGTTTGTCGCATCCAATTAAAATTCACGCTCATAAATTTTCTGCTTCAGCCAAAGCGGCAATTGAAGCTGCTGGAGGAGAGGCGATAAGTTTATAAAGGAACACACCCCATGAAGAAAATAATAGATACATTAATTAATATTTACAAGATTGAAGAACTAAGAGATCGAATCTTACTGACTCTTGGTATGTTATTGGTGTATCGTATTGGGGCTCAAATTATTTTACCTGGAATTGATCCTGTTCAAATGGTTGCTTTAGGCGATCGCGCTGGGGGTGGAAGCATTTTAGGATTATTGAATGCTTTCACTGGAGGTGCTTTTGCAAAAGCCTCAGTTTTTGCATTAGGAATTATGCCATATATCTCAGCATCCATTGTAGTTCAATTGATGGGGATTGCTGTTCCCTATTTACAAAAACTTCAGAAGGAAGGAGAAAGTGGTCGTAAAACTATTAATCAAATTACACGTTGGCTCACCATTGCTATCTGTGTTGTTCAAGCTCCAGCCTATCTTTATGGCTTAACAGCACTGGGAGTTCCAGAAAGTGCCTTTCTACTTGGTAGAGGCCCATTGTTTATCATCTCTTCTGTAATAATACTGGTCACAGGAACTATTTTTGCCATGTGGCTGGGAGAAAAAATTACAGATAAAGGTATTGGAAATGGAATTTCCCTATTGATTATGGTTGGAATTATAGCCTCACTACCCCAATCTTTTGCTCAGGAGTTTATCTCACGTGTTAGTGAAAATAATGGTGGTCTTATGCTCGTACTTATTGAGTTAGTACTCTGGATAGTTGTTATTTTATTATCAATACTTCTCATCATGGCAGTTAGACGAATACCTGTTCAATATGCAAGGAGAACAACTGGAGGAACAAACGAGCGAACAGTATATGGATCCCGTCAATATATTCCTTTGAAATTAAATTCCTCTGGAGTGATGCCCATCATTTTTGCACAAGCAATTATGTTTGCCCCCGCCTATGTAGGAAGTGCCATTGGAGACAATACTGTTGGTCAATGGATGCAAACCAATTTTGCGGATATTTTTGGATTATGGTATAATGTGTTATTTGCCTTATTAATAATCGTTTTTACTTTTTTCTACACAGCTATTACAGTGCCTACTAATAAAATGTCAGATGATTTGAAGAGGAGTGGTGGTTTTGTGCCTGGAATACGCCCTGGAAATGAAACCTCAGAATTTTTAGATACAGTAATGTCAAGAATCACTTTTCCAGGTTCATTATTCCTTGCTGCTATTGCTATTTTTCCTGCTATAGTTGTCAAATTGATGGGTATTCAACAAGGGTGGGCTTTGTTTTACGGTGGCACTTCACTTTTAATATTGGTGGGTGTAGCTATTGATACCATTCAACAAGTAAATTCATATTTATTGAACCGCCATTATGATGGTCTAATGAAAAAAAATAAAAGCCGACGTGGCGCAGCATAAATTATGGCAAAGCAAGCAGCAATAGAACAAGAAGGAACTATCATTGAAGCATTGTCAAATGCAATGTTTCGTGTAGAACTAGACAACGGACATGTGGTCACGGCACACATCTCCGGTAAAATGCGTTTGCATTATATCAAATTGTTGCCAGGAGACAAAGTAAAGTTAGAAATGAGTCCTTACGATTTAACTAAAGCAAGGATCACCTTTAGATTTTAAATAAAGAAAAAATGAAAGTTAGAGCATCAATTAAAAAACGCAGTGCGGGTTGTCAAATAGTTCGCAGAAAAGGGCGTTTATATGTAATAAATAAATCAAATCCTCGATTTAAACAAAGACAAGGTTAATTATGGCAAGAATATCAGGAGTTGACATTCCAAAACAAAAAAGAGGGATCATTGCCCTAACCTATATTTTTGGAATAGGAAAAAGTCGAGCACAAACTATTTTGGCTGCTGCTAAGGTTTCAGAAGATAAAAAAGTGTCAGATTGGACAGACGATGAAACTGGTCGAATTCGTGAAGCGGTTTCTCAATTTAAAATTGAAGGTGAGTTGCGTTCAGAGGTGCAATTAAATATTAAACGGTTAATGGATATTGGATGCTACAGAGGTATTCGCCACCGTTCAGGTTTACCTCTTCGTGGGCAACGCACTAAGAACAATTCAAGAACTCGAAAAGGAAAGCGTAAAACCGTAGCAAATAAAAAGAAAGTCACTAAATAATTTTTAATAATGGCAAAAACAGCAGGTAAAAAACGGAAAGTTGTGGTGGAGTCAATTGGAGAAGCTCACATCAATGCCACTTTCAATAATATTATTATTTCTCTAACGAATACAAAGGGAGAAGTGATTTCTTGGTCATCGGCTGGGAAAATGGGTTTTAGAGGTTCCAAAAAAAATACACCTTATGCTGCTCAAACTGCCGCTGAAGATGCTGCAAAAGTGGCTCAAGAAGCAGGTCTGAGAAAAGTTAAAGTATTTGTAAAAGGTCCAGGAAATGGACGTGAATCTGCAATAAGAACATTGCATAATAATGGGGTAGAAGTTACTGAAATTGTTGATGTGACTCCATTACCGCACAACGGCTGTCGCCCTCCAAAGAGACGAAGAGTATAAGTAGAATTAGTATTGTTTATAAAACTATCGAAGGAAGAGAGACCTTAATTCATAGTTTCAATACATAAATAAATAAAAAATGGCAAGATATACTGGTCCAAAGACAAAAATTGCTCGCAAGTTTGGTGAGCCCATTTTCGGCGAAGATAAATCGTTCGAAAAAAGAAACTATCCTCCGGGGCAACATGGAAACAATCGCCGAAGAGGAAAAAAATCTGAGTATGCTATTCAGCTGATGGAAAAGCAAAAAGCAAAATTTACATATGGCATCTTAGAAAAACAATTTAGAAATCTTTTCGAAAAAGCAAGCCGTAGCAAAGGGGTTACTGGTGAAGTTTTACTTCAATTGTGTGAATCTCGTTTAGACAATGTTGTTTATCGTTTTGGATTATCCAATTCACGCAGTGGAGCTCGACAACTTGTTTCTCATAGACACATCACAGTCAACGGCAAAATTGTTAATATTCCTTCCTATAGAGTAAAAGAAGGAGACATTGTTGGTGTGAGAGAAAAATCAAAATCACTGCATATTATTCAGAATGCGATTGAACAAAATACTGCTATTTACGAATGGTTGACTTGGAATAAAGACACCCTTGAGGGAACCTTTGTGAATTTACCCCAACGTATTCAAATACCAGAAAAGATCAATGAACAATTCATCGTCGAATTGTATTCAAAATAATTTAAAGGAAGCAAAAGAACTATGGCAATATTGAATTTTCAAAAACCAGATAAAGTAATAATGATTGACTCTTCAGATTTTGAAGGGAAATTTGAGTTCAGACCATTAGAACCAGGATATGGTCTGACGATTGGCAATGCACTTCGACGTGTTCTCTTATCTTCACTAGAGGGTTTTGCAATTACTACTGTTAAAATAGATGGTGTTGAGCATGAGTTTTCAACCATTCCAGGAGTAGTTGAGGATGTGACTGAAATTATCTTAAACCTCAAGCAAATTCGTTTTAAACGACAAATCGAAGAGCAAGAAGATGAAAAAGTCCTAATCACCATTGGAGGGCAAGAAGAACTAAAAGCTGCTGATTTTCAGAAGTTTATTTCTGGTTTTCAAGTTCTAAATCCAGAGCTATTGATTTGTAAACTCGAAAAGAGTGTTCAAATTAATATGGAAATTACTATTGAAAAGGGACGCGGTTATGTTCCCGCAGAGGAAAATAAAAAAACTAATGCAGCCTTAGGTGTGATTGCTATTGACTCTATTTTCACACCAATTAAAAACGTAAAATATAGCATTGAAAATTATCGTGTAGAACAAAAAACAGACTACGAAAAATTAATATTTGAAATAGTTAGTGATGGATCTATACACCCTAAAGATGCTTTAACTGAAGCTGCAAAAACGCTTATTCATCACTTCTTACTCTTTTCGGATGAAAGAATCACTTTAGAAGCTGATGAAATAGCTCAAACAGAGACATATGACGAAGAGTCTTTACATATGCGTCAATTGCTAAAAACAAAATTGATTGATATGGACTTATCAGTTCGTGCGTTAAATTGTTTGAAAGCAGCCGAAGTAGACACCCTTGGAGATTTAGTTTCGTTTAATAAAAACGATCTAATGAAGTTTAGAAACTTTGGGAAAAAATCTTTGACAGAATTAGAAGAGTTGGTCATTTTAAAAGGGCTTTCATTTGGAATGGACTTAACCAAGTATAAATTAGACAAAGAATAATTTTTATCTTATTAGTATTAAGAAAAAATGAGACACGGAAAAAAAATTATGCACTTGGGTCGCAAAACAGCGCACCGCAAATCAATGTTAGCAAACATGGCTTGCTCACTCATTGAGCATAAACGCATCAATACTACTGTGACTAAAGCTAAAGCGTTAAAGCAGTTTGTAGAGCCAATAATAACAAAGTCTAAAGAGGATAGCACCCACAACAGGCGCCTCGTTTTTAGAGAATTAAGAAATAAGTATGCTGTATCAGAGCTCTTCCGAGACATAGCCCAAAAAGTGGGTGATCGCCCGGGAGGGTACACACGCATTATCAAGTTGGGAAACCGCCTTGGAGACAATGCTGAAATGGCGATGATCGAATTAGTAGACTTTAATGAAACTTTTACTAAAGATCAAAAAGAGAAAAAGAAAACTCGACGTCGTGGCGGTAAAAAAAGTAGTGCAGCAACCTCAAAAGAACCAATAGATAATATTACTGAAGCTGCAGAGGAAGAAAAAGTAAAGGAGTCTACAAAAGAAAAAAATTCAGAAAAAGAAAAAAAATCTAGCCCTAAAGGCAAGGTTACAAAAACCTCTGAGAAGAAAGAAAAATCAGAGGATCAGGATTCTGATGATGAAAAGTGATCAACATGAAATAGTTGTTTAAATAAAAAGGATAAACGTTTTTAGTTTATCCTTTTTTTTGATTTAATTTGTAATTCAAATGAAGTATCAAGCAAGAGATAAAGCCTTCGTTTTACTAGCAGACGGCACCCTTTTTTTTGGAAAATCTATCGGTATCTCTGGATCAGCTTTTGGTGAAATCTGTTTCAACACAGGGATGACTGGTTACCAAGAAATTTTTACAGACCCCTCTTATTTCGGACAAATTATGGTAACCACCAATGCTCATATTGGTAATTATGGAGTGTTGGACAAGGAAAACCAATCAAAGGAAATTCGGATTTCTGGTCTCATTTGTAAGAATTTTAACTTTAATTATTCCCGTCCGAGTGCAACAGAATCCCTTTTTTCTTTTTTAGAAGTTCAAAAATTGGTTACAGTTGCAGATGTTGATACTAGGGCTTTAGTCCATCATATCAGAAAAAATGGTGCTATGAATGCTGTAATATCTACAGAGGTGAATCGAATAGAGGAACTAAAGAAAGAATTGGCAGCAATGCCCGATATGGAAGGTTTAGAGTTAGCAAGCAAAGTATCTACCACAGAGCCATATTATATTGGAAATTCTGATTCATCATTTAAAATTGCAGCTCTAGATTTGGGTATAAAAACCAATATTTTAGAGCACCTAGCACGAAGAGACTGCTACGTTAAAGTATTTCCCTACAATACCTCCTTTGATAGTATGGAGGAGTTCCAGCCAAATGGCTATTTTATCTCTAATGGGCCAGGAGATCCAGCTCCTTTGAAACAGGCAAAAGAAGTGGCAAGACAAATTATTGAAATGGGCAAGCCTCTTTTTGGAATTTGTTTAGGGCATCAAGTCATCGCTCTTGCCAATGGAATCCCTACCTATAAAATGTTCAATGGGCACAGAGGGATCAATCATCCAGTAAAAAACCTGAAGACAGGTAAAGGAGAAATAACCTCTCAAAATCATGGCTTTGCAGTTGACCGAGAAGCTGCTGAAAAGCATTCAGAAATAGAAATTACCCATGTACATCTTAACGACAATACTGTTGCAGGATTACAAATGAAAAATAAGCCCTGCTTTTCTGTTCAATATCATCCTGAAGCTGGACCAGGGCCAAATGATGCCACATATTTGTTTGACAACTATTTAGAAATTTTAAAAAAGGTATAACCACTAATCAAATAATTTAAATTAAAATGAGCATAATAGTAAAAGTTCATGCCCGCCAAATCTTAGATTCGAGAGGCAATCCAACCGTCGAAGTTGATGTAGTTACAGAAAATGGAATCCTTGGGCGCGCTGCTGTTCCGTCTGGAGCTTCTACTGGAGAACATGAGGCTGTTGAATTGCGTGATGGTGGAAAAGCGTTTATGGGAAAGGGAGTTTCTCAGGCAGTGAAAAATGTGAATGAAACTATTGCTCCTGCGCTCGTTGGTAATTCAATTTTTGAACAGGAAAAAATAGATCAATTAATGATTGATCTTGATGGGACCCCAAACAAATCAAAATTAGGAGCTAATGCTATTTTAGGTGTTTCTTTAGCCACGGCTAAGGCAGCTGCAAATGAAGTAGGTCTTCCTCTATATCGATATATTGGCGGCGTAAATGCAAAAACTCTTCCACTTCCAATGATGAATATCATCAATGGAGGCTCTCACTCTGATGCCCCTATTGCATTTCAAGAATTTATGATTATACCTCAAGGTGCTTCAAGTTTTTCTAAGGCCATGCAAATGGGGACCGAAATATTTCATCATCTGAAAAAAGTTTTACACAAAAGAAACTTAAGTACTGCTGTTGGAGACGAAGGTGGCTTTGCCCCTGCACTTGAAGGAACCGAAGATGCTTTAGAAACTATTATTGAGGCCATTAAAAACGCGGGCTATAAACCAGAAGAGGAAGTAATGATAGCCCTCGACTGTGCAAGTTCAGAATTCTACAAAGAAGGCAAATACGACTATTCTCTTTTTGAGGGCTCAAAGGGAAACATATTATCTTCTGAAGAACAGGCCACTTATCTTGCAGATTTGACTAAAAAATTTCCAATCATATCAATTGAAGATGGAATGGATGAAAACGACTGGGACGGATGGAAACTTTTAACTGAAAAAGCGGGAGATAGAGTTCAATTAGTTGGTGATGACCTTTTTGTGACCAATGTGGAACGCTTGAATAAGGGAATTTCAAATGATATAGCGAATTCTATTTTAATTAAGGTAAATCAAATTGGAACCTTATCAGAAACCATTGCAGCTATTGAAACAGCCCACAGAGCAGGGTATACTACTGTAATGTCGCATCGATCTGGAGAAACAGAAGACAACACGATTGCCGATCTTGCAGTGGCATTAAACACAGGACAAATTAAAACGGGCTCTGCTTCTAGAAGCGACAGGATGGCAAAATACAATCAACTTTTAAGAATTGAAGAAGAATTAGATTCATCAGGTTATTTTCCTGGATCGGAAGCTTTTAATGTCTAAATCTATTTTTTTATTTTAGAGGAGAATTTAAATAAAAGAAATAGTACATAATAGTAGCCCCCCTTCAGTATTCAAAGAATACCAAAAAAAAGAATTATGAGTGATAAAATAACTATAATTTCTGGAGATGATTCTTATGAATTTCCAGTTATAAAAGGTTCGGAAAATGAGAAAGCCATTGATATAAAGACACTTCGAGCCAAAACAGGAATGATTACTTATGACCCTGGATACAAAAATACTGGGTCTTGTCAAAGTGGCATCACTTATTTGGATGGAGAAAAAGGAATCCTACGCTATCGGGGGTATGCTATAGAAGACCTAACAGAAAATAAGAGTTTTCTTGAAGTTGCTTATTTATTGATTTTTGGAGAGCTACCCTCTACTACAGAATTGGAAAAATTTCATAATGAAATAAAAGAAGAATCTTTAGTTGACGAAGATCTAAAGACCATATTAAAGAGTTTTCCTAAAGCTGCCCATCCTATGGGTATTTTAGCCTCTCTTACTTCGGCTTTGACGGCATTTAATCCTTTGTCAGTTGATATTTCATCTGAAAAAGACATGCGAGAAGCAATTGTTATGTTATTGGCAAAATTTCCCATATTAGCATCATGGACGCAAAGAAAAGTGAAAGGTTTACCTTTAAATTATGCAAACACCACCCTTTCCTATGAAGAAAACATAGCGTTTATGTTTTTTAAACGACCAAACCTAGAATATCATCCGAGTCCTACAGTAGTGAAAGCTTTAAATCAACTGTTAATTCTTCACGCTGATCACGAGCAAAATTGTTCTACCTCAACAGTTAGAATAGTGGGTTCTTCACATGCTGGAATATTTGCTTCTGTATCTGCTGGGATATCAGCTCTTTGGGGTCCTTTGCATGGTGGTGCAAATCAAGCTGTATTAGAAATGCTTGAGGCCATACAAAAAGATGGGGGCGATACCAAAAAGTATATGGCTAAAGCAAAAGATAAAAATGACCCTTTTAGATTGATGGGTTTTGGCCATCGGGTGTATAAAAATTTTGATCCACGAGCCAAAATAATTAAAAAAGCAGCACACGAAGTTTTAGATGAGTTGGGCATTGACGACCCTATCTTAGATGTGGCCAAAGAATTAGAGAAAGAAGCGCTAAAAGATTCCTATTTCAATGAACGAAAACTTTACCCTAATGTCGATTTTTATTCAGGAATTATTTATCGAGCTTTAGGCATTCCTACAGAAATGTTTACTGTGCTTTTTGCCTTAGGGAGGCTACCAGGGTGGATTGCTCAGTGGTTGGAAATGCGAAGAAATAATGAGCCAATTGGAAGGCCTAGACAAATCTATTCAGGTGAAAACGTTCGCTCTTCTTAAAGTAAGTCTATACTTGGTGGGGTTGATCGTATTTTTTCATCCATCACTTTTTTAAAAAATCTTTTGGCTTCTTTACTCGAAGCTTGCATTCGAACAAAATAGTGGTCTTTAAAAAGTGTTATTTCACTTGCCTTTTCTTTGTAAACGGTTAATTTAAAATAGGGTATAATTAGCCCGTAAGTTTCCAAAAGACTTCTAAATCGAATAATAATTCCTTTAGGTCTCAATTCCACATTACAATTATTAATGTTGTTGTCTAAAACCAAAAGGTTATGAATCTCTAAAGATGTTTTGGTCATTAATAATTTTCCAGATCCAATCCCTTTCAGTTGAAGTCTTTGCTTGAGTGAAAAGGGCTTTCCAACCGCTTCATTAATTTTCTCTGTAAGTACAGGTTCGTTATATGAAATATTAAGTAACATTGAAGTAAAGATAAGCCATGACCAAATGGTATCATAATCAAAGCATAATATTTATATTTGCGCAAAATCAGAGATGAGCATTTATCATTCCATTGAGCAAGTTATAGCTTCTTATTTCAAAGTTGAATTTTCAATAGTGCTGAATGAAGTATCCTTACAGCAAACTAAGAAAGAATTTAGTGGAGACCTCACATTCGTTTTATTTCCCTATTTGAAAAAAGCTCAAAAATCTCCTCAAGAACTAGGGACTTCATTAGGCTCTTTTTTGGTAGATAACACCGAAGAAATTGTTACATTCAACATTGTAAAAGGGTTTTTAAACTTAACTCTTTCTGATGTTTTTTACTTCAACCATTTTAATGACCTCTTTGCCACTAAGAATTATGGAATAAAAGAGCCAACTGCAAATGCACCAACTGTCCTTGTTGAATATTCATCACCCAATACAAATAAACCCTTACACCTTGGTCATATTAGAAATAATCTCTTAGGGCATGCGGTAGCAAATATTTTAGCCGCTAATGGGAAAAATGTAATAAGAGCTCAAATTATCAATGATAGAGGTATTCATATCTGTAAATCAATGGTTGCCTGGAAACGATATGGCAAAAATGAAACTCCCGAAACAAATGCAATTAAAGGCGACCAATTGGTTGGATCTTATTATGTCAAATTTGATCAAGTCTATAAAGAAGAGGTCAAGGGATTAATAACTAGCGGTTATTCTGAAGAAGAAGCACTACAAAAAGCCCCAATCATGCTTGAGGCTAAAAGCCTCTTGCAATTATGGGAAGCTGGTGACCCAGAAACCCATATACTGTGGAAACAAATGAACCAATGGGTATATGACGGTTTTGAAATTACCTATAAAAATTTGGGAGTTTTTTTTGATCGTCTTTATTATGAAAGCCAAACCTATTTATTAGGTAAAGAAATTATAGAGGAAGGTTTATCTGAAAAATTATTTTATAAAAAAGAAGATGGTTCTGTGTGGGTTGATTTGACTGATGAGGGGATGGATGAAAAACTTCTTTTAAGAGCTGATGGAACTTCAGTATATATCACTCAAGATTTAGGTACTGCCAATCAAAGGTTTGCAGATTTCCCTTCTCTTTCTGGTAT
>CENJ01023975.1_pt1 | contig 15262 bp, 15 predicted proteins | sample 356161 | NCBI WGS metagenome assembly CENJ01 (sample SAMEA2619531, study PRJEB7988) | marine metagenome | biome: marine biome (ENVO:00000447); feature: surface water layer (ENVO:00002042); material: "saline water (ENVO:00002010), including plankton (ENVO:xxxxxxxx)" | depth 5 m
AAAACCTAGCTGACAAAAACACATATGTCAAAAAAGCAATATCAGGGCGCCTGAAAAGGCTAACCCTGACTTGCTGTTCTTGTCTGTATTATGTGTTTATACGAAAGCCTCATCCCACGTACCTGACGTGGACGCTTTCGAATATTCCGTGGCACGGTTCTCGAAGAAATTGGTGTGTTCGATACCATTCAACATCTCATCCATCCAAGGGAGAGGGTTCTTCTCAATATCGTAAATAGGGTTCAGATTAAGCTGGGTCAGACGACGATTACCGATATAGCGGATATAATCTTTGACTTCAGTTGGCTCAAGACCTTCAACACCGCCCATTTCAAAGGCAAGATCAATAAAAGCATCTTCGTGTGTGACAACTGTCTCACAGGCCTTATACAAATCTCTCTTCGTTTCTTCAGTCCAGATTTCCGGATTCTCATTTACGAAAGTGTTAAACAGTCGAACAATCGAATTGGTGTGCAAGGTCTCGTCGCGCGCAGACCAAGTTACAATCTGACCCATGCCTTTCATTTTGTTGAAACGCGGGAAATTCATCAGAATCGCAAAGCTGGCAAAAAGCTGGAGGCCTTCCGTGAAAGCGCCAAAGACTGCAAGCGTTTTGGCAATGTCGGTTTTTGTTTCAACACCCCATTCTTGCATGTAGTCATATTTGTCTTTCATTTCGCCATATTTCAGGAATGCTTCATATTCAACTTCAGGCATGCCGATGGTATCGAGCAAATGCGAATAGGCAGCAATATGAATGGTTTCCATATTTGAAAACGCAGACAGCATCATCTGAATTTCTGTGGGTTTAAAAACCTGAGAATAATGCTTCATATAGCAATTATTCACTTCCACATCAGCTTGGACGAAAAACCGGAAAATCTGTGTCAGCAGGTTCTTTTCACCCACGGTCATATTCTTGTGCCAATCTTTGACATCCTCGGCGAGTGGCACTTCCTCAGGCAACCAGTGAATGCGCTGTTGAGTGAGCCAAGAGTCATACGCCCACGGATAAAGGAATGGTTTATAAACAATGCGGTCTTCTAGAAGTGACATGACACACGTCCTCTTAGTTAAGTTGTAATTTATTCTGCATCCAAAAGAGCAAACCTAATGAGCGGTTTACTGGCAGGAAGCACATTCTTCATAATCGATGGTCGATACAGCAACAGTTTTTGCAGCATCCTGATCTGTGTGCGCGTCACCATCATTCTTTTCAGCACGCTGAATAGAGAGTGAACGACAATAATATAAACTCTTCACGCCGCGCTTCCATGCCTGATAATGAATTTGGTGCAGGTCACGTTTATGAATATCGGCGGGTAAGAATACGTTAAGAGATTGCGCCTGATCGATTAGCGGCGCACGGTCGCCGGCAAATTCAATCAACCATCTCTGATCAATCTCGAATGCAGTCTTAAAGACGGCCTTTTCTTCATCTGTCAGGAAATCAAGATGCATGACCGAGCCACCACTGGTCACAATTGATGACCATGTATCATCATCATTACGGCCTTTTTCATCCAGCAATTTAGCGAGATGGCGGTTACGGACATTAAATGAGCCGGACAGGGTTTTGTGCGTAAAACTGTTACCGGCAATTGGTTCAATGCCGGGGCTGGTTCCACCGCAGATAATTGAGATGGAAGCGGTTGGCGCAATCGCGGTCTTATTGGAGAAGCGCTCTTGCATGCCGCATTCTGCTGCATCGGGACATGCACCGCGTTCTTCAGCCATCACGCGGGAGGCATGATCAACCTGTTCTTTAATGTGAGAGAAAATACGGTTGTTCCAAACTTTCGCCATGACAGACTCCCATGGAATCATGTTGGCTTGCAAATATGAATGGAAGCCCATAACGCCAAGGCCGACACTACGTTCACGCATCGCGGCATATTTTGCTTTAGCCATGCTATCAGGCGCACGTTGAATGAAATCCTCAAGAACATTATCAAGGAAGCGCATCACATCTGGCAGGAAGTTTGAATCATCCTGCCAGTCTTCATATTTCTCGACATTAACGGATGATAAGCAGCAAACGGCTGTTCTGTTCTCGCCTAAATGGTCTTCGCCGGTAGGGAGGGTGATTTCAGCACACAAATTTGATGTTTTAATTTCAAGGTTCAAAAGCTTTTGATGTTCCGGACGCTGGTTATTCACCGTATCCCGGAAAATCATATAGGGTTCGCCCGTCTCGATACGTGCGGTAAGCATACGAATCCATAAGTCACGCGCCTTTACAGAGGCTTGCACTGAATTGTCTTTTGGACTGCGAAGCGCCCAGTCTTCATCATTTTCGACAGCGCGCATAAACGCGTCAGAAATCAGAATGCCATGGTGCAGATTTAAAGCTTTACGATTCGGGTCACCACCCGTCGGGCGACGAATCTCAATAAATTCTTCAATCTCGGGATGATCAACCGGCAAATAAACTGCCGCCGAACCGCGACGCAGAGAGCCTTGAGAAATAGCAAGGGTCAGGCTATCCATGACGCGAATGAACGGCACAATGCCTGAAGTCTTACCGTTTTGACCTACTTTCTCACCAATAGAGCGCAAATTCCCCCAATAAGACCCTATACCGCCACCACGTGCGGCAAGCCATACATTCTCATTCCATAAATCTACAATGTCAGAAAGGCTATCATTGGCCTCATTCAGGAAACACGAAATCGGCAGCCCCCTATTGGTGCCACCATTCGACAGAATAGGTGTTGAGGGCATGAACCACAATTTCGAAATATAGTCATAAAGACGCTGAGCATGCGCTTCATCATCACCATAGAAAGAGGCAACACGTGCAAATAGACTTTGATAAGTCTCACCGGGCATCAAATACCGGTCTGTCAGTGTGGCTTTACCAAATTCAGTCAATAAAGCATCGCGTGAGGAATCAATTTTAACGCTCGGACGGTCTTCAAACTGGACAATTTGACTGCCCCGTTCAAAATCCATCTGAGGTTGTGCGGTCACATCATGACCTTCAGCCTTGCGGCTGCCCCTCATTTCCTCCGATGCTGTTTTCAACACATCCTGAACCTGCTGCTCGGCAGCCTCTATCTGACCATCTTTTCTGTCAGTATTATTAAACATTCGCCCGTCCTCAGTGCCAAAGATAATTTCCGATTAGACAAAAATTCATCTTAATAAGCTGTGTACTGCCACATTTAGAGCCTAAATTTGGGGGCAATTTACCGGCAGGTGCGTACAGACACACCATGAAAAACGTCGATCATGGCCGAGAATCAGTCCCCAAATCTGACCCGTCATAAAATCTGACAAATCAGCAAAAACTACAAGATATAGTGTCTCAAACCATTTGATGCGTCAACAGGTAGTATATGTTTTTTTTTGTATTTTTTAAGACTCGCGCTCTAGTCATTGAAATTACAGGAAAATATTATTAAAAAAAATTTCATCTGATAGCATTCATAGTCCCGAAACAATTGCAACGACTTATCCACAGGTCATTTCGAGTCAGTGATTTGGTCTAAACGGGTCAGAATCCAAACAGCCGTGACGATATTTCCAAGAAAATAAATCGGCACGGACCACATAGCAGCCTTTTTCCAGTCACTTTCAACGGTAAAAATAACGGCAGTCATACATACAACCCCAAGCACCAAGTCCAGAATGGTGACCAGTCCCCAAGGCTCAGCGAGCACATTGTCAAAGCCACTCAACCCGACGGCCAGATAAGCCATCACACAAGCAACCAAAAAAACAGATAAAGCAAAGCCAACAATAAGTTTTAATTTTTGAGACATTAGATCCTCCCAATTCTCTTCAAACGTTATGTACGTGTTTAATGACTGCACAATTTTGTCACAATCAGGGACATAAAAAAACCACATCCCCAAGTTAATCAATCATACATAGATGAGGCGAGAAGCCAAAACCGTTCTCAATCAATAAGGAGACCCACATGACAAAAAAACCAAAAATGCACCCAATAATACCATGCGTGATAATAGTTCTTTTTATTTTTACCAGCTTCGTTCAGCCTTCTTTTGCGTGGGACGTCAATAGTTATGCCAAACCTGATGAAACAACCTTAGAGAAACAACTCACTCCGCTACAATATTATGTGACGCAGGAAGACGGCACAGAAAAGCCTTTTGACAATCTATACTGGAACGAACAACGCGACGGGATTTATGTTGATGTCATTTCCGGAGAGCCTCTTTTTTCCTCCAGAGACAAATATAAAAGCGGAACCGGTTGGCCATCTTTTATCCGTCCCCTAGTGCCTGACTATATTGTCGAGAAGCCTGATAATTTTCTGTTCATAGAGCGCACTGAATTACGCTCCAAATACGCTGATAGTCATTTGGGGCATGTATTTGACGACGGTCCCGCTCCTACCGGTTTGAGATATTGTATTAACTCAGCCGCTTTGAGATTCGTTCCTGTTGAGGACATGGCAGCTGAAGGCTATGAAAATTATCTGGCACCATTTAAGACGTCAGAGCAATAGAAGCTCAGCCTATTATTTAATTATTCGGTCTCAACGGAAATCAGCGTTAATCATGGAGGCAATGTGTGAGGCGACGGCATCTGGCTTTTCAAATGGCAGGAAATGGGTTGTATCCTTAATTGTTTTAAACGTCACAGGCTGACGGGTTTTCAAAAATGGCTTGTTGGAATAAACCGTAGAACCTTTCTCAGCTTGCACCAGCATCACATTACAAGTGAGAGCTTTGATGGCACGCGCCGAATTATGCCGTTGAGCAATGTAATTCTGCGCCTCCCATTCAGGCTGACAACAGAGACCTACGCCACCCTCTTTGGGCTCAATCGCAGAGTCGAGATAGGCATTGAGAAAACCTTCATCATCTTTTGTAAAAGCCCCACGCCCGAAATAGGATTGGGCAATCTCTGAACGAGATTTAAAAACTCTGCGCCGTCGGCTGGACCGACGAATGAGATGACCGACAGGATGCGGTAATTTGAGTTGATGTAAATAGCCGGATAGCCAACCGAGATGATAAGGAATAATGACCGGATCGACGAGCACAAGCCCTTCGACAAGATCAGGCCGTTCAGCAGCAGCAAGAATGGACGTTGTTGCGCCAAGACTGTGTCCAGTGAGATAGATTTTTTGTCCGTGGCGGTCAGTGAGTTTCTCTATGAAACGAATCATATCGTCCTTGTAGAGGCTCCAGCTTTTTAGCTCTCTCGGATTTGCAGACAGTTTGGTTGCACCATGCCCGCGGGCGTCCCAAGCATAAATATGAGCCAAATCAGTAAGTCTTGAAAGTAATGGGGCATAGGTGCCGCCGCTAAAACCATTCGCATGAGCCCAATGCATAACGGGTGCACTCTTGGGAGCATCCCAATGCAGGTAGTTTATATTGTCTTCGAAATAAGCGTTTGGTTGACCGTGAAATGGCATCTGATTTTTTTGAGCTGCAAGAGGTGACATGTACTTCTCCACCTTTGTATATGAAAATTCAAGCTTATGATTCTAGATAGATTAAATTCCATTCATGACGAGCTCTAAAAGTGGATATTTACCCACAAATACGCAGCCCGTCATTTCTACATCACTTCTTAAAGAACCAACAACACTGCCCGCTAAGCTCACTATGCAAATCGAGCCTTGCATGATAAGTCATAACTTTGAGCCACAACACAACAAAACCAAATGCAAATTTACTTACCCATTGCAGAGACCAGCGTGAGCATTTACTTGCTGCTTGGGCTTGGTGGCCTTGTAGGCTTTTTATCCGGCATGTTTGGGGTTGGCGGTGGCTTTCTTATGACCCCGCTTCTGATTTTTATCGGTATTCCCCCAACTGTAGCCGTCGCAAGTGAAGCCAATCAAATTTTGGCCTCTTCCATCTCCGGCGGCATGGCTCACTTTCAAAAACGCGGTGTTGATATTCGCATGGGGTGCGTTTTGTTGGTTGGCGGATTGTTGGGTTCGGCAGTCGGCGTTCAGCTTTATGCTGTGATGCGCGAAATGGGTCAGATAGACCTCCTAATCTCTCTTTGTTATGTGGTGTTTCTTGGCATTATCGGCCTGCTCATGATGATAGAGAGTATTCGCGCCATCCATGCCAGACAAATCGGGCGGCCTATCCCTGCCAGACGGCCGGGGCAACATAATTGGATACATGGCCTGCCTTTTAAAATGCGGTTTAAAGTGTCTCATCTTTACACCAGCATTATCCCACCAATTCTTATTGGGTTTTTTGTCGGTATTCTGGCAGCAATTATGGGTGTCGGCGGCGGCTTCATCATGGTTCCGGCGATGATTTATCTGCTCCGTATGCCGACAAATGTTGTGATAGGCACATCTCTGTTTCAGATTATTTTCGTGTCAGCGGCAGTGACGGTCATGCATGCCGTAAAAAACCAGACGGTTGATGTTGTATTAGCCACAATCTTGATTATTGGTGGTGTCGTGGGCGCACAAATTGGCGCCCGTCTTGGACAAAAACTCAGAGGCGAACAGTTAAGAGCCTTACTCGCACTAATTGTGCTGGGCGTCGGCATTAAAATGCTGAATGATTTACTTTTCATGCCAACCGAAATTTACTCTCTTTCTTCTTCAGGGGTCATGCCGTAATGCGCATATGTCTTAAGAGAAGGGGTCTGAACACATGCCTCATGCTATTTATGTTGTTTACGGCGCCTTTATCAGAGGCCAAGGGGAACGAGCTTGTAACAGATCTCTCAACATCCGAGGTTGCCATTCAAGCAAATTTTGATGGGGAAACAGTTTTACTGTTTGGCGCTTTTGAAACCTCAATGAAAAATGCCTCACCGGATATTGTGGTGATACTGCGTGGGCCGGATGAAGCATTAAAAGTTAGACGCAAAGACAAAACTTTCGGATTATGGGTGAACACAGAGTCACTGTCCGTTTCCTCAACACCATCTTATTATGCGGTTGCCGCATCACGTGGGTTAGCTGATATCGCTTCACCTGCAACACGTCAGGAAATGGGCATCGGCTTGGACTATGTTCCGATAAAACTTGCCTCAACCCACGAAGACACTGATCTATTTCTGGAAGGTCTTATCCGCAACAAACAAAGCCGCGATTTATATTCCGAAAATCCGTCCGGCGTGAAAATTATTGGCAACCGACTTTTTAGGACTGAAATTGCTCTTCCTCCGGGTGTTCCAATGGGGATTTATGATGCGAAAATAATTTTATTTGATGCGGGAAATGTTCTGAGCATGCAAAACAACACAATAATTGTCGGCATTGCTGGCTTTGAACAATTCCTTCATCGCTTGGCGCATCAGCTTCCCATTCTATATGGTATCACAGGTGTATTGATCGCCGTCTTTTTTGGATGGACGGCAACAATCCTTTTCCGCCGAAGAAGTTAAAGCAGAAGCTAATAATAAGCGGTTCATAATAAGAGGTTTAATAATGGTGACTCATGGATGAATTCGGGTTTTCCCTTGGGGCGGCTTTTCTTGGAGGCTTGCTAAGTTTTCTCTCGCCTTGTGTCCTTCCACTTGTGCCGGGCTATCTGTGCTTTGCTGCCGGTATCGGCTTTGAAGAACTGTCAGACGCCGATGAAAACGTCATTTGGGGACGTATCCTTCCGGGCGCATTGGCTTTTGTTGCCGGCTTTTCGGTTGTCTTTATTTCTCTCGGCGCAGGGGCCGCGGCGATTAATCCGTTTATTCTGGGTCATAAGGATTTACTCGCCAAAATTGCCGGTGTCTTTATTGTCATACTCGGTCTTCATATGGCGGGTATTTTTAGAATTTCTTTCTTGCAGCGCGAACTTCGCGTCACCAAACCTGTCAATAATGATGAGAGTAAGGGCGAAAAACAGCTTCTAACCGCTTTTGGTCTTGGACTGGCCTTTGCATTTGGTTGGACGCCTTGCATAGGTCCTATTTTAGCAACCATACTGACCCTCGCGGCATCCAGCGACAGTCTGCAACAGGGTGTTGGACTGTTGGCAACTTATGCGGCAGGTCTGGGAGTGCCCTTTGTTCTGTCAGCAATTGGTGTGGGGTATTTCCTGAAAAGCTCGTCTAAAATCAAACAGAGATTAGGCCTGTTGGAAAAAATAACCGGCGGCTTATTGATTACAACCGGGGTGCTGATTTTTTCCGGCTCACTCCAAAACCTCGCCACCTACCTTCTTGATTGGTTCCCGGCGCTCTCAACCCTTGGCTAATTTAAAAAATGATGGAACACACCCAGCCTGAAAATGAAACCATCCCTCCTGTAGCTTTATGGCTGGGGGTGGGGGGGCTCATTCCTTTTCTGGCGCCTGCAGTGTTTATCTGGATGCCGCCTTCTCAGGGCTGGCAGGGTATTGCCGGCACTTTTGGCATGGTATATGGGGCAATTATTCTGTCATTTCTGGGCGGTGTCCGATGGGGTGGGGCTTTGCATCATTTGGATACTCGGACGTTTATATTGAGCGTTCTTCCTGCCTTGTTGGCATATGGTGTCTTGGTATTTCCGGCGCTCCCATTGGGGCCACTGCTCCTCGCTGCATGCCATAGTGTGCAGGGACTGTCCGATATTAGCGCCGCGCAAAATGGCATGTTGCCGGTTTGGTATGCGCGGTTGCGCGCCGGGCTTACACTGGGCGCAGTATCGTCATTATTATCAATTACGTTGAATTTTTATCTCGCGGCTAACATATAAAGCAAAACCCCCAAGGCTATTTGGCCACAAAAGACCGAACACCGCCAAGATATAGCTGGGAAGCAAAACGGGCTGTCTGAACAGGGTCAGGCGGGTTACGTGTCATCATTTCATCAAGTATTGAAAAGGCCGAGCCACTAATGGCGGCTGTCATATAATCTACGTCCAAATCCGGAACAATGCCGGATTGAATAGCTTGCAATAAATCTTCCCGCAACTCCTCAAGACCTGCACGTGTTTGCGGGCCTGACAAATACCCCCCCTCGCGCCCACGATTTGAGCGCAGCAGACCATAGTCACCTGGGTTATTTGCAAAATAGGAAAAATAAGCGAGGAAACTCGCTTCAATAAAGTCTTCAAAATTTTTTGCGTTAGCGCGGACTGATCGCAGGCGCGGGCGCAGCCTTCCACCAATATCGGCAATCAGGGCGTCAAAAACTTCTTCTTTACCGGTGAAGTAATTGTAAAATGTCCCGCTTGCCAAACCCGTACGCCTGATAATGTCGCGCACAGTCGTACCGCCGAAACCAATTTCGGTAAAAACCTCGCGTGCGGCAATCAAGATAGAGTCTTTATTATTCGCGCGAGTGGTGGCTCTTTTTCCGGCGATAACCGCTTCGGTTTTAGACATATCCCCTCCGAAATGTCTTTTTACTATACTCTTTATAGGCTTGTCTTACCCTGAATTTCACACTGGCAAAAGAGGCAGTACATTCTCTGGCGGTCGGCCAATCGCCGCACCATTGGGTGTTTCAACAATGGGCCGCTCTATCAAAATCGGGTTTTCCGACATTGCTTTGATCAAAACGGCTTCATCATCAACCTCTGCAAGCTTCAATTCTTTATACAATTTCTCATTTTTACGCATGGCATCGCGCGCTGAAAGACCAAGCTTTTTCAGAAGCGCTTTAATCTGCTTTTCAGTTAATGGGGTTTTGAGATATTCAACAATTTCAGGGATTGTTCCGTTTTCTTCCAAGAGAGCAAGCGTCTGCCGTGATTTTGTACATCTCGGATTATGTAAGATTTTCACTTCCATTTGTGTCCCCTTCTGTTTTGTCTCACCAGAATTTTTATAAATAACATCAGCCCCTATCGCATCCTCAAGCGATGCAAAACCCTCATCGCGCAATAAGTCAGCCAGTTCGCGTTTCAGTTTAGCTATAAGTCCAGGCCCTTGATAGACAAGTGCTGTGTAAATTTGAATAAGTGACGCGCCAGACTTGATTTTTGCTAATGCATCGGCGGCATCACTGACACCGCCGACACCTATCAGCGTCAAATTACCTTTTGTATGTCTGTAAAATTGTTGCAAAACCTCTGTGGATTTTTGCATCAATGGTCTTCCTGACAGCCCCCCCTCTTCCCATTTATAGGGAGAGCTTTTTAGACCATCACGGTCAATTGTTGTGTTTGACACTATCAGAGCCGCCGGTTTCACCTTAAGGGCGACTTTGGCAATCTCATCAATGTCGTCTTCGGTCAAATCGGGAGCCACTTTCAGTACGACAGGCACATCTCCGGCGGCTTCTTTCACTTGCGTGATAATTTGTGTCAACGCTTCAGCCGTTTGTAAATCTCTCAAGCCCGGGGTGTTGGGAGATGACACATTTATCGTCAAATAATCTGCAAGCTCCGAGAAAACTTCAGCGCCGATGCGATAATCATCAATGCGGTCCGGTGAGTCTTTATTCGCACCGATGTTCACACCCACCGGAAACCCGCGTGGCAGAAGTGCTTTATAGGAAGATAATCGCGCCCGAACAATCTTGTGACCCTCATTATTAAACCCAAGGCGATTAATAATACCCTCATCTCTGGTCACGCGAAAAATACGAGGCGACGGATTACCGTCCTGAGGTTGAGGAGTTACGGTTCCGATTTCTGTAAAACCAAAACCCAGCCGACTGACAGCTTCAGGCAACTCACCGTTTTTATCAAATCCTGCAGCCATACCAAACGGATTTGAAAACTCAAGTCCCATTGCCGAAACGGACAGGATGTAATCATCGCGTCCTGAAGCGGGAATAAATTTACCGACTGTCGACAATATGCGAACTGTCAGGCGATGCGCCAGTTCGGCAGGCAAGCCAAAAATTAAAGGGCGTATTATTTTATATAATCGCATTATTGCTCCTGATCAGGCGTTTCTCTTGTCATATCTTCAGGAAAAATATGTTTACGACCGTTCAGCCGTAAAGGCCAGACTCTATCTGCAAGTCGGGGGTCTAATGGCGCATAAAAATGTGGAAACAAAATATTTTCTCGCGAGGCTTCCCATTTTAATGCCGCGCTCAAGCTGGCCACTGGAAAGCGCACAAGCACCAACCCATCTTGACCGCTAAAATGTTTTGCAGCTGTCGCCTCAACTTCTTCAGGCGGAGAGAAATGGATAAACCCATCCTCAATATCAAGTTGTGTGCCGGTGAAAATACCCTTTTCTGCAGCAGACTGCCAATCCAGTTCCGGGCATATTTTGTAAATAAAAGTCGCTCTAGAAGTCACGCATTTATCTCATTCTTCCAATTATGCCGCCCCGATTAATCAGCCGTTAAGTCACCATTCAAGGCTTGATTAATCAGCTCAACAGTGCGTTCCAACCCATAAACAGCTATGAAAGAACCAAAGCGCGGTCCTTGTGATTGTCCCAACAAAACTTCATACAGCGCTTTGAACCAATCTCTCAGATTATCCTCAAAATAGGTTTTGCCAATCGCATACACTTCAGTCTGAATCTCTTCTGCATCCAAGTCATCTGATAAATTATTAAGTTTATCCCTTAAAGATATCATAGCTTGTTTTTCAGTCTCGTCCGGGTTGCGATAGCTTTTCGCTGGCTTAACAAAATCATGATAATAAGCCACGGCATAATCTGCCATCGCATCCAACATGGGTAACATTTCAGGCGACGCCTCAGGCGCATAATTCTTAATAAAGCCCCAGAGTACATTTTTATTATCAGCATTACTGACACTGACGAGATTCAACAACAGCGCAAAACTGACCGGCAAATCACCGGCCGGGGGCTTACCGCCATGAATATGCCAAACAGGGTTTGTTAGCTGTTCTTCTGGCGTTTGCGAAGGAAACTTATTCAAAAATGTTAGATAATCATCAACATTTTTCGGAATGACATCAAAGTGCAATCGTTTGGCTTTACGCGGGCTTTGAAACATATAAAGAGACAAGCTTTCCGGCGCAGCATAGGTCAACCACTCTTCAATGGTCAAACCATTACCCCGAGATTTTGAAATTTTCTCGCCGTTTTCATCCAGAAACAGTTCATAGTTAAACCCTTCGGGTGGCGATCCGCCTATCGCGCGACAAATTTTTGAAGAAAGCGTGACGCTTTCAATCAAATCTTTGCCGGCCATTTCATAATCCACATCAAGCGCGACCCAGCGCATCGCCCAATCCGCTTTCCATTGCAATTTGCATGCGCCACCAGTGACAGATGTTGTGATGTCTTCGCCACTTTCAGGGTGTGTGTAGCTTATTGTGCCTGCCGTTTCATCGCGTGCGGTTAACGGCACCATCAAAACTTTGCCACTCGTCGGGCAAATCGGCAAAAACGGACTGTATGTTTTGCGGCGTTCCTCGCCAAGGGTGGGCAGAATAATGCCTGTTACAGCTTCATAATTACCAAGAATTTTCAGCAATGTTTCATCCATACGCCCTGATGTGTAATAATCAGTGGCACTGGCAAATTCATAATCAAATTCAAATCTGTCCAGAAATGCCTGCAGACGAGCATTATTATGTGCACCGAAACTGTCATGAGTTTCAAACGGGTCAGGCACTCGGGTCAAAGGCTTTTCAAGATACGCCGCAAGCATATCGGCATTGGGCACATTATCAGGAACTTTTCTGAGGCCATCCATATCATCGGAAAAACAAATCAGTCGCGTTTTGACATCCGGCGATAGCGTCTCAAGAGCCTGACGCACCATGCTGGTACGCGCCACTTCCCCAAATGTACCGATATGAGGCAAGCCACTCGGTCCATAGCCCGTCTCAAACAGCATATCGCTTCTGCCTGAAGCTTCTAAACGTTTCAGGATTTTGCGCGCTTCTTCAAAAGGCCAAGCCTTGCTATCGGCGGCTAAAGTTTTCCAGTTTTCCAAGTCAGATGTCATATAAATGTCTTCTTATATTTAAATTGGTTATGTTTCAAATATATGCGAGAAACTAGCGATTGAGGAAAGCTTGTCAAACAACATTAATTAAGGAATAGACATGATTAATCAAACCCCTATGACAGAACAACAGGTTCTTATCAATCTAATGCTGGCGATGGCCGCTGCAGATGAGACAATTAATGATGCCGAGCTTTCGCGTATCGAAAGATTGATTGATTTTTTGCCGGTATTTGAGAATTTCCCGCCCGAAGATCTGAGCATTGTCACCAACAGTTTTATAGAATTAATGGCAGTAGAGGAAGGGCTAGACAGCTTAATGACCCTACTCGCCAGCACATTGCCTCATGAATTGCATGAAACTGCTTATGCGCTGGCTGTCGAAATTGCTGCCGCGGATTTAACAGTAACACCAGAGGAATTACGCCTTCTCGACATGCTCAGAGATTTTCTAAAAGTAGATAAGCTTGCCGCTGCCGCAATTGAGCGAGGCGCACGCGCCAGATTTCGAAAAATTCCCAAGTAACGCACGATCCCAGAAATCAGGCTGATATGATTTTTCTATTTTTGTGAGCATCTTGATTTATTCTCTTTGCAATAAGTAGAACTCTCCCCGCGCATCTGTAAGGCTGTGAAACAGGGGGACGATATAAATTGCAAGACGGTTTCGATGAGCCATCTGTACCAGTATTAAAACGGCCAAACAAAACAAATATTGATATTCGTGACGTAACGCATGCTCTCGCGCGATATGCGCCGGAAGAGTCTTCCCATCAACCGATACCGCCACGACTTGCAGTTGTCATTATTTTGATAATCAGCTTGTTGATTAGCGCCATTATCAACGGTAATGACACCCCTGTAGTTTTACTGACCTTAGCACTCACAGCCTATTTCCCGCTTTATTTTATGGCAATCGTACTGGATGTGCGCACCCCTCTGACCCTCGAATTTTTGACTGATGCGCAATTGCCTCAATACACCGTTATTATCCCTTTATATAAAGAGGCTAATATGGTGGCACAAATTACCTATGCCATGAGGCAAATTAATTACCCATCGAACAAAATAGAATTTTTCTATGTTGTGGAGGAGTCGGACACCCAGACCTATAAGGCGTTGCGCAAGGCTTTGTCTGATGCTCTAGCCGACGGCACTGTGAATGAAAAAATTCTTGTTGTCCCGGATGGGACACCCCGCACAAAACCGCGCGCCTGTAATTATGCCCTTGCCCATGCAAGTGGAGATTTACTGGTAATTTATGACGCGGAAGACATACCTCATAGAAACCAGTTGCGCGCCGCCGCCTCTAAATTTGCACGACATGAAGCCCACAACGATAAAAGTCTGGCTTGCCTGCAAGCCCCACTGGATATCAGCCTTGAAAAAAGAGAAGGGTTTTTCGCGCGCCAGATGACACTTGAATATTTGCATCTTTTCAAATTCATTTTGCCTGCGCTCGATCGTTTCAATATCCCGTTACCGCTTGGTGGGTCCTCCAACCATTTCAGAATTGCTGTTCTTCGGGAAATATATGGCTGGGACAGTTGGAATGTCACAGAGGATGCCGATATCGGGATTCGGATGGCCTTTCGCGGCTACGCGACTGCCATGATTTCTCCACCGACAATTGAGAGCCCGACCCGAGGTTTCTGGGATTTTGTCAAGCAACGCACACGTTGGCAAAAAGGGCATTTCCAGACCCTGCTTGTGCTCCTCAGGAAGCCCCTTAAACTCATCACAAAAGTCGGCGTGTTGGGCTATTTGGGGCTACATCTCGTGATTCTTATTAGATGTTTTTATGGATTGGGGGTATGGGTGTTTATCGGGGTTTTTCTTTTGAACATCCCTGACATCTTAAACCCTCCACACTATCAATGGCAGTTTTTTGTCATGCTCATCAATTGGACGATGATCTTTTTTTCATATTTTTATGTTTGTTATCGCGAAAATCGCTTTGATTTATTCAAGGATATCTTCGGTCTGTTTTTTATCTGGCTTCTCGCTGGTTTCATTACCTGCCGAGCCCTAATGCAGCTTTTCTGGTCACCATTTGTCTGGGAAAAGACAAATCACACCCCCGTTAATTCGGGCATGAAATAGGTCATGAATAGGCAATAAAACAGCCCTAATCTTGAATAAAATGCTTTGAGAGCCTAAGCCCCTGACGCTGGTAATTTGACGAAAGCGACTTGCCATAAAGCACTTCCGGCCTGTCAGTCAGGCGCTCATAAATTAGCCGCCCGATAACTTGTCCGTGTTCCAAAATAAAAGGCACTTCTCGCGAGCGAACCTCCAGCACGGCGCGACTGCCTTTACCCTCCAACCCAGCCCCAAATCCTGGGTCAAAGAACCCGGCATAATGGACCCGAAACTCCCCGACTAATGGGTTAAATGGAACCATTTCCGCCGCATGTGTAGGGGGGATGGAAACAGACTCTCTTGAAGCCAGAATGTAGAATTCGTCTGGGTCCAGAATGAGTTGGTTCTT
>CENJ01012005.1_pt1 | contig 15237 bp, 10 predicted proteins | sample 356161 | NCBI WGS metagenome assembly CENJ01 (sample SAMEA2619531, study PRJEB7988) | marine metagenome | biome: marine biome (ENVO:00000447); feature: surface water layer (ENVO:00002042); material: "saline water (ENVO:00002010), including plankton (ENVO:xxxxxxxx)" | depth 5 m
TCATTTTACTTTTAATGACCGCCCCACTGTTTGCCCAAAATACGGTGTCTTCTCCTTATTCCGCTACAGGTCTAGGGGAGCGCAGCTTTAATGGAACACAAGCGACACGTCATATGGGTGGTCTGGATGTTTTTACAGATTCGATTCACGCCAATTTGAACAATCCTGCAGGCTACGGATTTTTAAAGGTAACAACCTATTCCGTAGGAATAAATTATACGAACAACAATCTAGAATCTGCCTCAGCGTCAGAAAATTCCGACCTTGCAGCCTTGGACTACCTTTCAGTTAGTATTCCTACAAAGAAATTTAGTTTTGGATTTGGAATACTTCCTCTTACTTCGGTGGGCTACCGAATTGAAAAAGTCTCTCAACTTTCAGAAACAGATATTTTCAATCGGTATGAAGGTCGAGGAGGGTTAAACCAAGCTTATATTTCTTTAGGTGTTCCGATTACTCCAAATCTTTCGGTAGGATCAACTGTAAATTACAATTTTGGAAATTTATTTTATAGAACAGGACAGTTTCGCGATGGAGTAGCCAATGGAACGTTTTTAGTTAATGATTCAAGTGTTTCTGGGTTGAGTTTACAATTCTCTGTACAAGGAAAAATTCCGATTAAAAAAAAATATACTGCCCAGGTGATGCTTGCACTTCAACCAAAAGGAATTCTGGATTCTCAAAACAGCCGTACTTTTTACACACAATCTTTGTCCAATCAAACGCTAACAGATCTGGCTGAAATAGACCTTTCTTCTTCAGGTCTGGATCAAACCAATTTGGAATTGTCCGAAATTAGACGCGTAGGATTGGGTTTAGGTAAAAACAAGAAATGGTTTTTTGGGGCGCAATATAATTTGATAAAATCCGCTACCTTTAACAATGATTTTTTTAAAAGAACGAGTGTTTCATACAGAGATGCTAAAAAATGGGCTGTAGGAGGGTATTTTATTCCCAATTACGCTTCATTTACAAGTTTCTGGAGCCGAGTGGTTTACCGCTTTGGGTTCCGCACAGAGCAGATGAGTACAATTGTCAATAACATACCCTTAACAGAAACTGGCATATCTTTTGGACTTGGACTACCGTTAGCAGGCCTTTCCAATGCAAATGTTGGAGTTGAAATTAGTCAACGAGGTCAAAAGGAGGCAGGCTTGATTCAAGAAACAATAGTTGCGCTGCGCATCGGTTTGTCACTCAACGATATTTGGTTTGTAAAAAGAAAGTATAATTAAAAATAAGTAAGATGAAAAAGCGATATATTTTTGGGATTATGATATTGGGACTGATTTTTCAGACCCGCTTACATGCCCAAGATGACAATGCTTGTATGCAAGATTTATCCATATTTGCAGAATATGTTAAAGTTAAAAATTACACAGCTGCATTCGAGCCTTGGACTAGAGTAAGACAAAGTTGTCCAAACATCAATGTTGCGGTTTACACCTATGGAGAGCGCATTTTAAAGCATTATATTAAAAATGGAACCCCCGAAGAAGTTGAAGCGTCTAAAAAAGACTTAATTCAACTTTACGACGAGTGGGTTCAATACTTTCCAGCAAAGAAAAATAAAAGTACTGTAGGAGACGTACTTAGTAAAAAAGCACAAGCGCTTCTCGATTATAAAATAGAGGATTTAAAAGTTGTTTATAGCACATTCGATGAAGCTTTTGTTAAAGATGCGAAAAGCTTTACCAATCCAAAACACTTGTACAATTACTTCAAAACCTTGTATGACCGATACAAGGCAGGGGATAGTGAGGTTAGTATGGAGATGCTGTTTAATAAATATGAAGAAGTTTCTGAAAAATTTGAAATTGAAACCACAGAATTGGCAAAAAAATTGGATGTGATCCTTAAAAAAGAAGATGAAGGGGATCCATTGACCAGTAAGGAACAAAGACGAAAAAGAGTATATAACATTAACTCTAAAGCTATCGGTACCTTTTTGTCAAATTTGGATGCAATTATTGCTAAAGAAGCGACTTGTGAAAACTTAATTCCCTTGTACAAAAGAAACTTTGACGAGTTTAAAGAAGACTCTGTATGGTTAAAGCGTGCTGCTAGTCGTATGGACAGCAAAGAATGTTCAGACGATCCATTTTTTGTCACCCTAGTGGAAGCTCTGCACACCCTTGACCCCTCTGCGGATTCTGCCTATTACCTTGGGTTGTTGAACGACAAACGCGGAAATGCTGATCAAGCATTAAAATACTATGAAGAGTCTATTGCTCTTGAAACAGACAATTACAGAAAGGCCAAAATCCTTTTGAAAATTGCGAATAAATTTAAAATCGCAGGAAGAAGAAGTTCTGCGCGAAGCTACGCCAATAAAGCCCTAGGTTTTCAACCTTCTTTAGGTCGCGCCTATTTGCTAATTGCGAATATGTATGCAGATAGTGCCAACGACTGTGGCGACACTCAATTTAACAAGAGAGCGGTCTATTGGTTGGCTGCAGATCTTGCAACAAAAGCAGGAAATGTAGATAATTCCCTTTCTAAAATAGCAAAACGAACTAAAGAAAGTTATATAGGTAGAGCACCTAGCAAAACTGACATCTTTACTGAAGGAAATGAAGGAGCAGTAATCAAATTTGACTGCTGGATTAATCGAAGCGTGACTGTTCCCAAACTGTAAATGGGAATTTTTTCACATAAAATTTTTTACAGGGTTGTGGTAGCTACTGCAGCCCTTTTTATTTCTTGTGAAGACAATACGGATGCATTAAAAGAAATCAATACTGACCGTCAAGACCCTATAGGAACCGCCTTGAATATTAGAATGGTATATACCGATTCCGTAAAGATTCAAGCTATTCTCACAGCTCCAAAACACATTGACTACACCAATTTAGATTTCCGTTATGCAGAATTTCCAGAAGGTCTCAAAGTGATCTTTTACGATGAACAAGGAAATGAAAATGAGGTACGTGCTGATTTTGGTACGCTCTACAATGACACTAAACTCATAGATTTAAAAGGAAATGTACAACTTAAATCTCATGAAGGTTCTGTACTCACCACACAGCAACTTTTTTGGGATGCAGAAAACGAATGGTTGTTTACCGAACAGCCATTTAAATTTAAAGATAAAGACTACGATTTTGACGCCATTCGATTGGATACCAATAAAGATTTTACTAAATTTCAAACAGGTAATCTTGTTGGGACTGTCGCTGTTTCTGAAACCAAAGATACTTTGACAACCCAATGAAAAAAACTTTCTAATTTAATAGAAGCGAAGTTTGATCCTTAAAATGTTAAACCTAAACCCATGAAAACTTATAAAATTTCAGAACTCCTCTACTGGGTTATTGCTGGAATCTCATCCTATAAAACGTTGACTTTATGGGGCTACGATCAAACCCGAGCTTACTATTTTTTGGGATTTGCAGTTTTGTCTGTATTTATGGCCCTATTTCGAAGGCACTACAGGAAAAAATTTAATCAAAGGGACAACTCCTCTCAATGATCGAATCCGATTTAGTTATCATTCTTAGTTTGGTATTCTCCGCATTTTTTTCCGGAATGGAAATCGCTTTTGTATCCTCAAACAGAATCTATCTTGAAATTGAGAAGCTACAGGGGAGTTATACTTCTAAAGTTTTAAAAAGTATTACCCAAAACCCTTCTCGATTCATTGCAAGTATGCTTCTAGGAAACAACGTTGCATTAGTGGTCTATGGAATTTTTTCTGGAGATAGAATTCTCCAACTCTTCTTTTCAGAGACTCTTTTAACAGGTGCAGAGCCAAGTTTAATTATTGTGTTGTATCAGACTCTAATTTCAACAGGAATCATTTTGATAACAGCGGAATTTTTACCCAAAGTATTTTTTCAGCTTTATGCCAATTTTACCATCAAAATTTTTGCGATTCCAGTGGCTTTTTTTTACTACTTGTTTTACCCACTAACCTATCTAATAATTCAATTTACCGACCTTATTTTAAAGCGTTTTCTAAAGACGGATTCCGATCAAGTTCAACTTTCATTTTCCAAGGTTGAGTTAGGAAATTACATTGAGGAACAATTAGAATCATCTTATGATAAAGAAGAACTGGATTCTGAAATACAGATTTTTCAAAAAGCCCTTGATTTTTCTGATGTAAAAGCAAAAGAAGCTATGGTGCCTAGAGCAGAGGTCGTTGCTGTTGACGAAGACACCCCTATCGAGGAAATCAAAGCGCTTTTTATTTCTACGGGGTTTTCGAAAATTCCTGTCTTTCAAAAAACAATAGATCAAATATTGGGCTATGTCCATGTTTTTGATATGATGAAAAATCCTATGGCCTTAAAAAACACACTCTTACCCCTTGCCTATGTTCCAGAAACCATGTTGATCAACGACGTTTTAAAATTATTGACACGCCAGCACAAAAGTATTTCTGTGGTGATTGATGAACACGGCGGAATCTCAGGAATTTTGACCGTAGAAGATATTGTGGAAGAACTCTTTGGTGAAATTGAAGATGAATACGATACTGTAGATCATATTGAAACCCAATTAGGTGAAACCTCCTTTGATTTTTCTGCTCGTTTGGAAGTTGACTATTTAAATCAAAAATACAACCTGTCACTTCCCGAAAGCGAGTTTTATGAAACCTTAGGTGGGCTGATCGCGTACCACATAGGTGAAATCCCAAAGAAAGGAGAACAAATCCAAATTCCACCTTATACCTTAACGATTAAAAAAGTTGCAGCCACAAAGATTGAGCAAATTTTATTGGAGTATTCACAGGGAGAGTAGAACTTATCAATCAAAACACATCCCTATTTTTAAACAAAGGAACTTTCTTTATTCAAATGAATAGCTTAATTTCGCAAACCATCAAAAAAAGCAATTATGGCCATTTTAGGAAAAATTAGACAGCGTTCCATTTTTTTGATTCTCGTAATCGGAATGGCGCTTTTCGCTTTTGTAATCTCTGGTGTATTTGACGGAAGCGCATCAAATACAGGTCCAACGGATCCTATCGCATTGATTAATGACGAAGAAGTAGAGCTCAATTATTTTCGTCAACTGGTTGAACAAACCGAACGAACTTACAACTATTCTACCATGCAATCTGTAAATAGGGTATGGGACCAAGCCTTACGAAGTACAATATTTGATCAACAATATGAAAAATTAGGAATTGATGCAGGTAAAGATCAATTGGAACAAATCATTTCATCGGATGACAATTTAATTAATAACCCAGAGTTTCAAAACGAAGCGGGATTTTTTGATTTTGGATTGTTTACGGATTTTATAGCACAATTAAAATCTACAAACCCCACTGCCTACGAAAATTGGAAATTTCAAGAACAAAGTATTATTGGAGTCGCAAAACAACGTATTTATCTCGATTTGATAAAGGCAAGCGCGGGAATAACAGAAGCTGAGGCAAAAGCCATTTACCATCTTGAAAATGACAATGTAAATATACAGTACGTTCAAATCCCTTTTGATGTAATACCTGATAGTCTGGTTGAAGTAACCGATGCCGAAATCAAAAAATACATTCAAGAGCACAAAGCTGAATACAAAAGAGACGAAACCCGAAACATACAATACGTTGCTTTTGAGGAACTTCCCACGGAAGATGACTTGGCAACAATCCGTTTACGTCTTGACGGACTTAAAGACCAACGTATTTCATACAATGATGTTTCTAAGTTAACAGACACCCTTGAAGGCTTTAAAAAAACTAAAAAGGTAGCTGATTTTATTGATCAATATTCTGAAGTTCCTTTCGATTCAGTTTACAAATCTCGTGGTCAATACAACAACCAATACGCAGATATTCTGTTTAGTTTAGATAATGGAGAAGTTTTTGGTCCTTACCGTGATGGAAGTACATTTAAGATTTCTAGACTTTTGGATCGCAAAAAAAATGCCTCCCTTCGTGCTAGCCACATCTTGATCGCTTACGAAGGGGCAACCCGTGCTTCTTCTAACATCACTCGAACGAAAGCAGAAGCAAAAAAAGAAGCCAATCGGGTGTATCGTCTTGCAAGAAGAGCCTCTGCAGATTTTGATGCGCTTGCCTTGGAATACTCGGATGGCCCCACAAGAACACGTGGAGGTGATCTAGGCTTTTTCCAAGAGGGCGAAATGGCCACAGAATTTTTTAATTTTGTAAATTCCAATAGAGTCGATCGTGTAGGATTGGTCGAAACCGAATTTGGATTCCACATCATCAAGGTAACTGACAAAGACGATTTAGCATTGATTGCAGATGTAGTAGCCGAAGCAGTTCCTTCCGATCAAACCTCCAATGAAATTTTTAGAGAGGCAACTCAGTTTGAGATGGACAGTAATGAGGGAAAAGATTTCTTAGAAATTGCTCAAACAAATAACTATGAAGCTCGACCCGTAAAACAAATTGCACCCTTGGAAGAAAATCTGCCCGGTTTGCCAAGACAACGAAATATTGTTCGATGGGCCTTCGAAAAAGACACAAAGATCGGTGAGATTAGACGTTTTTCTTTAAGTCAAGGTGGCTATGCAGTGGTACAACTCACTGCGAAAGTTAAAGAAGGATTAGCCCCTATTGAAGAGGTTGACTCAGAAGTAAGAAAGATTCTCACAGAGAATAAGAAAGCGGCTCTAATTAAAAAACGCTATGCTGATAAAACTACTTTAGAATCTTTGGCGGAAGAAGAAAATCTAACCATTGAAACTGCCTCAGCGGTAAATCAAAAAAATCCAACCATTATTGGTGCTGGTGATGAACCTAAAGTAGTGGGTACTGCTTTTGCTATGGGCGAAGGAGAATTGTCTGATTTAGTTCAAGGAAATAAAGGGGTTTATAAAATTCTTTTAAACCAGAAAAATAGCGTTGAAGAGAGAACAGACTATTCCGCCTACGCAAAAGAATTGCAAAGAAATGAAAACTTTACCTTGATCGAAAATGTATTTGCAGCTCTAGAATCCGTTGCGGAAATAGAAGACAACAGAGCCCTATACTATTAAAAATACCATAAAATAAAACCCTCAACAGCCGTAGGGGGGTTTTTGGCATGAAATTTGTTGTGGGAATTATAAGAAAAGCTATAATTCATGCGATTATTTCGTTTTACAAAGAAATTGAGAAGGTCCTTAGCCCTTGTAGGGACAGTCTGGATGTGTACTTCTACCAACGAGCCTGATGCGAGTTATTACAAGCTTATTTTTACCGACGTAGACCAAGTGGAAGGCTGGGTAAAATACAATTCTCAAGAAGGGGAAGTCAAAGTTTTTTCAGCTGACTATAAAAAAAATAAAAATATTCTTCACGTAAAAAAAGAAGACGATGTCTTTATGGCGGTTTATGATAAAAATCAAATTACAGCCGTTGTAGATGGTCAAAAAATAAGTTTTAATAAGACTCAGGTATGATCACCTTTCAATAGAGTTTACACATTTGGTTGAAAGGGATAATCGTTTGATAACCTTTTTTGCTAAAATAATCCTGGGTTTCTTTTCCGCCTGTTGCCATAATAAAATCTCCACCCCACGCTCCAAGACTTTTAATGCTGCCAGAATAGTCACTGAATAACTGTTCTTTTATTGTTTTTTGTTGGAGTAACCCTCCGATTAAGTTTTCGTGTTTTTGAATCAAAACATTAAACTCTTCCAAAGTTGAACTTTCTGAAATAGCCTCGGTAAGCTGATTCAGTGATAAAATAAGTTGAGGAGTTACTCGACTCACATCAAAATTTTGAACGGCTTCTTGGCTATCTCTTTTTTGATTGAGATAGACGAAAAATAATTCACTTCTAAATGAAGGAGAAAAAGCTACAGGTGTAACCCATGGTGTATTTTTTTTTTTGGTAAAGAAAATAGGGCCTTCGGCTAATCCGCAAGCTACATCATAACCGCTACCTCCAAAACTATTTTCAAGTAATGTATAAGAGTTTATTTTTGCCCATGAAGCGATATTTACAATTAGTGTAGCGGAACTGCCAAGGCCCCATTGTCGGTTAAACTCCAATTCGGTTTCTACGGTCCCTCCTTGGTTTAAAAAAGAGGGATTTTCTTTTTTTGAAAAAATTAAAATGTCTTGTAAACGATTTGAAATATCAGAATTCGAAGTATGAATAATCTTCAGCTCGGGTAATTCAAATCGTGCTTCAAACCAGCAACTTCCTTTTTCATCATAACTATTCCAATGCAGTACGGAATCTAGACTTTCTTTAAAACGTAATGTTTGCCCTTTTTTACAAGGCACAGCCAGAGCTTTTGCACCTCCCAAAACAGCATATTCTGCCGTAATCAATAATTTTCCATGACTGTAGAAGGAAGTCATACTATTGACTGTTTTTTTTTAAAAAAGCAGCTACAGCTTGAACTGAAACAGGTTCTGTCTTGAAATAGGATACAGCGTCTGACTTTAGTGTATCGTTTGCTTCAAATTGGTTGAGAATATTAAGTAAATGCATTTTCATATGTCCTTTTTGAATTCCTGTGGTTACCAAAGAGCGTAAGGCTGCAAAGTTCTGAGCCAATCCTGCTACAGCCACAATTTCCATCAATTCTTCGGAAGAGGGGTTTCCCAAAAGTTCCATACACCATTCCACCATTGGGTGTAGTTTGGTAAGCCCACCCACAGTTCCTAGCGCAAGAGGTAGGGTAAGCTCCATTACAAACTGTTCATCCTGGATATAGGCATTACTCAAGGATCGGTATTGACCAGACCTTCCCGCAAAAGCGTGAACACCTGCTTCTACAGCTCTAAAGTCATTTCCTGTTGCAATGACTAATGCATCCACACCGTTCATGATTCCTTTGTTATGGGTTACTGCACGATAGGGTTCACAGCTTGCGATGGCAACAGCGTCTACCATTTTTTTTGCAAATGTAGCTCCATTTACACCATTATTTTGTAGTGTAAAATCCGCTACTGGACAACGAACTTCTGCATGCACTAAACATTCGGGGACATAGTTTGAAAGAATACTCATTACTATTTCTAAGCTGTTCTCTTTTCCCTGTGTTAGTTGATCTTCTTCAGCAAATTCTAAAAATTTTTTTGCGATAAGTTCCAAGCAGGAGTTAATAAAATTTGCTCCCATTGCATCTTTTGTTTTAAACTCCATATGCAATTGGAAATAGCGTGGGAGAACTTCACTCTTGTTGACTAATTCAAGTTTGGTAATTCCACCCCCACGGGCTTCCATGTTTTTGGTTAGATACCGAGTGGATCGAAGTAGGTCCTTTTTTCTAAGATCAAAAAATTTTTGTATCTCTTGAGGAGCACCTCCAAAATAAAAATGCACATGACCTACTTTTAAAGTATCGATTACTTGGGTTGAAAAGCCTCCGCGATTTCCCCAAAATTTAGCCGCATTACTCGCAGCAGCCACTACAGAACTTTCTTCCACAACTAGAGGTAAGGTATAGTTTTTGCCATTTATTAAAAAGTTGGGAGCAACTCCTAAAGGAAGGTAAAAATTGGAAAGTGTGTTTTCTATAAATTCATCGTGACGCTTTTGAGTATTAGAATCAGAGTTCCAGTACGATTCAAGTTGTTTTTTCGCTTTTTCAGGATTATTAAAATGAGTTTTGGTGATCCAATCTATTTTTTCCGATTTAGTCAATTTCGAAAAGCCGTCGATCTTTTTACCCATATTAAATTTTTTATAAAGATACAGAATTTGAACCCCTTCCAAAATTAAGGTTAGCGCATTTTTCCTAAATTGTCAAGCCTAGAAAACAAAGTGCTAAAAATTAAATTATGAATTCCTACAAAGAAAAAATTAAACAAAAATTTAATAATATCCGAAACTACTGTTTGCTCTTCCCCATTTTTTTTACTTTACTCAGCGGGATGGCCCAAGAACAACGTCTTTCTTTTGATTTAGGAGATCTATGGAAAGGCAAATACGAACCGGAACGCCTAGAAGCTATTCGGTCTATGAACGACGGGAGTCACTACACCGTTTTGGAACAAGATCAGGCTTCCAACTCCAGCGCTATTGTTTCTTATGCCTATGCAAATGCTGGGGAACGGAAAATCCTTTTCGATTCCAGCCAGTTTCCTGAGTTCCTAAAAATATCAGGGTATACCTTTTCTAGTCAGGAAGAAAAAATCTTACTCGAAACACGTACAGATCCCATTTACAGAAGATCAAAACAAGCCATTTATTGGGTTTATGACATGAAAAACAAAGCTCTGGATAAGCTGAGCGAAGACAAAATACAAGAGCCTCTTTTCTCTCCTGATGGAACAAAAGTTGCTTATGTTTTTAGAAGAAACCTTTTTTTTAAAAATTTGATAAACAAAAAGGTGTTTCAGTTAAGTTATGATGGCGACTATCAAACCATTAATGGGATTACCGACTGGGTTTATGAAGAAGAATTTGGTTTTGTTCGCGCCTATGACTGGAGTCCCGATTCCAAACAACTTGTTTACATGCGTTTTGACGAATCTAAAGTTCCGCTGTTTTCTATGGATGTGTACGGCAATGCGACCTACCCTTTCCCCTATATGTTTCGCTATCCCAAGGCAGGAGAAGAAAATGCTACCATCGAGTTGTTTGTTTACGATTTGGAACTTCGTTTAAAAGAAAAGATTCTTTTCGATGAGGAAGCCTACTACATTCCTAGAATACAGTTTGCCGGCGGAGAGCACAGTCTGATTATTCAAACCTTAAATCGATATCAAAACGTTTTAAAATTGTGGAGGTGGGATACTCAAAAAAAATCCTTTCAGCTTTTATTACGAGAGCAGGACAAAGCTTACGTGAGTATTCATGACGATTTAAAATTCCTAGAAGACGATAGTTTTTTATGGACTAGTGAACGCGACGGCTATAAGCATATTTATCATTATGATAAAAACGGAAAACTCATCAATCAAGTAACTCGAGGTAACTGGGAAGTCACATCCCTATTCGCCTACAATTCCAAACGAAAAGAAATTTACTATCAGTCGGTAGAAGGGAGTAGTACCGAAAGAGGAATTTATGCTATTAGACTTTCAGGAAGGGGAAAACGGACGCTACAGCCCACCCAAGGAACAAATGGGGCGACCTTTAGCAGCAATGGAATTTATTATATCCATTCCTATTCCGATGAACACACTCCTCCTATCTACACGCTTTTTGAAACAAAAAAAAATCAACCCGTACGAGAGCTTTTGGAAAATAAGGCTTTGGTTGAAAAGCTAGGTTCTTTCGATTTATCAGATAAAGAATTTTCAACGATTGAAATTAACGGGAATGCGTTAAATCTATGGATGATTAAACCTAAAGATTTTGATCCAGACAAAAAATATCCCTTATTGATGTTCCAATATTCTGGACCGGGTTCTCAAGAGGTGGAAAACCGTTGGGGAGATTCCAGAACTCTTTGGCACAAAGCATTAGCAAACCAAGGGTATCTTATCGCTTGTGTGGATGGTCGAGGAACTGGATTTAAAGGAGCTGCCTTTAAAAAAGCTACTTATTTAAACCTCGTTAAATACGAAACCTTGGACCAAATTGCAGCTGCTAAAAGCTTAGGTGCACTTCCTTATGTTGATGCGGATCGAATCGGGATTTGGGGGTGGAGCTTTGGTGGGCACATGGCCACCCATTGTTTGTTGACAGGGAATGAAGTCTTTTCCTTAGCCATTGCTGTAGCACCGGTTACCAATTGGCGCTTTTACGATACCATTTATACAGAGCGATTTATGAGAACTCCACAAGAAAATCCGGAAGGGTATGATTTAAATTCTCCTCTAAATTATGCCGATCAATTAAAAGGTAAATTTTTAATCATTCACGGATCAGGTGACGACAATGTGCATGTTCAAAACACCATGCGTATGGTGGAAGAACTCATCCAAGCCGACAAACAATTTGAATGGATGGTGTATCCTGATAAAAACCACGGAATATACGGTGGTAATACTCGTAAACACCTCTACACCAAAATGACTAACTTTATCCTTGACAACCTTTAATAACCAATTTCATGGCAAGCACAAAATCTCTTTCTGAAACAAAAACAATCTTTGGTCATCCCCCAGGGCTTTATGTTCTCTTTTTCACAGAATTGTGGGAGCGATTTTCATACTATGGAATGCGTGCCTTGTTCACCCTTTTTCTAGTAGCTAAAGCTAATACAGACAACCCTGGTTTCGGATGGACCAATTCGGAAGCCATCGCACTCTACGGTTGGTACACCATGCTTGTTTATTTAGCTTCTGTACCCGGGGGATGGATAGCGGACAACCTTTTGGGTCAAAAGAAAACCGTGATGTTAGGTGGGATTTTATTGTGTGTTGGACATACGATTTTAGCCTTTGATACCGAATTTAGTTTTTATCTAGGATGTTTTTTTGTGATTTTAGGAGTGGGTGGATTAAAGCCCAATATTTCAAGTATGGTAGGGGGACTCTACCCCAAAGGAGATGAAAGAAGAGACCTTGGATTTTATATTTTTTATATGGGAATCAACATCGGTGGATTTGCAGCACCCATTTTGTGTGGATGGGTGGGTGAAACTTACAATTGGCATTACGGTTTTGGGTTGGCAGCGATCGGGATGTTTTTCGGTCAAATCACCTATTTCTACGGTCAAAAATACTTGGTAGGAGTTGGAGATTTTATTGGGAAAGAATCACATCCCGACCGTGAGCAGAGAAAAAGAAAGTTAACCTCTGTAGAAAAAGACCGAGTAAAAGTGCTTTTAATTTCCTTTTTATTAATCATCTTTTTTTGGGGAGCTTTTGAGCAAGCGGGAGGGTTGATGAATTTGTATGCAAAGCAAAAAACGGATCGCATGCTCATGGGGATCGAAATCCCAGCTTCTTGGTTTCAATCATTAAATTCCTTTTTTATTATCACCTTGGCTGTCGGAGTTGGTGGGTTTTGGATGCGTTGGAAGTTAAAAGGGAAAGAAGCTTCCTCTTTGTATAAAATTGCAATTGGAATTTTAATCATGGGAATGGGTTTTTTGTTTATGCGCTTTGCCGCTGTTGATTATGAGGTAGCTGGAAAATCAGCGATGTATTGGCTTGTATTGGCTTATCTATTTCATACCATTGGTGAGTTATGTGCCTCTCCTGTTTCTTTATCATTCATTACCAAATTGGCTCCTGTGAAATATGCGGCCTCTATTATGGGATTGTATTGGGCTGCTACTGGCTTGGGAAATAAGCTTGCCGCAAGTATAGGGGGTTATGCTGAAACTGCAGGAGAAAAACAAATTTTCACAGGAATATTTATTTTTTGTACCCTGATTGCAATATCCGTTATTTTGCTATTAAAGCCTTTGAAAAGATTAACGCACGGCGCAGAGGAGCTAAAGCACACCCAGTAGCATTATATTTTATACTTTTGTACTAGTTTTACCAAAGAAGTGTACCTATGAAAAAATCCGTTTTACTGATCTTTTTTTTCCTATTTGGATACGGTGTGGTTTTTGCACAAAAAATCCAATGGATGACTTTAGCTGAAGCCCGAGCAGCTCAAAAAGAAGAACCCAAGAAAATCTTTATGGATGTCTACACGGACTGGTGTGGACCTTGCAAATTATTAGAAAAGAACACCTTTCAAAATCCAGATGTTTCACGCTACATATCCGAACATTATTACGCAGTAAAGTTTAATGCGGAAGGAACTGAAGAAATTCAATTTTACGATCAAACTTTTACCAATCCCAATCATGACCCAAGCCGAAAAGGACGTAACGCGACCCATCAGTTCACACAATTTTTAGGCGTTAAAGGATATCCCACAATGGTTTTCTTTAGTGAATCGGGCGACCCCATTATGCCTTTAGTAGGATATTTCAAGCCCAAACAAATTGAACTTTATTTAAAAATGATCAAGCAAGGCGACTACCAGGTATTTTCTAAACCTGAGGACTTCGAAAACTATAAGAAGAATTTTACCCCCCGTTTTCGAGGCTGATTTTTAAAGCGCCACTTTTCCGTGTATCGTAGAAAGGGATCTTGTATTTTCCACAGCTTTTTTTCCATTTCCTCACTGTCCAAGGACTGTTTGAACCATCTGCAATAATTAACTGCGGTTGATGGATTTGAAGCAATCGATCCAAATTGATTTTTAAATCATTTCGAAGCAAGATATGTGTCGGACTATAATTGGGGAGCTTATAACTTTTCTCGTTGTCCAAGATCAATAAATGAAATTGATCTGCACTAAAAAAATTTTCTAAAGAGACGTTTTTTAGGTCATAAAGGGGTCTTGAATTTCCAAAATCGGAAAGGATACGTTGGGATTTTTCTGGATCAGAAGAATAATGATAAAAAACTCCTGACTTAAAATACCCAAAACTACTTTGTTTATGTAAATGAAATATCCAAAAGCTAAACTTATTGGCTGTTTGTTCCAATTCTCGATAATACATTGAAAGTAAAATTAAAAAAGACAGCACAGTACTCACCCAATGTGAAAACCGCTTTTTTTCCAGGCCAAGAACGAATAGAAAAAGAAATAAATATAGCCCAAGTAGTATGGGAATAGAGAGGTAAAGCTGATCCAAACGAATAGGGTCATTCACAGCAATCCATGAAACGGAACCATTTAGTAGTCGAACTGCTCCATCGAAAAACACAACCATAAAATGGGGGAGTAAGTTCAGTACAAGCATAACAAAAACCATAATGACCAAACACAGAAAAACCCCAAAAAAAGGAATAATTAAAAGGTTGCTGATCAAAAATAGACTAGGAAATTGATGAAAATAATAAACACTCAGTGGCCCCACAGCTAACTGTGCTGCTAAACTCACTGTAGTCCACTGCCAATATTTTTTTATCCAAACGCTCCTAGGAGTCCAAATTTTTTGAAGGATAGGATGAATCCAAAGAATACCAAATACGGCTAAAAAACTGAATTGAAATCCAATTTGTCTTAAAAAAGGAGGGTACACAACTAGTAATACCAAAAAAGAAACTACCGTGAGATGAAATGTATTTTTTCCTTGTTGAATAAAACGTCCAACTGTTAAAAAGGAAAAGAGGGTCACTGCACGGACTACGGATGCTGGGAATCCCACAAAAAAAGCGAAAAGCCAAAGGAAGCCTACAATGCTAGCCAGTCGAAAGAAATTTCCATGACGAAACCGCAAAAAGGGACTCAAAATTAAGAGTAATAATTCTACAATAAGACCAATATGTAAACCAGAAAGTGCCAAAAGATGTAAAACACCAGCTCGAGCATAGTCTCCAATCCGATCTTCTCCAATGGCTTTTCGTTCCGCCAACAGCAACGCCTTAAGTATTCCCTTGGATTCTGGCTGTAGGGAACTGCGCTCGATTTT
>CENJ01057337.1_pt1 | contig 15232 bp, 14 predicted proteins | sample 356161 | NCBI WGS metagenome assembly CENJ01 (sample SAMEA2619531, study PRJEB7988) | marine metagenome | biome: marine biome (ENVO:00000447); feature: surface water layer (ENVO:00002042); material: "saline water (ENVO:00002010), including plankton (ENVO:xxxxxxxx)" | depth 5 m
GGCCTCGGCCCCGATGGCATTCGCGATATGTATGTGACCTTCTGGTTTGGCGCGTTTGTTTCATCCGCCATTCTGTCCACTGTCGGCAGTCTGAAACGTCCGGGGCGCCTGCTTCTTACCTCGCAATTCCTCGGCTCAATGGTCATTCTGGTCATGCTGTGGGAAGGCATTAAAGACTATCACGAGATCTTCCTCGCCATTGTCTTCATCTGGGGGCTGGCAGGCGGCGTCTCTATCGCCATGAGCCGTTCCATCGTTCAGGCTGCAGCGCCGAAAGACCAGCTTGCCCGTGTGCTGTCTATCTACCAGCTCGGCTTTATGGCGGGTGCGCCGATTGGCGCGTTTATCATGGGCTTTGCAGTTGATAATTTCGGCCCGCACAAGATTGCATTCGTACCCGCGCTCGGCATGGCCATTATCGTTATCTGGATGGTTTTCGGCTCACCGATCTGGAACATGAAATCGGAAGACGCCTAGCGTTATCAGCTCAGATTAAAGCTGATCGACAAGCGCGGCTCATCGGCCATATTCACCAGCACTTCATGACGCAGCCAGCTCTCCCAGAAGAGCGCCTGCCCGACCTGTGGCTGGAAATAGATGAAGCGTTTGAGGTCCGCTGCGATGTCAGCTTTTTGCGGCGGTGAATTCATCATGAAAGGGAGGCGCGGGTCTTCAAACCGGATCGCGCTGGCGCCTTCTGGCAGGTCCAGATAAAACGTGCCTGACAGAACCGAGTTCGGATGGATATGTCCGGAATGGCCTGCGCCCGGATCAAGCACATTCACCCAGAAACTATTCATGCTGAGCTTGTGAGACCCAAGTTCGAAGCCCAGCTCTTTTGCGTAGGCATTCGCCGCTTTCACAAGGCGCTTTTCAAGCTTTCCGAATGCCGAAATCCGCTGCGGTAAATCATTGAGCGACGCATAGGATGTGTAGCCGAGATATCCCTGCTCCTCGCACCATTGCTGGCCGGCCTCATCGCCTTCGGCCAGCATGACAACGCCATCAATCAGGTCTTCGATAAATTCGGCATCCTTGGCCGGATCGACGATCGGGCACTCATGAATCTGGGTCGCGAAATAGCTGCGGGTGACGGCTTTGGTCATCTGGCAAAATCCTGCAATTAACGAATGGCCTTATGACGCGCTCTCGGAAACCGCGCAATGCGGCGATAAGGCAAGCAGTGCCCTAAGTTTTCCGGTAATTTCATTTACGAGTGTTAATCTCCCTGTCACCTGTACGGAGTATATACATGCAACCCCCCATACGGAGTGACGGCATGGAAAATAAAATAGACCTCCTCAAACAGGAGCATGTTGCTATTCTGGACGCCCTCAAAGAAGCCCGTCGTATCGGGTTGGGCACAGAAAGCGGACGTCAGAAGCTACTTGAAGCCAAAGAATTGTTCCGTGCACACCTGCACCATGAAGAAGAGCAGATTTACGCAGAACTTCGCGCCAATCCGGCAACACGCGACATTGCAAAACGCTTTCACGGCGACATGCAAATGCTGGCGCCGACGCTCGCTGATTTCTTCAAGACGCATATTGAAGATGGTACGGGCGAAACCGGTTCAAGCGACCTCGGCCAGCTACTTGGTCTGTTGCAAGCCCGCTTCTCCAAGGAAGAATATCTTCTTTATCCTACGGCGGTTCGCGGCCAGACTGCAGCGTAACCCTCTCCCAAACGGCAAGGCAAAGAGCGTGACCAGGGTCGCGCTCTTCTTTTATGCGCCAGCTTTTTAGCGCCCATAGTGCTGTGAGGGCTGGTCAGACGACCAGATTTTGCTATGTGAGCGCCTTGATTAAAAGGATATCTGCTCATGGGCTTCAAATGCGGGATCGTCGGCCTTCCTAACGTTGGCAAATCCACCCTGTTCAACGCGCTGACCAAAACAGCTGCGGCGCAGGCAGAGAACTATCCTTTCTGCACGATCGAACCGAATGTCGGTGACGTTGCGATGCCAGAGCCGCGCCTGAAAGTGCTGGCGGAAATCGCAGGATCGAAAGAGATCATCCCGACGCGTATGAACTTCGTCGATATTGCGGGCCTCGTTAAGGGCGCGTCGCAAGGCGAAGGCCTTGGCAACCAGTTCCTCGCAAACATTCGTGAGACCGACGCCGTTGCGTACGTTCTGCGCTGTTTCGAAGACGAAGACATTACGCACGTATCCGGCAAGATCGACCCGCTCGCAGACTATGAAGTCGTCGAGACAGAGCTGATGCTGGCTGACCTTGAAAGCCTTGAGAAGCGCCGTCCGGCCCTTGAGAAAAAAGCAAAGAGCGGCGGCGATAAAGACGCCAAAGAAACGCTCGCGCTGATCGATCTGGCGCTGGAACAGCTGAACGATGGCAAGCCTGCGCGCCACGCCGACATTCCTAAAGACAGCCGCAAGGCATGGCGCATGATGCAGCTTCTGACAGCCAAGCCTGTTTTCTATATTTGTAACGTGGACGAAGACTCTGCGGAAACCGGCAATGAGTTTTCTGCTGTTGTTGAGAAGCACGCTGCCGCTGAAGGTTCACCTGTCGTCGTGATTTCCGCGAAGATCGAATTTGAAATCGCCATGCTGGATGATGACGATCAGGCAGAATTCCTTGAGACGCTCGGCCTTGAAGAGCCTGGCCTCAACCGCGTCATCCGTGCGGGCTATGACCTGCTCGGCCTGCAGACCTATTTCACCGTTGGCCCGAAAGAGGCCCGCGCCTGGACCATTCCGGAGGGCTCGACTGCCCCTCAGGCGGCTGGCGTCATCCACGGTGACTTTGAAAAAGGCTTCATCCGCGCCGAAACCATCGCCTATGAAGACTATGTCGCGAACAAAGGCGAAGCTGGCGCGAAAGAAGCCGGCAAAATGCGCGCCGAGGGCAAGGAATACATTGTCAAAGACGGTGATGTTCTGCACTTCCGCTTCAACGTCTAAGCTGGATACTAACGAGGCATGGCATTCCCGATGGCCTGACTGACCGCCAGTCCGGCCATCATGCCGTCATATGCGTGCGTGCCCATGACGACTTCCAGATCGCGCTGGTCGGTCACTAATTGCGTAAATTCGTTCACGACATTCGGGGCTGAGAGATCCTTTCCGTGGATTTCCGCCCAGTCGGTGATGTCTTCGGCCTCATCAGCCAGCTGGGCAATCACCGCAAAATAAAAGAGAAACTCACCAATTGATGGTGCGCCATGACCGGCCTTCATCGTCATGCGCCGTTTCATATGGCCACGGGGACTGGCGAGCGTGCAGGCATAGACGTCTTCGCTTGCCTCTACACAGTCCAGCGTCAGCTTGGCCTCATTGATCGCATCCAGAATAAAGTCGCTCATTTTCCAAGCCTAAGCTCCAAACGCGCAATAAAAAAGGGCCTCCGAACGGACGCCCTTTTCAATTCAAGATGAAAGCCGCGTTTAACGCAGAACAGAGTCAAAGGCTTCGACGAAGCGCTTATGACCGATTTCCGACATGCGCGTTGCGACTTTAGATTTCGCCTCATCAACGCTATTGCCCCAGAAGTCGGCAAGGCGCTGCGCGTCATCATAAGTCAGTTCCGCTTCTGACCAGTCGCAGCGCACATTGGTGGCTGACTGAATGTCGGCATCTGCAAGAATTGTAATGCCCGCGCTGATCTTGTTCGACAGGATCATCTTACCTTCCCAGACACTGGCACCCCACACAGAAGCAATCTTCTTTGCATCACAGAAGCCGTAATCGCTGGCTGCGTAGATTTCGAAGTCGCCGGTTATTTCATTATTGGCTGGCGCACTGCTGTCGAGAACAGAGGCGAAGGTTTCAACGAAACGCTTATGGCCCATGCCAGACATAAGATCCCCGACCTTGGACTTTGCACCGTCTACAGTCTGTCCCCAATACGCGGCGAGACGTTCTGCATCGGCATAGGTCAGTTCCGCTTCACTCCAGTCACAACGCACATTGCTCGCTGATGCAATGTCCGCATCAGCAAGGTCGGTGAGACCGGCGCTTATTTTGTTGGCGAGCGTCAGCTTGCCGTCCAGAATGCTCTGGCCCCAGACGGACGCGATCTTTTTGGCATCGCAATAGCCGTAATCGCTCGCCGCATATGTTTCGAAATTTCCGGCGACGTCATATTCATCACCTTCAGTCTGGGCCGCCATCGCGTCTGCAAATGTCTCAACAAAGCGCTTATGACCCATGCCCGACATGAGATCAGCAACCTTGGATTTTGCTTCATCAACGCTATTGCCCCAATAGCTGGCAAGCTGTGTTGCATCCGCATAAGTGAGCTCTGCTTCAGACCAGTCACAACGCACACCATCCGCTGAGGCGATATCTGCATCCGCAAGATCCGTCAGACCCGCGCGCACCTTGTTCGCGAGCGTCATCTTGCCTTCCCAGACGCTCTGCCCCCAGACAGACGCAATCTTTTTGGCATCGCAAAAGCCGTATTCACTGCTCGCATAAACGTCGAAATCGCTCATGCCGTTATTGTGACCGGCATGCTGTGCGTCTGCAGTTTGGGCCATGCCCATGGCGCCCGCGCCTGCAGCGAAAGTCGCTGCGAATACAGCGTTATAATTCGTCATTTAGATAATCCCCTGATGGTCCCGTAATTTTCCCTTGATGAAGACTATTCATGAATGCCTGAAAAAGGCTACCCATTTTGTCAGTAAGGAATGGGGTCGATATGACGGGTACAATCTGGAAAACAGGATTTGAAATCGAGCTGCTGGCACCGCGTGGCAAGACACGCGCGGATCTGGCTCACGCACTCGCGGCAAAGCATGGTGGCTCGGTGAACCGGATGTTCTACCCCCAGTCAGAACCGAGCCTCGCACCCAGTGTGCAGGTGTTTGAAAACCTTATCCTTGGCTTCGACGCCGTAGATGAGAGCGGAAACAGGGTCGCGCTATGCGTCGATGACCTGACCATCAATGCCGATCTGAACCGCAGCGCGCCGCCTCTGGAGGGCTGGATGCGTATCGTCAGCGATGATGGCAGGCTGTTATCTCTGGTCTCAAAGGTCTGCGATCCGGATGCCTCGATTGAAGATGTGCTGAAACCTGTGTCCAGCCTCTTCAATACGCCTCTTGAAAGCGAAGGCGGCATCTTCAAAGCGAGCGACGAGAAGAAGCGCCCGATTGCGCTGGCCACGGGACTGCCCGGTGAGCGGGAACGCCCGTGCGAGATCATCACCGCTCCGCTTGAAGACAATCGCGAAGGCATACTTGGCGAGCTTATCGGCACCGCGAAGGCGCTGGGGTTTGTCATCCCCAAGGAAGCGGCCGTACATGTCCATTTTGATGCAGAGCGCCTGTGCGATGCACGGGTTCTGTCACGCCTGATCTATTTCCTTGCGAAACACGGAAAAGCCTTACGCGCGCATGTCGGCACAAACCCGAACTGTGTGCGCCTTGGCCCGATCGCGACAAACCTGATCGAGCTGGCAAGCGATGAGGCCTTTCTAAAGGCAGGCTGGGACGAAGCGCGCCAGATGCTTCTGGCCTGCAAACCGACTAAATATTGCGACTTCAACTTCCTCAACATCGCTGCAGGGTTCGACGCCAAGCACACAATTGAAGTGCGCATCTTTCCGGGCTCGATTGATGCCGATGAAATTTGCGGATTTGCGAACCTGTTCGAGCGCATATTGACCTGGGCCGTTGATCAGGATCGGCCTGCCTGCCCTGAAACGATTCAGCGCTTCCTTTGAGGCATTAAAAAAGGCGGCCCATGCGAGCCGCCTTTTCAAAATCATTATAAGCAGAGCCGCTTAGTGGTTTGTTGGACCACGGCGACCATTCACAGCTTCGTCAGCGGCTTCAGTCGCATCTTCAACAGCTTCATCAGCAGCGTCTTCAACCTGCTCAACAATGCCAGCAGCTTCTTCAGCGACAGCGGCTGCAGCGTCATTGCTGGCTTCTGTCAGATCTTCAGCAGCTTCTTCAAGCGCAACACCTTGTGGAGCTTCAACGTCGACTTCAACCTCAGCAGCCATTTCTTCCTCAACAGGAAGCGGCGCCGGGAATGGTGGAGCGTTCGGGCTCTGAGACGCGAGGTAAGCGATAACGTTCATACGCTCCGGGTCACGGCGCAGACCAGCGAAAGACATCGCTGTGCCGTTTACGTAACCACGTGGGTTGAGGAGGAATGCGTCGAGCGCCTCATAGTCCCAATCGCCTTCCATGGACGCGAGCGTGCCAGAGTAACCGTTAAAGCCGTCAGCTGCTGCAAATGCGCGACCAACAACGTCGTGCAGAGCCGGACCAGCGCCGTTCACGCCTGGGTCTTCTGCGTTGTGGCAGCTAGAACATTTAGACCGGAAAGAAGACGCACCATCTTCAACGCTTGCCATTGCGAGCATAGCGCCAAGGTCGAACACTTCTTCTTCAACTTCTGCACCACCAGCGCCTTCTTCAACAGGCAGGTAGTATGCATAGCTTGCCGCAAAGCGCTCATTCAAAGAGTGAGCTTCTTCTTCGTGGTGACCGCCGTGATGACCACCTTTTCCAAAGATGATGTCAGACAGCGTTGGCAAAGCCAGAAGTACGAGCAGAACGGCCAGCAGAGCGCCAGCAACTTTATTCAAAAACATTTCTCACGAATCCCGGTTGATCCTGAATCTTGGGGTGCTTCTGGCACGGTGGCGCTTAACGTTCAATATTCTCTTTAAATAAACATGCACGGAATCTGACTTTCGCGGCGAAGAGCCGCACGTTTTTTCGGGCCGTTGCACAGCTAAATTGCCCTCTTGCCGAATTTCACCGGGCGTGGTTTGCCTCCTCACGGAATATGAAAGGTTCGATCATGGCCGGAAAAATTGCATTTCAGGGCGAACGCGGTGCGAATTCGGAAATTGCCTGTCGTCAGGCGTATCCGGATATGGAAGCTATCCCATGCCGGACCTTTGAAGACGTGTTCACAACGGTAGAGAGCGGCGAAGCCGATCTCGCCATGATACCGGTTGAGAACACGATCGCCGGTCGTGTCGCCGACATCCACCACCTCATCCCAGACTCTCAGCTGCATATGATTGCAGAACACTTTCTGCCAATCCGCTTCCAGCTCATGGCTCTGCCGGGCGTGGCATTAAGCGAGATCAAGCGTGCCAAGTCCCACATAATGGGGCTGGGACAGTGCCGCATCTTCATGCGCGAACACGGTATTGAGGCCGTCACAGCAGCCGACACTGCGGGCGCGGCGCGTCAGGTCGCAGAAGAAGGTGACCGCGCCATGGCGGCCATCGCCCCGGCCCTTGCGGCTGAGGTGTATGGCCTGAACATCATCGCGAAAGACATTGAAGACGAAGAGCACAATACAACGCGCTTTGTGATCATGAGCCGTGAGCCTAACGACATCACTGAAGTTGCAGCGCCATGTAAAACCGCGCTCCTCTTCACGGTGCGTAACGTGCCAGCGGCGCTTTATAAGGCGCTTGGCGGCTTCGCGACCAATATGGTCAACGTCACCAAGCTGGAAAGTTATCTCACCGGCGGCTCATTCACGGCAGCCCAGTTCTATGCCGAATTTGAAGGCCACCCGGATGAGCGCGCTGTCCAGTTGGCACTTGAAGAACTTGGATTTTTCTCGACCCAGGTCCGTGTTCTGGGCGTGTATCCGCAAGGTGATCGCAAAGACTATATCATGCCATAGTCACGGCAATAACGCGCTGGTCGCTCCGATGTGAAGACACTGGAGCGGCTTGTGTTTCGCAATTTTGCCGATGATTTTTTATCTTCAGGGTTCCCCAGAACAGGAGCCCCCAGATGAAACCTATTGCTCTCATATCCTTACTGGCCGCCAGCATCGCTACACCGGCCATTCTTACACCTGCTGCTTTTGCAGACGCAGCCCCGATCTATACCGGTCTGTTTTCTAACACAGCGGTTCAGGGCCATGACGTGGTCGCCTATTTTACCGAAGGCCGTCCGGTTGAAGGTAGCCGTGCCTTCACGACTGAATATCAGGGCGCTGAATTCCGCTTTGTCAGCCAGCAAAACCTCGACACATTTCTTGCCGAACCTGAAGCCTACGCGCCGCAATATGGCGGCTATTGCGCATGGGCGGTTGCTCAGGGCCAGCGCGCCAAAGGCGATGCGCGCCACTGGGCGATTGTCGACGGCAAACTCTATCTGAACTTCAACGAAGACATTCAGTCCGACTGGAACGCCGACCGCGAAACCTTCATCACCCACGCCGATGACAACTGGCCGAACGTGCTGAACTAACGCGACCTGCCAGACCTTCTGACCCCGAACAGAGCGTCCGCGTCCCCCCTATACTGTAAGGGCGCTCTTTATCACCCGGGCAACATAACCAGCCCCCCCTGTACCCCAGTTGCCCGGGTGATCTTTTTTTAGACGCAGAGTTTTTACCGCTTCAACACCGGTTCATAAGCGCAAACGGTCAGACCGTTGCACGAATCGAAGGCCTCCGCTCACCAGGAGGCCTTTTTATTTGCGCGACTTCCGGCACTACTCATGGTTTGGCTCTCTCGATTTGGAATAATTGTCCGCACTAATATTAGCGATAGGAATGAAGGTCGCTCATTCAAACCCAAACACTGTGGCATTTTTACAAACATGTTCACAAAATTGTTTTTCCACTGACTTTACGGAAATCAAGCTTATTGCAGATTTCAAAAATGCCCGTCTAAATCGCGGGATAAAAATATATTAGTGGAGGAAACTATGAACAAACTTGCGATTGCATCTATCGCAGCGCTTGCGATGACAGCAGCGCCAGCAGCTATGGCTGAAGCTGACACATATGTCAGCCTGGGCTACTCAATGTACAGCGACGACGACGCGACACTGGGTGCTGGTACTGCGCGTTTCGGCGCCTTCTTCAACGAGTATTTCGGCCTTGAAGGCGAAGCGAGCGTCGGTTTTGACAGCGACGACATCACAGATGCCGGTACAGGCGTCACCGTGAATGTTGATCTGGGCTATCAGGTTGGCGGTTTCGGCGTTGTCCGCTTCCAGCCAGTAGAAAAGCTCACATTCATGGGCCGTGCAGGCTATTCCATGATGAGCATTCGCGGCGCATCAGGCCCTGTATCTGAAACCTTTGACATTGACGGATTCGCAGCAGGTCTCGGCGCGCAGCTTCAGGTCACAGACCGTTTTGCGATCCGTGGCGACTACACACGCTTTGAAGCTGATGATGACCTCATTGATGGCGGCCTCAACACATTCACCATCTCAGCTGTGCTGACGCTGAACAATAACTAAGTCTAACGGACATCCCCTGTTCGCGAGCCCCTGCCCTCACCGGCAGGGGTTTTTCGTTTCAGCTCTCCGCCCATGTGCGGATCACGAAATGCGCGATGGCAAATTCCGGCGGACAATAGGCATCAGGGTGTTCCCCTGCGAGCATCGCCTTCACTTCATCTTTCGAGAACCAGCGCGCTGCTTCGATCTCGCTTGGGTCGATGGTGATGTCACGGGACTCAGCCGGCATATGAATGCCCATCATGAGGGAGGACGGAAACGGCCATGGCTGGCAGAACAGATACTCTGCTTTCGCCGGATCGCATTTCACGCCCGCTTCTTCGAACACCTCACGGCAGGCCGCCTGTTCGATGGTCTCGCCCGGCTCGACAAAGCCCGCAAGACAGGACCAGAACCCGTCCGGCCAGCCGGTAGAACGCCCCATAAGGCATTCATCACCCTGAATAGGCAGCATGATCGCAACGGGGTCTGTACGCGGGAAATGCTCTGTCTCACATGCCGGACATTCACGCTTCCACCCGGCTTCGGAAATCTCTGTCGGGCTGCCACACTTGGCGCAGAACCCGTGCGTGCGGTGCCATTCGGAAATAGACCGCGCCGTAGACACAAGATTGGCCTCCAGCGCAGATAAGCCCGCCGCCGCAGCCCGCATATCTTCGAAACCGCCCGCCCCCTGCAACATGGTTCCGTCGAGCGTGAAGCGCTCATCGACAAACAGCGCAAAAATGGGCGAGCCATGCTTATCTTCACCGAGGAAAATACGCTTCGCGCCCTGTGCAAATTGCGACGCCTCACTGCCCATCCAGAGCAGCCTGCGAGGCGAACGATCAATCTGCGCGCCAACAGGACGCGGCGGACCAACCTGACCTTCCACGAGCGGCATGCCATGCTGCATGATGAAGATCAGGACGTTCGGGTCGCGAAACGCGGCCTCCAGCCAGGCATCATCCTTCCGGCGATGGGCCGCGCGGTCGAGCGGATTGGAAGCAAGCGGTATATCATTCGATGTCAGCATAAGAATCTCCGTCCGCAGGTCTTACCGCTATCGGCGACACTTTCACAGTGTTTCGGCTCTGCGCGCTGCGTCTATATGCGCAGTTTCTAAATTTTCACGGTTTGTGGAGGTTTTGCCGCCTAAGGTTGCGTAACGTCATCCCAGCTGAGTCAGGCAATTCGAAAATGAGCGACATTTCCAGTTATATTAACCGGATAGGATATCGCATCACCGATCTTGTGGGGCTCGGATCATCCTTTCAGGGCGTCGCTGTTTTCCGGCGTCGTGCCATCACAATCATCCTGTCGTTTTTCATCGTTCTGATCACGCTGACCCAGCTGTCGCTTAAGCTGGTTGAACCACGCATCGGCATTCATGACATCAAATCGGCCGGCGTTATTTGCATGCTGATCGCCATGATCATTGTCGTTCAGCGCCTGTCCCGATTCTTCTGGGTATGGCTGATTCTGACGACGGCATTCTTCGTCAATCTGGTGTTCCTTGGCGTTAATGAGGGCACGGGCATTCAGACCGGCGCAGTTATGCTGGCTGTTTTCATGCCTATTATGGGAACCTATTTCATCGGAAGACCGGGCGCGGTAGGTGGCTGGATACTCGGCATTCCCACCGTCAGCTTCCTTTATTATTTCTCAGTCACTCACGCCCCAGACACACCCGTATCGGCCGCTGCGATCCAGCTGTTCGATCTCTACCTCATGTCTATGGGTGGACTGACGCTTGCCCTGTTCATGGCGCTCACGCTTCATCAGGCGCTGGTACAGGCGCTGAACGAAGCTGAGAAGAACCTTAGCCGTGCGCGCGCATCCGAAATGGAGCGCACCCGCTTTTTCGGCACGGTCAGCCATGAAGTGCGCAACTCTCTCAACGGCATTTTCGGGATTACGACATCGCTTCTGCGTGATGATCTGCCTGACCATATCCGCAAACAGGTAGAGCTGGTGCAGTCCTCAGGCGACTCTCTTGTGCGCGTTCTGAACGATATGCTGGAACTGACACGCCTTGAAAGCAACGGCATTGAGATCAGCCTGAAATCGACAGAACTGAGCGCGGTTCCTCTGCGCGCCGCCTCTCGCTGGCAGCTCAGCGTCGCAGATAAGGGCCTTGAGATCCGAATAGAAAACGCCCCCGATATGCCAGAATGGGGTATGATCGATTATGGCCGCCTGACGCAGATCATGGACAATCTGATCTCCAACGCCATTCGCTTTACCAATTCAGGGCATATCACGCTCGGCCTGTCATCAAAGCCGCTTGATGATGGCCATATCACGATGGAAATACGGGTCAGCGATACCGGCGTTGGCATTCACGGCGGTCAGGTTGACCGGATTTTCGAACCCTATCGCCAAGAAAGCTCCAGCACATTTGCCAAACATGGTGGCACGGGTCTCGGGCTGTATATCTGCCGGCTATTACTCTCGCAGATGAATGGCACGATCGAAGTTGAAAGCACGAGTTCGCGAGGCACGACCTTCCTCGTATCGCTGCCTGTTGAGCTGAGTGAGCCTCCGGAAGATGATGCGCTGATGCAAAAATCTGCAGAGAGCATCAAGGCCGCCACGCGGGTTCTTGCCGTTGATGACAGGCTGCCAAATCGGGTCTACCTCGAAACCCTGTTCAAAAGCTGGAACATGGACATCACGACCGCAGACAGCGGCCAGGATTGCCTGAAAAAGGCGAAAGAAGACGCGTATGATCTTCTTCTTCTCGACCTCAACATGCCTGAAATGAACGGAACGGAATTGCTGTCCCGGTTACGCAATTCATCCTCGCCGAACAAAGACATCCAGACCATTGTCGTCTCGGCTGATATTCCGGACGAGACACTTGTACGCCTCAAGCGGCTTGGGGTGGAATTGTACCTGAAAAAGCCGATCACCCCGAAAATGCTTTGGGAAACGATCAATACGGCATGCGCAAGCAAAGCCGAAGACAAAGATAATTCGACGTCTTCAAAGCCGCTCGACTATCAAATCTGATGAAAGCATCTTGCAATCGGGCGTCGGGTTCGCGATATAGCCCTCGGAGGCTGGCGCGGACGAGTGCCTCGCCAACCGGGTCAGGTCCGGAAGGAAGCAGCCCTAACGAGTTTCTCTCGGGTCGTGCCAGTCTCTTCTCCAACACATTGTCAGTATGCCGAGATGTCGAAATCCCGATTTGAAAGATCGAGAGCCCCGTCGCCCAATGCGATCTCCATCCGTCTGAACCGCCGGATGAACTGGGATGGCTCGATTTCTAGCTGCACCACACGGACAGGCACTTCGGTTTTCTGACTGACGCTGTCCCATTCGTCCGCTTGCACGAGATAGAAGGATACATACACGTCCTTCATATCATCCATGGGATGATGCTCGCCAAACCAGGCGCGGATGCCGACCAGCTTCTCACCGTCGCGCAGAAGGGACCGCTTTTGGAGATAAGCGTTCCAGTCTTCTCCCTCGACAGCATCGGCCGCGCTCGTCCCCAGCCAATGATTGTCCTGCACGGACGCTTTAAAAGATTCGGGCATTGTGCTCTCTCCCCACTGAACACGTTAACCACATTAGGTTGTAAGCCCAAATTTTTCAATCTGAATCTTTAGCGAGGTCCTTCTCCATGATGGACTGCATGGCCGTGCCGAGTTCGGCTTCCCAGTCCTCAAGGGACTCCCGCACACGCGCGATGAACTCTTCATTCTCCCAGGGCGCTTTTGTTACATCATAGTCGCCCGCCTGTTCTCGCAGGCGTTGCTTGTCGATCACGTCAAACGCGTCCGTCATTTTCTGAGCCGCCTCCCGGCTTATGCCCAGCGCTTCAAAAGATGAGCGCCCCATGCGGAGCGAGCTGTCATAGGTTTCACGGATAATGTCGCGACATCCGAGCGACCAGAGTTCGTACACATGCGTCCGGTCAATCGCGCGAGCCACCACATGCACATTCGGATGGTGCTTTATGACATGGCGCACAACTTCATTGATCTGCGCCTGATCATCGATTGCCACCACAATCAGTTTTGCCGTTTCAATGCCTGCCGCGTGCAAAAGATCAGGACGGGTGGCGTCCCCGAAATAAGTCTTGAAGCCGAACTTGCGAACGAAATCGATATGCCGGGAATTGAAATCAATCACAGTCGTTGAAAAGCCTGCCGTGCGCAGGAGCCGGTCGACAATCCCGCCCACACGGCCACGCCCTGCAATAATGATGTCGTTGTTCTCATCAATCGCATCTGCCACTCTTTGCTTTTGTGTCCGGTCATAAAGCGGCGCGATAATCTGCTCGCGGAAGATAAAGAGAAGCGGCGTCACCAGCATGGACAGCGCGACGGACAGCAGCAAAAGCTCTGCAATGGCCTCTGGAAGGATGTAACTGCTGGTCGCCAGAGACAGGAGCACGAAGCCGAACTCACCGATCTGCGCGAGGCCCAATGCAAACAGCCAGCCCTGCGCACCGCGAACCTTGAAGACAAGGCTCAGCCCGAACAGGATCACGGCTTTCAGCAGCATGAAGCCGGCCGCCAGACCAACAACCATAAGCGGCTGTTCTGCCAGAAGCGCAAAATTGATACCGGCGCCCACGGTCATGAAGAAGAGGCCGAGCAGCAGCCCCCGGAACGGGTCGATATCGGCTTCCAGCTCGTGGCGATACTCGCTGTTGGCGAGGACAACACCGGCAAGGAATGTCCCCAGCGCAGGTGAAAGGCCAACAAGCGTCATGAGAAGGGCGATACCGATAACGAGCAGCAGGGCGAACGCGGTGAAGAGCTCCCGCAGATTTGCCGCCGCCACAAAGCGGAAGATAGGCCGCGTCAGATAGTTTCCTCCCAGAATGACCGCTGCGATAGCACCGACCGAGACAAGCGTCGCCTGCCATGGCTCGAGCCCCGCAACGAGGCTCAGCGAACTGCCATGACTTTCATCTGCCCCATGCCCCACATCATGCGCCGCAGCCGCCAGTTCAGGTGACGCCAGTAGCGGCAGCAGCGCCAGCATCGGGATAACGGCGATGTCCTGAAACAAAAGCACGGAGAAGCTCGCCTGACCGCCATCGCTTTGCATCAGGCCTTTTTCATTCAGCGTCTGAAGCACAATCGCCGTCGATGAGAGCGCCGCGATACAGCCAATGGCGAGCGCATACTTCCAGTTCATTCCCATGGCGCAGGCAATCGCGAACACCGCCGCCGCGGTAATCACCACCTGCCCGCCGCCAAGGCCGACAATCCGGTCGCGCATTTCCCAAAGGCGTTTTGGTTCCAGCTCCAACCCGATGAGGAAAAGCATGATGACCACGCCAAACTCGGCAAAATGCTGGATCGACACGACATCCACATGCAGCAGACTGAGCACCGGACTGATAACAATGCCGGCAATCAGATAACCGAGCACAGAGCCAAGCCCGAGCTTGGTCGCGATCGGAACCGCAACGAGGCCCGCGGCGAGAAAAATTACGGCCAGCAGCAGAAAGTCAGTCATTTATTTTCTCCGGCGTCGTGATTTGGCACGCCTTGATCCTACACCTTTCCCTGTAATGTCTGCCGTCGCAACGCAGATGGTGCAGAACACCACAGAAAATCGTTTCTTCCCCCTCGCGCTCGACGCAACTCGGCTATATTGTCACCTGCATGAGTGAGTCCGAATTTCCACCTGAAGAACGAGATGACCTGACGCCGTCCATGTTTGGCGATGCGCCCGCAGCATCTGAGTCAGGCAAGGATAAGTCGGGCTATCTGGTTCTCGCCCGCAAATACCGTCCGCAGCGCTTCTCTGACCTGATCGGTCAGGAGAGCATGGTGAAGACGCTGTCCAATGCCTTCAAGACAGGCCGGATTGCGCATGCCTTCATGCTGACCGGTGTGCGCGGCATCGGTAAAACAACGACGGCTCGCCTTCTGGCGCGTGCGCTGAACTATGAAACCGACACGGCCAGCGGGCCGAGCCTTGATATGGACCCGCCGGGACGTCACTGCGAGGCGATCATCAACAGTCGCCATCCGGACGTTCTGGAGCTTGATGCGGCGTCACGCACCGGCGTTGA
>CENJ01030965.1_pt1 | contig 15231 bp, 14 predicted proteins | sample 356161 | NCBI WGS metagenome assembly CENJ01 (sample SAMEA2619531, study PRJEB7988) | marine metagenome | biome: marine biome (ENVO:00000447); feature: surface water layer (ENVO:00002042); material: "saline water (ENVO:00002010), including plankton (ENVO:xxxxxxxx)" | depth 5 m
GTTTTCCAGATGGATCACGCGAAGCAGTTTTAGTTTGCTTCACCTTATGTGATGGTAAAATTATTCGAAGCGAAACAGGCGCTACTCCGATATCATAAAACTATCTGTGAAAGCTGTTTAAGAGAATTTTCAAAATGGTAGGAATGCTTTCGCCCACGTTAAGGATTAATATTGGACATAAAGTATTAGAGCTATGGCCATCATTCAATTACGGGAAATTGGGTAAAAGCCATTGTTAAGTTATTTAGGAACCGCAGTTTTTCCGATCTTTGCAATTGGTGCGTTTGGTTTTTTACTCGGTAGAATGCGTACTTTTGACGTCGCCGCTGCATTTTCAATAAATAAATTTGTAATGCTTGTTTGTATGCCCGCTCTGTGTATAGAGTTTTTGGCTTTAGCTCCTATTGAAAGTTTCGATTTTTTACTTTTATTTGGATACTTTCTCTCCGAGATTATACTATTTTCACTAGGGGCAGTTATTTCAAAATATATCTTCAAGTTAGTAAATTCTGAAGCTCTATTAATTGGCTTGGCTCTTGCCCTTACAAATCATGTTTTATTTGTTTTGCCGATTGCAGATGAAATATTTGGAGAGGCAAAGACACTCACTATAATTTCGATAATAACGATGGATGGGCTTGTTATTTTTAGCCTAACATTGATTGCAATGGATATCTTATCCAACGCTGATCGACCATTTTCAGTTACAGTCAAAGCAATATTTACCAACCCTCCACTTTTAGGTATCCTAATTGGCTTATTTATCAGTTTAAATAATTTGGAACTACCTCATGGTATTATGTTTTTTTTAGAAAAAATGGGAGGAACTGCTACCCCTGCCCTTTTATTTTCCTTGGGTATTATGCTGAGCTACCACGAGAATATAGCCCCAACCAAACTTATTGTTTCAATGTCGACTTTAAAGCTAATTATACATCCAACTTTTGCATGGTTAATTATAACCTTGCTCTTCGGTGGGCACTATCCCGAAAGTCATTCTACAGCGTTAATGGTAGCCGCGGCTCCTAGTGGGGTAATGTCCTATATGCTTGCGATGAATTATAAGGTGTCTGTTGATCGAATTTCTCCAATCATTTTGTATACTTCAATTGGCTCCTTGATTACAGTTTCTATAGCTGCGACGATGTAATCTTTTATAAAAATTGAAAAACGATTAAAAAACAACTTACGCAACGAAATTATTAGAAATTTGAATATTACTCATTTCTTTGTCCGCAAAAGATGGATAAAATATACTTAAGTTGAAGAGAGAGGAGTCAGCATGTCTACAACTCTAGCGCCAAGACCAAAAAACGAAGACAGGCGGGTAGTCGCAGTTAAGCGTACTGGAATTATTGATGGAGAGCAGACAGATAATTTCGCGATATTTTGCGAAGTCGCAAAAGAAATTACCGGGTTTGAATATGTTTCGTTTAGCCTTTTTGATGAAAATTTTCAGTGCAATATTGCTAACACTGACGGCGTCGAGAAAGAAAAAGGCGAACGCCATGAATTCAATATTTGTGCATATGTTCTCTTAAGCTCTGAGCCAACACTAATACCTGACCTATCAAAACACGAAAAATGGAAGTCGCATCCATCTCTTCAAGAAGAAGACAGGTGGCTTGGATATGCGGGCTTCCCAGTGATAAATAAGGACAACTATGCCCTTGGAACTTTTTGCTTATTGAACAGAAAGCCTGAAGCACTCGATGATAAGAAAATCACTCTTTTGAAAGGTATTTGCGAAAGAATAGCCCATCAAATTGATACTCAAACTGAGCAAAAAGAAATCACTGCTGAAACGGTTCAAATTGCCCTAAAATCTTTTCAGGCTGCTACGAGCTCAGTAGAGTCTTCGGAGTTGAATGATTTTTTATCTTTGTGCTCGGGAAAACGTATCTCAGAAACCGCTTTTTCAAAATTAGCAGAATTTAATTTAGCTGAGCATGAAGACGGTGAAATGGTTTTGAGCGAGGCAGGAAGATCACTTCAAAGGAAAATGAAACTTCAACCCAAAGTAATGAAGAAATCTATAATTAAAACCCAAAACAAACCAACATTTCTTGACGAATTACTGGGAGAACTGTAAATGTTTGCCAGAATTTTTGAGTATAAATTTACAAACCTTGATCAAGCAAAAGTCGCAGCAAATCATTGCTCAATGGAACTTGGTGATAAAATCGATAAATTTAACATTCAGTCGTTAAGTATAACAATTGGTAAATGTGCAAGTCTTTCAATTGTTGCTAAATTTGAAAATAATTCAGATTTACAACAATTTGAAAAGTATGCCTCAAACTTAATTGACCAACTTAGAAAGACTTTCACATTTCGTGAGGGCGGATTTCCTGGTGTTATGATCTTTAACTACGAGGGAGAGGCCGCACTGGAAGCAATAGACCTAAGTTGAGCCTCAACTGACCAAATAGAAGTAATGTTCTTTATTGAATTAAACAGCAGCAACTAAGCTAGGATTAATAACACTTTTAATAAGTAGCGACATTGGCTGATCTGCCACTTTTTCATCAATATCAGCTCTTACGCTTTCGACCACACCGTCTACAAAAGTAGAACGGGACAACCCCATGTCTTCAAGGTCACGATCCGATAGATAACGTAACGTCTTTGATGCTGCACTTGCAGCTTGTGCCAACATGATAGTTCTAATTAATTTTTTTATCATTTTATTTACTCCATTACCTATCTTATTAAGTAATTGATTATGTTTATTTTTCACTAAATAATTTTGCAAACCCGCTATGCAGTAGCTGCATTTTTAAATATGCTGCATCGCAGCATATTTTTTAAAATGAAACGTTGATTACTGCCTGATAGTTGTTACACTGTTTTAATTAACAGTTTAAATGGGAGGAAAATTTATGATAAAAAGTATGAGAACTGTCGGTTTAATAGCTGCAGCAGGTTTTGCTTTTGTAAGCAGTACTGCTTTTGCTGATGAACTGCGCATTGTGTCTTGGGGTGGAGCTTACCAGAAAGGCCAATCCATAGGCATCTTTCAGCCAGCAGCCAAGGCTTTGGGTATCACCGTAAAAGAAGATACATATGGCGGAATTTCCGATGTAAAATTACAAGTTAGATCTGGCGCTGACAAATTTGATATTTTTTCTAGTGGCGCTGGTAGTTGCGCATCTGGAGCGGCCGAAGGCTTACTTGAAAAGCTTGATTATTCAGTTATAGACGTAAGTAACCATCTGCCAGGAATGTACAGCGATTACTGTGCTGGCGCGGATATTTTCTCAGTTGTTGCTGCATTTAATACCGATACCTTTGGAGAGAATGGACCTAGATCTTGGGCTGACTTTTATGACGTCGAAAAATTTCCTGGAACTAGGGCAATGCGGAATAGAGTTGATGCTCAGCTCGAGACAGCTCTTTTAGCAGATGGCGTTCCAATGGATCAAGTCTATGACGTTTTAGACAGCGAAGAAGGCATAGAGCGGGCTTTAAATAAAATCCGATCAATCAAACCACACATTGCTGTTTGGTGGTCTTCAGGAGCGATGCATGCGCAACTCATGAAAGACGGAGAAGTAGATATGACCACGGGATGGAATGGTCGCTTTGACGTGGCAAAAGAAGATGGTGCAAAAGTTTCATATGACTGGAGAACTGGTATAATGGATTGGGAAGGTTACGGAATTCCAAAAGGAGTTAAGAACAAAGACCTAGCCATGAAATACATCGCAGAAATGATGAAACCAGAGTACATGGCAGAATTTGCTAAATATATCACGTACGGTCCAACGAATGGAAAAGTTTATGAATTAGGGCTAATGGACGAAGCTCGTGCAAAACAAATGCCGAGCCACCCAGATAATGCAAAACATCAGCTTACACTGAAAACCGCTTGGTATTCCAAGTGGAGAACATACGCAGATGAAATGTATCAAGAGATGATGACTGAATAAGTTATCAAAATATGAAAGCCCAGGATGTTTTAAATCCTGGGCTTTTCCTCATAAAAAGTCTTAAAAATGAAAAATACATCTCTTAATATTTCTATAGAAACTGTAACCAAAAAATATGACGAATTTTATGCGTTAAAGGATATTAGTCTTGACATAACTTCAGGTGAGTTCATGACATTGCTTGGCCCATCGGGATCCGGGAAAACAACCTTACTGATGGTTTTAGCGGGGTTTACCAACCCAGACTATGGCAGTGTAAAATTTGGTGAAGAAGAGGTAGTCTTAACTCCCCCCCATCTAAGAGGCATTGGGATGGTTTTTCAGAACTACGCTTTGTTTCCTCACATGACCGTCGAACAAAACGTAGGATATCCACAAAAATTAAGGGGTGTCAGCAAAGCTGAAACATCAAGAAGTGTTGACGAAGCGTTAACCACCGTTAAACTAGAAGGGCTCGGTCATCGAAGAGTGGATGAGTTATCTGGCGGTCAGCGGCAGCGAGTGGCGCTTGCCAGAGCCATTGTATTTAAGCCTAAAATCCTTCTTATGGATGAGCCATTGTCCGCTCTTGACAAAAAACTACGCGAAGAAATGCAAATTGAACTTCGCCAGCTTCATGACAAATTGAACATGACTACGGTTTATGTGACGCACGATCAGAAAGAAGCATTGACTATGTCTGATAGGATAGCGGTAATTAATGGCGGCGAATTAATGCAGTTGGGAAGCCCAAATGAAATCTATGAACATCCACAAAATGGGTTCATTGCAGATTTCATAGGGGAGTCAAGCTTACTGCCTGTAAAGGTTAGTAAAGGCAATGTATTTATCAGCAGTACCAAAATTAAAGTGGCAAAGCCACCAGAAAATGATGGAGACTATCTCTTAGTCGTAAGACCCGAGAAAGTTTTTTTAGCATCATCGAATAAAAAGAATGATGAAAATTACTTTCACGGAGAGCTGCTGGACTCAATTTTCCAAGGGGAAAGCCAGCTACTTGTTATTAAACTTGCTAACAAACAAAATAATGAACAGACTCTCAGGATACGCATTCCTAATCAAAGTGTGACAGACAAGGCCTTTCCATCAATCGGTGAGAATGTGACATTAGCTTTAAAAGTTGCTGATAGTTACTTGGTGAGTTAAATCAATGAATTTAGTCTCAGACAACATCAACCAAAAAGAGCTTCGACGCTTAGCGGCCAGTGACAGTTATACTTTTTTTGGACTTACTTTGCCCTACCTCCTTATGGTAATTGCTCTTATTGCAATACCAGTTGGCTGGTTATTTTATCTCTCATTTATTGGACGCGATGGAACACTATCGCTCGAAAATTATGAGCGGATGTGGAAAAGCAAAGCCTATATAAAAATTTTTATAACCACTTTTAAAATCAGTATACTGACAACAATTATATGCGCCGCAATTGGGTATCCACTTTCATACTTTATGTCCCAGCTTTCTAAGAAGTGGGCAAATATATGTATGGTTGCCGTTTTGATACCATTCTGGACAAGTTTATTAGTCAGAACTTATGCTTGGCTAGTTCTTTTGCAAAAGAAAGGGCTTGTAAACAACATTTTAATTGATGCAGGAATAATAGCCGAGCCATTAAAGTTTGTTCATAATACAACGGGAACACTGATAGGAATGGTTCACATAATGCTGCCTTTTCTTATTCTTCCACTCTACGCTAATATGCGGGCTATAGATAAAGACTGTATGAAAGCGGCATCTAGCCTTGGAGCAACCCCAACCCGAGCATTCTGGACTGTATTTTTGCCTTTATCACTGCCCGGATTAATGGCGGGTTTGTTAATAGTCTTTGTGTTATGCCTTGGTTTCTACGTTACGCCTGCAATTTTAGGCGGTGGGAAGGTAATTATGGCAGCGATGAAAATATCAACAAATATTGAAATGTATTTTAATTGGGGAGCTGCTAGCGCGCTTGGAGTTGTATTACTGGTCGTTACGGGAATAATACTATTTGTTGCATCGAAATTGGTTTCATTAGATCAATTGGGAAATAGGTAATGGTAACAAATTTTTTCAACAAAAATGTGTCTGAAACACAAATTAAGTTGAAGAACAGAATTTGGCTTTATGCTATTTCTTTCATAGTTTTATTCCTATTGATAGTTCCGTCATTGGTAGTTATTCCTATGTCTTTTTCAGCAAGCCAATATTTAGAATTTCCCCCTCAAGAATGGTCGTTGCGGTGGTATGAAAATTATTTTTTCTCTTGGAAAGTTGAAAACGGATTTAATGATTGGATGTCGGCAACTTGGACATCTGTCAAGGTTGCTATTCTTACCATATTTGTTGCCACACCAATTGGAACGATGGCAGCATATGGATTAGTGAATGGAAGCTCGCGCTTGAGTAAAATTCTTTTCCCAATATTTATCTCTCCCATGATGGTTCCAATTATATTGGTTGCCATAGGCCTCTTTTATTTCTTTGTTCAATTCAAACTCGTAAATAGTGTACTTGGATTGGTGTTAGGGCACTCGCTCGTTGCGATGCCGCTCGTCTTGATAATTGTTTTTTCAGCATTAAAAAATTATGACATGAACCAAGAAAAGGTTGCCAGATCACTTGGCGCAACAAGGTTCCGAGCTTTCAGAGAAATAACATTACCACAAATAAAATTCTCAATTGTTTCTGCATCTCTAATTGCTTTTTTAACATCCTTTGATGAGATCATAATCTCACTATTTGTGGCAGGTGGGGATAATTCTACAATTACTAGAAGCATGTTTTTGGCCCTAAGAGACCAAATTGATCCCACTATTGCGGCCATTTCAACAATATTAATTATAGTTTCTTCCGGCCTTTTAATCCTAGTTCAATTACTAGGAAACAAGGATAAAACTACTTGATCAGCATAGTTGGAAAATCTTTGAATGAGCAACTATGACTACGTAATTGTCGGCGCAGGATCCTCTGGTTCAGCGCTTGCCGGCAGGTTGGCAGCAAATAGTAAGATTAAAATACTCCTAATAGAGGCTGGGCCAAAAGATTATAACCCTTTTATAAAAATGCCGATCGGATATGGAAAACTTTTTTACGATCAGCGTGTTAATTGGAAATTTAGTACTGAGCCTGAAGAAAATCTTAATGGGAAAAGAATGTATTGGCCTAGAGGTAAGGTGCTGGGAGGATCAAGTTCAATAAACGCAATGGTCTTTGCACGGGGCAGTAAAAGTGATTTTGATGAGTGGGGTGAGAATGCAAATGGGTGGCACTGGCAGGATGTTGAACCCTTTTTTCGTAAAATGGAAAGTTGGAAAGGCGCTAGTAATCAGGGTCGTGGCTACAGCGGGCCAGTTCAAGTAACAGATGTTTCAAAGCAAGCGCACCCGTTAACAAATCGTTATTTAGAGGCGACAGAGCAAATCGGAATAACTCAGAACCCTGACTATAATACCGGCAACATAGAAGGTTCCTTTGTGTATCAAACAAATACTTATAAAGGAGTTAGATCATCGGCCTCAAGTGCTTATTTATCCCAACAGAAAAAACATAGAAATCTTGTCATAATTACACAAGCTCATGTAAAGAAAGTTCTCTTTGAAGGATCTAAGGCCGTTGGTGTTGAATATTCGCACAAAGGCAAAATAAATGTAGCAAATGCCGCAAAAGAAATAATCCTATCTGCAGGTGCCCTAGCGTCACCTCAACTTTTACAGATTTCTGGAATAGGCCCAGCGAAAACTATAAAAGATCTCAACATAAAAGTGATAAGCAACTTACCCGATGTGGGTTTGCATTTGAAGGATCATATTGGACTAGATCATACACTACTTACTAACCAACCATCCCTAAATCAGTTACTTCGCCCGCTAAGTGGTAAAATAAAGGTCGCATTTCAGTACTTATTAACCCGGAGCGGTCCATTATCTATGAGCCTAAATCAAGGGGGTGGTTTCGTTAAATCTGACCCATATCTATCGGTGCCTGACCTACAGCTGTATTTTTCACCACTAAGTTACACAACCGCGCCACTCCGAAAGCGACCTCTTATGGCTCCTGATCCCTATCCGGCTGTAAGATTAGGGTTCAGTCTTTGCAAACCAACAAGTGAAGGAAAACTATCTGTTCAATCCACTGATAGCTCCATTCCTCCGAAGTTTTTTGGAAATTATCTTTCTACAGAATATGATCAAAAAACCATGATTTCTGGAATGAAGTTGATGCGAAAACTGTCTAAAACAAAAGCGTTAAGAGAAATAATTCTTTCTGAAAAAATTCCAGGAGATGATGTAAAGAGCGATGAAGACCTACTGGATTTCGCTCGAGCAAATGCAGAAACAGTTTTTCATCAGTGTGGAACATGTAGAATGGGTAATAATCCGTCAAATTCTGTCGTAGACGAGAAACTTAAAGTTAGAGGTGTATCGGGTTTGCGTGTGGCTGATGCTTCGATTTTCCCTACCATACCATCGGGCAATATAAACGCTCCCTCAATTATGGTAGGGGAAAAAGCAGCAGAGATGATACTTGATGGCTAAGATAATTATGAGGGAAATTAATTGTTTAGAATTGTAAAAATTGAAAGCTTTTGCAACGAATTTGTGGGTTTTGTTCGTATTACTAACGAAGATGGCGCCCAAGGATGGGGGCAAGTTTCTACATACAACTCAGATATAACATGTCAGATTTTGCATCGACAGGTAGCACCTTGGACGCTTGGTGAAAAAACAGAGGATTTAGATGACCTTTTGGATTTAGTCACAGAACGTGAGCATAAATTTCCCGGTTCTTACCTCCGGCGAGCTATGGCGGGGTTTGATACTGCTATCTGGGATATGAAAGGAAAACTCAATAATAAACCTGTTGTTAATCTCCTTGGAGGTGAGGCTGGTCCACTAAGAGCATACGCTTCATCTATGAAACGGGACATTACACCAAAAGATGAGGCTTACCGTCTTTGCAAATTAAGGGACGAATTTGGGTTTGACGCGTTCAAAGTTCGCGCTGGCGCTGAGGTTGGACGTAACCAAGATGAGTGGCCGGGCCGTACAGAAGAAATAATCCCAACTATGCGTAGAGAGTTGGGGAGTGAAGTGGACCTTCTAATTGATGCAAACAGCTGTTATACAGTTAATCGCGCTATTGAAGTTGGCAAAATGTTACAAGATAACGGATTTTGCCATTTTGAAGAACCTTGCCCTTACTGGGAATTAGACCAAACAAAAGCAGTTACAGATGCTTTGAAAATAGACGTAACTGGGGGCGAGCAAGATTGCGATATCCCAACTTGGCGCAGAATGATTGACATGCGGGCAGTAAATATTGTCCAACCTGATATATTATATCTCGGTGGCATAAATAGAACGATGCGGATTGTTGAATTAGCAATAAAAGCTGGTTTACCCGTCACTCCTCATTGCGCAAATCTTTCTCTTGTGACACTTTTTACAATGCATTTACTGAAGGCAATTCCCAATGCTGGAAAATATTTAGAATTCTCAATTGAAGGCACAGATTACTATCCTTGGCAGCAAGGATTATTTCTAGAGGACCCATATTCTGTGAAAAATGGCAAGGTTACAATTTCTGATAAACCTGGCTGGGGAATAGAAATACAGCCAGATTGGCTGGAAAAATCATCATATCAGTGCAGCGAGATCTAAGACGGCAGGACTCGTAAAAATCGTTGTATTAATTTTTGATAGATATAAGTTTATATTGAAAGGCAAATAACGGATTTAAGATATGTGGGCTGAAAACTGGCATAACCAATCATATTGGCTAGATGGGTTAAACCCCATTGAAAAGTCATATGAAAATATCCCAACGAATGTTGAAGTATTAATTATTGGTTCAGGATACACAGGATTGCATGCAGCAATTCAAGTAGCTAGGAGCGGCAGAGAAGCTCTTGTTATTGACTCGGGGGAACCAGGCTTCGGTTGCAGCACTAGAAATGGAGGACAAATCAGCACTAGCGTCAAGCCGTCACAAGGAAAATTAGAAGCAAAATTTGGACAGGATCAAGCGCGTGCAATCAGACAAGAAGGTGAAAATGCACTTGAATGGATTGAAGAATTTATAAAAACAGAAGGTATAGATTGCTCGTTTAAAAGATGCGGAAGGTTCCATGCTGCCCATTCACAAGATCAATTCGATATTCTGGTACGAGATGCTGAAAAGTTATCAAAGCAAGAGGGCATCCCAGTTGATATTGTGTCAAAGCAAGATCAGAGAAAAGAGCTTGGTACTGACTTATATAATGGTGGAGTTATTTTTCATAGGCACGCCTCAGTTGATCCGGCAAAATATCATCGCGGACTACTAAATTTAGCCTCGGATGCTGGCGCCAAAATAGTTGGCAATTGTCATGCAGAGAAAATAAATAAAGAACTAACTGGTTTTGAAGTGCTTACTTCAAAAGGTAAAATTTCTTGTAAACAACTGGTTATTGCAACCAATGGATATACCAGCAAAATTACTCCATGGTTGCAGCGTCGTGTGATACCAATCGGAAGCTATATTATTGCAACTGAGCCACTCCATAAAAAACTAATGGATGAACTTTTTCCTACAGACAGAATTGTTAGTGATACATGTAAAGTGGTTTACTACTATCGGCCATCTCCGGACCGCACTCGAATACTGTTTGGGGGGCGGGTCTCGGCAAAAGAAACTAACCCAAGTGTGAGTGGACCAAAACTGCACTACGATATGTGCCGGATATTTCCAGAATTAAACGAAATCAAAATATCACATTCTTGGTTTGGAACAGTTGCATACACTTTCGACGAATTAGCGCATACGGGCTGCCATGATGGAGTATTTTACTCTATGGGATACTGTGGCTCCGGTGTCTCCATGGCGAGCTACCTAGGAATGCGGCTAGGTCAGAAGGTTATAGGAGCAAAAGAAGGGATTACGCCGTTTGACGATTTACCTTTTCCTACCAGACCTTTCTATGGTGGAAATCCATGGTTTTTACCAGCGGTGGTATCATGGTATCGGTGGAGGGATAAAGCTCATATGGCTAAGCACACAAACCTAGAACTTGCTCGCACGTAAACTTTCTTTACCGAGGAAACAATAGTGGCTGACACGGAAGAGTTACAAATACTAAAGAAGGAAAATAGCAAGCTAAAGCTTGAAGCACGCTTACGAAAATCACTATCTTTGGAACTTGAGAGACAAAAAGGAATTGTTCAGACAGCCAAAGAAGAAGCTGAAAAACAACAAAAGCTACTTCAAAAGGCGTCCGATAGACTATCAAAATATTTATCGCCGCAAATATGTGAGCAAATATTTTCTGATGTAGAATTCGATAAAGGTAGTGGTCGAAAAAAACTAACAATATTTTTTTCTGATATTGTTAGTTTTACCTCTATTTCAGAGGCCATGGAGGCGGAAGAATTAAGTGGTTTTTTAAATTTTTATCTTACCAGTATGTGCGAAATTGCTCTGAAATATGGTGGTACTATAGACAAATTTATTGGTGACTCCATCATGATTTTTTTTGGGGATCCAAAGACCCGAGGGCCTGAACAAGATGCAATATCCTGTTGTAAAATGGCGCTTGAAATGCTCACTTTCGTTGAAAGTAATGAAGATTTAATTAAAGAAAAATTCAATTTTCCTGAAAAATTAGAAATCCGAATTGGCATACACAGCGGCATGTGTAGTGTCGGAAATTTTGGAAGTGATCAAAGACTGGATTACACTATAATCGGACGGGCAGTAAATGTGGCAGCTAGACTTGAACAAGCTGCCCCAAAAAATTCAATTCTTTTTTCTAACTCTACCAAGGCACTTCTTGGAGAAACTTTTGAAGTTAGTGAGACAATCGAAGTTATAGCAAAAGGAATTGATAGACCAGTAATTGGTAATATTATGAAAAATGAAGCAACGAAAAAAAATATAGTTACGTTACAAAAAAATGGTATTTCACTGAAATTCGACCCTTCGATTATTGATCAAAAGGAAGTTAATAAATTTCTTTCGAAGATAGAAAAATAATTTTGCCTCTATAAGTTATTTTAACAACTTTTCTTCACCACAGGACCGGCAGTCAATCGTTTAACAAGGGTTGCATCAGTGAGCATTGTGTAGATCGGGATCTCAGGATTCTCAATTCTTTCCATCACAGTTTTTGCAAGAATTTGGCCTAATTGGTAGGGCTGGGATTGAATAGTAGTTAAACTTGGAGTTGCAAATGACGCATCGGCAACATCATCAAAACCTATTATCGAAATTTCTCTTCCGGGGATTATGCCCCGTTCCTGCAAGGCATAGCAACCACCTAAGGCTACCATGTCGCTATTACAAATAACACCCGAAACATCTGGATGATTTGAAAGTAAGTTTACCATCGCTTCTTTACCTGACCTTTTATTATCATCAGACTCAATTATGGCACTCCAAGCTATATCATTTGCCTCAAGCGACATTTTATATCCCAAAACCCTTTCTTGACGGACAGATGAGTTTTGCCAGCCACCAAGAAATGCAATTTTTTTGTGTCCATAATCGACGAGATACTGAGTGGCATTTTTTACGGCCTCTAAATTATGGATACCAATATGATCAAAATTCGCCTGACTCACGTCTCTCAAAAAAGTTATGGTGGGTATTTCATATGCCTTTACCATATCAATGGTTTCTTTGGGAGTGTCATGCGCAGGTACCCAGATTAGTCCACCTCTTGAACTTCTAATGAAGGCTTCAAGATTTCGTTGTTGACGGTTCACATCATCACGTGAGTCTAGAACCGATAGCAAATAGTTATTAAGATCTAATAAATCGCTTAAACCGCTTACCACCTCTGCATTAAAGGGATTAGCTATCTGATGGATGATCATGCCGATTTCTCTATTTTCACCAGACCTCATAGCCGCAGCACGTCCGTCAGGAATATAGTGTAAAGTTTTCGCTGCTTCTAAAACTTTTTTACGCGTGCTTTCTGAAATTCGCCCCGTACCACGCATCACTTGACTGGCCGTGGGGACGGATACATCAGCGAGTTGTGCTAAGGTTTTTAAGTTTGGTTTTTTTTTCATTTTACGCGTCTTTTATGAAAAATCGTTATATCTAAATTATCGTATTTTGCAAATTTATATTTCTGAAAAATTCCTAATCTATTAATTTAAATAAACTTTTTATATTTGACTCATGATATAACGTTATACCATACTTTTGTATTATTAAGGGACTAATAAAATAATTTTAAGTAGTAAGTATTGGGAGGACTTTATGAAATTACAAAAAAAATTAACTGGTGCGATTTCGCTGATTGCGATGATTACTTCAGCAACAGCAGTAATCGGTCAAGAAATCAAAGTATGGACAACTGAAACGCAGCCAGCTCGTCTGGAAAGACAAGCAAAAATGGCAGCAGAATATGAAGCTTCAACTGGCGTAAAAGTTGAAATGATACCGGTCGAGGAAAGTGAAATGGGAACGAGAGCCACTGCTGCATTTGCTGCAGGCGATCTTCCTGACGTTATTTATTACGGTTTACAATATGCATTACCGTGGACAGAGGCTGGAATACTAGACGCCGAAGCAGCTCAGGAAGTTGTAGATGCGCTTGGTTCAAATACTTTTGCTCCTGGTCCTATTCAAATGGCCACCACTTCAAACGGTGTTGCAGGTGTACCAGTTGATGGGTGGACCCAAATGGTTGTTTACCGAAAGGATCTTTTCGAGGCAAACGGACTTGAAGCTCCTTCGAGCTATAAAAATGTGACTACGGCACTTTCAAAGTTACACAATCCTCCAAGTATGTACGGATTTGTAGCCGCCACCAAAGTTGACGAGAACTTTATGAGCCAGGTTTTAGAACATGTTCTTCTGGCAAATGGAGCAACGCCCGTCAGTGCCTCGGGATTTTCGGGTTTTGAAGAAGGCAAAACAATCGAAGCATTAGAATTTTATAAGGCAATTGCGGATGCGTCTCCTGAAGGCGAGCTATTTTGGCAACAATCTCGCGAACTTTATTTTGCCGGAAAAGCGGCAATGATTATTTGGTCACCATTTATTATGGATGAGTTGGCAGGACTGAGAGACTCTGCCCCACCCACAATTAACTCTGATCCAACAAGTCGTGAATTAGCAAGTGCTACTGGTTTCGTAACCAACTTCTCTGGGCCATCTAACCCAGCTGGTGCTGCGTGGGCTGACTCCAGGTATTTTGGGATAACTGTCGATGCTGATACTGAGGCAGCACAAGAATTCGTGAAATTCGCTGTGGGTGATGGTTATTTGGATACTCTAGCTATAGCACCAGAAGGAAAGTTTCCAAGCAGAAATGGTACTTCTAGTAACCCAACTGAATACATCGATGGATGGTCTAAACTAGACGTAGGAGTTGATCGCAGGGCGCCATTATCTGACTTGTACCCCGCTGATGTGATATCCAGTATAGTAGAAGGCCTAGATGTAGCACAAAGGTGGGGCGTCTCAGAGGGTCAACTGGGCCTAGCATCAAAAATTATTAATAGCCAGGTGATTAACCGCGTTGTTAGGGAATTTATTGATGGTGACATAGCAGCTAACGCTGCTGTAGCAAAGATGAACTCAGAGTTATCTAAAATAGATTAGGTAGATTAGAACTTCCTCTTGGAAGGCGGTGATTTAGCTTGCCGCCTTCCTTAAAATAAAGCACTTATCCAGTAAATTGATTTGGAGCGCACAATGCAAAAAGTGCCGCCATCAGGGCTAGGGCCCTTGGGAAAGCGCGAGGAAAGATTGGCATGGGGCATGCTACTCCCAACAATCTTATCAGTCTCTTTAATAATTATATTGCCATTGTGTGCAATTTTCTGGATTAGTTTCAAACCAATTTCCTTAGCAGATTTACGTCCACCTACAGTTTTGGTTAAAGAGCAACTAAAGGGTCAGATAAATGCTGCAGGTGATGCTGCCAAAATTCGCTACCGTATTAGGAACTCTAGTCAATCCAAGCCACTAACCGATGTGACAATTTCAGATATAATTCCAGACTCCTTTGATATCCAAAGCACTGATGAAAGATGTTCAGTTGATGAGACTAACGCAATATACTGCATCATCGGTGTTTTAGAAGGTGGTCAGAGAGAGGTAATTGAAACAGAGGTTTTGATTAACGACTCTTTTTTTGGATCTGAAAAAGAGTACAAGATAACGCAGCCAAGCACCTCAAGTGTTGGAGACAACATATTAACAAACTCAGAACTAACCTTTGAAAATTTTCAAAAGATTTTTGACAGCGAAGAATTTACTACCGTTATATTTACGACTCTCTTTTATACTGTTTTTGGAACTGTCGGAGCTGTTGTAGTTGGTCTA
>CENJ01128313.1_pt1 | contig 15227 bp, 21 predicted proteins | sample 356161 | NCBI WGS metagenome assembly CENJ01 (sample SAMEA2619531, study PRJEB7988) | marine metagenome | biome: marine biome (ENVO:00000447); feature: surface water layer (ENVO:00002042); material: "saline water (ENVO:00002010), including plankton (ENVO:xxxxxxxx)" | depth 5 m
ATCTGCCTAGCTTTTATATCTGAAGGATATTCTTGGTGGGATGAAGGTCATAGCCTTGTATGCAATAAAGCTGCAAACTTAATGAGTACTGATACGTCAGCTAATTTATTTTCAATCCTTGAAAGTGACGACTATGGAGAGGGTTGTGTTTGGCCAGATGTTATTAAGCAGGTTGAACGAAGAGAAACTGGTCCGTGGCATTACATTAACTCACCGCCCGGAAAAGATGTAATAACACCTGATAGTTGTCCAGAAAAAAGTTGCATTATGCGTGCATATGGAGAGCAACTTAGTTTCCTTAGAACAGGTAATGATGCTGAAAAAAAAGATGCTGTAAGGTTTATTGGTCATTTTGTTGCTGACATTCATCAGCCTTTGCATACTGGATTTGGATATGACCGAGGCGGCAATGATTATCTATTAACACTTCATGGGAAAAAGAAATCTAATATGCATTCAATTTGGGATGGACAGATCTTAGAATTTTTATATAAAACACATGGCAAAAAAGATGTGCACAAAAAGATAGATGACTTAGCAAAAAAATATAAGCGCAACATCAATTACTATGATGACGTCTATCCTTGGATAAATGAAAGTAGAAAGATAGCCGTTTCTGACTCAGTAAGATATTTAGACAATAGAATACAAAACGTTGACGAAGGTTATCTAAAAACTCATGGATCTATTGTGATTGACAGGCTTGCACTTGCAATTGCACGTTTGGCAATTTTGCTAGAAGTTGAATTATCTGGATGAAGACCCTAAAGAAAGTTTTAAGTTTTCTTGGGACTAATGACACCAAGTTAGTTTTGTCACTTGATGGCGGGGGTGTAAGAGCCATTGCTCAAGTAATTTTTTTGCAAGAACTTGAGCGCTCGATGGATAAACCAACCCATGAAATTTTTGATTTTTTTCTTGGTACCAGTGCTGGTTCTGCCAATCTTGCATGCCTGGCAGCACGAGAGATGGAAGCTAAAGATGTTCTTGGATTCTGGAGTGAGGAAAACCTCAAAGAAACCATGTCAAAATCATTTTGGGATAATGCCTCGTTTTTACAAACAAAACCCAAATATGATTCAAAAGGAAAAGAGAAAGTTTTAAGTGAATATTTTGGTGAGCAGACATTAGGAGAATCCAAAAATCCCATGGGGGTTTTGACTTATGATATTGAATCAAGAACGCCACGAATTTTAAGTTCATATGCCTCACCTGAAATCAGTCTGAAAAACGCGGTAATTGCATCAAGTGCTGCTCCAATTTATTACCCAACTTACCAAATTGAAGATGGGTCATGGTTGATTGATGGAGGGATTGTTGCAAACAATCCTTGTTTAATTGCCTACAGTGAGGCAAAAAAACTTTTTCCAAATTCCAGAATTAAGGTCCTTAGCATTGGCACTGGAATCAACAGAAAAAAAATTAGTGGTCCCAGGTCTGCAAAATGGGGGGCATTGAGTTGGATGAGGCATGATATTTTAGGAGTAATGCTCGAATCAAGCATGTACCACGAAATCATTACTGATCTCATTGGCAACGATTATTTAAGAATCAATAGCCCATTAGGAAGGGTAAACAGGCGCATGGATGACAATTCAAAATCTAATTTGGAGAGGGTAAATGATATGGGCTTGGGTTGGTGGAATGACTTTGGGAATCAAACCAAAAAATTGCTCTCAAAATAAACCTTAATTAATTGCTGATTCCTCTTCCTTGCAGGCTTAAATAGGTTAAACTTCTCTAAACTTTTTTGTAGGAAAAATATGAATATATATGTCGGGAACCTTTCTTGGAGCATTCGTGACCAAGAACTTGAAAATCTTTTTGCAGAACACGGTACAGTTGATTCAGCAAAAGTAATTATGGAAAGAGGTACAAACCGTTCAAGGGGCTTTGGTTTCGTTGAAATGTCTTCAGGTGCCGAGGAAGCAATTGCTGCCCTCAATGACGCCGAAGTTGATGGTAGAAAATTGGTGGTTAACGAATCTAAACCAAAATAATTCATGGAATACATCGGTCTGTTAGGTCTTTTTGGTCTAATAGGCTTAATTGGTTTGGTGGATAGAGTTGATCCTTCATCCAATGGAGGAGCAATAAGGTTATTGGGTCTATTGGGGTTTATTGGCTTAGGCGGATTTTGGTTTCCTTCTTTTGGAGCCTTCGGTGCCTTTGGTGCTCTTGGACTTCACAATCATCAGAAAAAAAGATATGCCAGGCTTGCGTATTTTGGTTGGCTTGGGTTGATTGGTCCTATCCTAGCTTTACAAACTTCTCTCTAGAAGCTAACACAAGCAGTCCTGCACAAATCGCAATATTTTTTACAAAATTTTGTGTTTCGTGTGCCTTGCTTATACCGTCTGCAAGTGTCCAAAAATCATGAATATAAATATTTATTACGATTGTTGTGGCGAGTAAAGACAGTGCTGAAACTTTAACATTTTGATTTAAAATCAACATAATTCCGCCAATGACCTGAATTAAAATAACGATAGGCAAGGCAACCAATGTCAATGGCACCTCATTTTCTTGCATGACTGCAACATAATTTGTGTAATCAAAGACCTTGGCTACTCCAGGCCCTAGAAAATACAATCCCAGAAGGGATCTTCCAACAAAAATGCCTATATCATCGAGTTTATTTAACATGGTAAGCTATCATTTGTTAGATGCATCATATCAAGGAGAATTCAATGAATAAATATAAACTTAGCGTAGCTATTCTTTGTGGCTTAATATTTTTCATAGGCTGTTCACAACCAGTCACCAAGGATTCAGTTCAGCATGCTGTTGAAAATACAGATAGAACAATAAAGTTTACTGAAAGAGATAAATTTAGAAATCCTGCTGCTACATTAAATTTTTTTGAAATCAAGCCTGACATGAAAGTTCTTGAACTCTCAGCAGGCGGAGGCTGGTACACTGAGATTCTCGCACCTCTTTTATATAATTCAGGTCAACTAGTTGTCACGCATCATGATCCTGAGGCTGGACCTTATCAAAAAAGATCCAGAGAGAATTTTGACAACAAGGTGGCTTCACACCCAGGATTTGATAAATTACAAGTCGTTACCACTCATGTACCACCAAAAAAACCTTATGTTGCACCAGAGAGTTTTGATATGGTTTTAACATTCCGTAACTTACATAACTGGCTGAGTAGAGATGCTATGCAAGAGGTTATGGAGGAAGCTTTTAATGCCCTCAAACCAGGAGGTTCATTGGGTGTAGTCGAGCATCGAGCAGACGATTCAGCATCACTTGAATACATGAAAAAAAGTGGTTACGTAAGCCAATCGTTGGCCATTGAGGTTGCAGAGAGAGTTGGATTTAGATTAATTGGCTCTTCTGAGATAAATGCCAATCCAAAAGATACAAAAGATCATCCTCGTGGAGTATGGACTCTGCTTCCCAACCTAAGATTGGGTGAAGAGGATAGAGATAAGTACATTCAAATTGGCGAAAGCGACCGTATGACATTATTATTTACTAAAGACTAATTTCGGAGAAAATTATGAAATCAATTACAACAATACTTTTTTCATTGATGATGATTCCCTTGCTCGCAGTTCATCACGAGGGGGAAGGCCACTCAATGAAGGATAAAAACAATTTTGCATATCTCTCAACATATGTAATACCTGATAACACAAATCCAAAAAAACTCGAGAAGTCTCTTCTTGGAAATGTTGAAACACTTGAGGCAAATGGCTATAACGTATGTGGTTTATTGCGCCATCAATTCGGAGCAGAAAGAGGCTTTTATACCTATTGTTACTTTGATGATTTTGAACAGTTTGCAGAAATAAATGATAACCAAGATCCACAGGCCGATGTAAAACAGCTTCATGCAGATCATTCAGATCATCTAGTTGCGGTTGTTAAAAAGGGCCTTATAAAGAGAACTCAATATATTCTGATGGCTACCTATACGTTTGGACCGTATTTAACAGATAACCAAAAACGCAAAAACGCCAACATTTTGTATGATGCATACAATGAAGCATTTGAGGGCTGTAATCTCATGGAGCACTTCTGGGGTCCTGAGTTAGCTTGGTACTTTGTATGCGGTTATGAAAATTATGCAGACTTTAATAACAAAGCAAATGTTTTAGCCGGCATCCATGAAGAAAAATTAGCCGATCAAAAACTTGATGTTATGACTCACAAGGATGATTTACTAATCAGAGTATTAAACTAAATTAAAACTTGAGGGCTACATGACCTCATCTAAAAAAAAGGATTTTTATTTTGCGTAATTTAGTTTTATCTTCAATTCTTTTATTTGCTTTTTCATGCAGTGAAACTTCTTATAACAAATCGACCGATAGCTATTTGAAAGAGAGAATTAACTATCAATCAAAGAATATCTATGGCTTTGAAAATCTCTTTGATGGACGTATTGGGTCTCAGGTAGATCAAGATGTTTTTGGAATCCTGCATTTTCCTGATGATTATGATACATCAAGACAATATCCATTAGTCATTGCATCGCATGGTTCCTCTAATTGGAGGGATCATCATCGCAGATATCTTGAGCAAATGAGGCAGGCAGATTATTTAGTTTTTGCAATTCATCCTTTTGATTCAAGAGATGTCTCAAGTACTGTCGGAAATCAAATCAATGTCACCAGTGAGACAGTCATTTATGAGATGGCTCAAGCCCTAAATTTAATGAGCAAAGATTCAAGAGTGGATAATCAAAAAATTTTTGCAGCAGGATGGAGTTTAGGAGGCACTGCAAGTTTATTTAATGGATGGATTCCTCTGCAAAAAGAAATTCATGATAAGGGAGCTGACTTTGCTGGATTTTTAATGTGGTATCCAGGCTGCTTGGCATTACCGGACTTAAATGACTGGGACCAAGACCATATGCAAATCTATATCGGGGAAGAAGATAATTGGACTCCTGCAGCACCGTGTATTGATCTGGTCAAAGCAATCAATCAAGAGGGAGGTAATGCGCATATTGAATTGTATCCAGATGCATTCCACTCGTTTGATGCAGAGGCTCCATTGAAATTGCATCCTGATGCTTACAGCTGGGCAAACTGCAAACTAAAACTCTCAGCCATGACTAAGAAGGTTTATGATCCTAACAATGTAGAATTAGATTTTTCAGATCCTAAGGCCAGAAGGACAGCTTATGAATCTTGTGCAACAAAAGGCGAAGTTATGGCCGGGGCAAGCCCTGAATATAAGTATGCAGCCGATAAACATCTAGCTGTCTTGCTTGAGCAGTTAAGATAGCTTACTGTTTTGAAGCATCTTGCCAATCTTTGAAACCCCCAAGATTTTTTACATCAGTAAAACCTAGCTCTTTAAGAGTCACTCCAGCAAGAGCGGCTCTAGCACCCACTGCACAGTAAACTAAAATCGGGGTATCTGCTGGAAAACCTTCGCTAGGCTTTAATTGAAATTCAAGCAGTCCACGAGGTATGTTGTGTGCACCTGAAATCATTCCGCTTTCTTGAACCTCATTAGGTTCTCTTACGTCAATAATCGTGTATTGATCTTCTTTTCCGATGATGCTGAAGGGATCGATATCATCAACCTTAGATCGGGCTTCTTGAAGCATTTCTTCAAGCTTCTTTACTCTAGTATTCATAGATTAATTTTATCAAATTAGTTAAATAAGAGGAGCAAAATTTATAAGTGGTAAATGTGTGCGTACTAGTATGTTTTTTTTGCCTACTATTTTTTTTGACACAAACATTTAACATTGCCCTTTCTTAAGTGTCAATTTACATCTCTAGGATAAAGATTCTTAAATGTTAACGGTGTAAACTTTTTTGGCATTTAAGTTGCATATAAATAATAAACATTGGAGTAAACATGAAAACAATTTTCCCTCTAAGCCTATTTGCACTAATTTTTGCTGCCTTACCTATAGATGCTAGTCTTACTGTTTCAGAAGGCGTTAAGCTTCAAGGCTCAATCTTAAGTGTAAAAAGCACCAAAAAATATACATCTGTTGCAGGCTGCAAAGCATTGGCTGAAAAAAAATCAAAGGCAGTTGCTTTTAATTTAGATACCGCTGCAGGTAAATGTTACCTACTTAAATCTGTATCAGGTTCGCTTACTAATACAACAGTAGTTTCAGGATCATAAACCCCCTTTATGAACCCATCAAGCCGCTCATTTGAGCGGCTTTTTTTTGTAATTTTTTTTTATTTTTTGATATGAAGAAGGTAAGATTCGCTTTTTTAAAGTTGAATCGTGCTAAAAAATAAAAACATTATCGTTGCTCTAACCGGAAGCATTGCTGCTTACAAGGCTGCTGAATTGGTAAGATTAATTAAAAAATCTGAAGCTGAGGTTAGGATCATTATGACCGATGCTGCAAAAGAATTTATTACTCCAATTACCATGCAGGCATTAAGCGGTAATCCCATTCATTCAAATCTATTGGATATGGAAGCTGAGGCTGCAATGGGACACATTGAATTAGCTAAATGGGCTGATGCAATTGTTGTATCTCCATGCTCTGCCAACACTCTCGCAAAAATTTCACAAGGTCTTGGGAGTGATTTACTGACAGCGGTAATCTTAGCAAGTGAAGCAAAAGTATTTTTAGCTCCGGCCATGAATCAGCAAATGTGGAATGCACAAATTACTCAAGAAAATGTGGTCAGAGCATCTTCACTTGGGCATAAAATTCTTGGACCGGGCGAGGGCGAACAAGCCTGTGGTGATATCGGTTCTGGCAGGATGTTGGAGCCTGAAGAGATCTTTGCTGCCTTGGAGGCATTTTCTCTCAGCTTACTAGAAGGAAAAAAAGTATTAATTACTGCAGGGCCCACTCAGGAGCCAATTGATCCAGTTCGGTATCTTTCAAATCACAGTTCTGGGAAGATGGGGTATGCTTTAGCTGAGGCAGCTGAAGCTGCAGGCGCATCTGTGACTTTGGTTTCAGGGCCAGTTAATCTTAGAGCATCATCATCCATAGAGGTAATTGATGTTGTTACGGCGAAGGATATGTTCGCTGAAGTCAAGAGGTCTATAGAAGCTGCGGATATATTCATAGGATGTGCAGCTGTTGCAGATTACTCACCAGTGAATACACACTCTCAAAAAATTAAAAAAAATCTTAATGAAAATCTACTGCTCGAGCTAGAACCTAACCCAGATATCCTAAAATTTGTATCTGAAAATTACTCAAACAAAACCATCATTGGTTTTAGTGCTGAAACTGAAAACGTAGAAGATTTTGCCCGCGAAAAGCTTGTTGCTAAAAATCTTGATTTTATTGTTGCAAATGATGTCTCAAGAAATGATATAGCTTTTAATGCAGCTGAAAATGAAGTTTTGATCATTAGTAAAGATAAAACCAAAGCCTTGGCCAAGGCCTCAAAAATTTTGGTTGCTCATCAAATTCTAAATTACATCCATCAAGACTCACTTCTGCACTGATCATGTCACTTCAAACCGATAAGCCATTAACGACTGTGGCCACATTACAAAAACTAAAAGATGATGGTAAAAAATTTAGCTGCTTGACAGCTTATGAGTCCACTATGGCAAAGGTTATTAGTGCTGCAGGAGTTGATGTAATTTTAGTTGGAGATAGCTTAGGCATGGTAATCCAAGGTCATGATAGTACCTTGCCAGTTACAATGGATGATCTAATCTATCACCTTGCAAACGTCGCAAGGGGCAATCAGTCCTCACATATCATGGCAGATATGCCTTTTATGAGTTACTCAACGGATGAAAAGGCATTGGATAATGCCACTGAGCTAATGCAAAACGGTGCTCATTCAATCAAAATTGAGGGCGGTGAATGGATTTGCAAGTTGACTTCATTGCTTGCTGAAAGAGGCATTCCAGTCTGTGCTCACATGGGTTTAACTCCCCAATCAATCAACCGCATTGGTGGTTACTTTGTTCAGGGTCGTGACACTAATCAATATGAAATCATGATCTCTGAAGCTATAAAACTTGAAGAAGCAGGTGCACAACTTCTATTGCTAGAGTGCGTTCCTGCTGAGCTTGCAACGCAAATAACAGAACAGTTAAATATTCCGGTAATTGGCATTGGCGCTGGAAACACAACAGATGCCCAAGTAATGGTCATTCATGATTTGTTAGGCATTTCTTGTCTTGAAAAGCCTCCAAAATTTGTTAAAAATTTTCTAGCTAACTCTGTATCGATTCAAGATGCAATTAAGCAATATGATCAGGATGTAAAAAGCGGCGCTTTTCCAGCTAAAGAGCATACTTTTTTCAAGTGATTCAATTCAGCGAAGCGCAACCTTTAATAGAGGCTCTTGAAGGCAATGAGTTTGCTTTTGTCCCTACTATGGGTAATTTACATTTAGGTCATTTATCGCTCATCAGAACTGCAAAGGGACTTGATATCCCAGTTGTTTGCTCAATCTTAGTCAACAAACTTCAGTTCGGTGCAAACGAAGATTTTGATAGCTATCCAAGAACTCTTTCAGCAGATTTAGATGCGCTCAAAGAATTAGATTGTGATTATGTCTTTACGCCGAATAATGATCTCTATCATGACATAGATGAGTTAAAGTGTGCACCAGAGCTTAGTCAAATACTGTGCGGTAAATCAAGACCTATATTTTTTGATGGCATCATTACAATCTTAAATTGGTTTTTTAATACACTTAAGCCACATCATGTTTTTATGGGTGAAAAAGATTTTCAACAACTATTTATTGTTAAAAATTTTGTTACCAAGCGTCACCCCGACATTACCATTCATGGAGTTCCAACGGTGAGAGAGCCAAGTGGATTAGCAATGTCGTCAAGAAATAATCTTTTATCAGAAGATCTAAGATCTCATGCTGCAAAGTTTTATCAAATGTTAAAAGAATCTGTTGATCTTTTCCCAGACACACCAATTCCGCAAATTCAAAAACAATTCAAGTCTATGATTTTGGTTGCAGGCTTCGAATATGACTACTTTGAAATATTTGATAAATTAGATATCACCAACTGTAATCCTACATCTAAGCCGATAGTTGCTGCATCAGCGGTAACACTTGAGGGTGTAAGGTTAATAGATAACATAATTGTTGATTTTTAAGTTGAATCCATCATACTCATCGACGAAATGAATAAAACACTATTAATCTCAAAGCTTCATCGCATCAATGTCACTGAGGTCGAGCTTGATTATGAGGGTTCTTGTGCACTCGATACTGACTTTATCAAAGCTGGTAACATGCAACCGTATCAAAAGGTCGATATTTACAACGTTACCAATGGTGAGAGGTTTTCAACGTATTTAATTGCAGCTGAAGCAGGATCAAAAACTGTTTCCATTAATGGTGCAGCTGCACATAAAGCTTCACCAAAAGACATTATCATTATTTGTGCTTACGGTGAGTTTAATGAGATTGAAGCTGATGCACATGAACCCGTTCTTGTTTATTTTGATGAAGAAAACAATATTACTGGCATCAAATCAAGCATTCCTGAGCAAAAGCTTTACTCTGCTTAGCATTCTTTAACCTTTCTTGAAAATTATTAATACTTATGGGATTATTAATAAAGAATGAATAGAGCTGAAAGATTATTAAAATCTGAGCTTGCTCGTAAAAGACGCCATATGAAGCGAGCAATTGTGGAAAGGCGAACGCAAGAAGAGTACCGTCGTCTAAGAAAGCTCAGAAACCAAAGAAAAAAATACCTTTAGCAAGCTCTTAAGCTAAACTTTAGGTATGGCAACTAAATCAGGCTTCACAGAATCTTTCTTTGACTGTCCTGACGGGGGATCTTTATATTTTAGATCTTACGGCAATCCAAACAATCAACCAGTTCTTTGTATGCATGGGCTCACTAGAAATGCCAATGACTTTCACCAGTTAGCGCAATTCCTTCAAGAATCATTTTATGTAATTTCCGTAGATCAGAGAGGAAGGGCAAGAAGCTCATACCTCAAAGATCCGATGGCATATAGCCCCGAGACATACCTTACCGACATGACAAATTTAATTGGTCATTTAGGATTGAAAAGAGTTTATCTAGTTGGAACTTCAATGGGTGGGTTTATGGCTATGACCATGGCAGCCTTTGATCCTGTCTTATTTCCAAAAATCATCCTCAATGATTGCGGTCCTGAAATTGGCAGCACTGGTGTGAATAATATTGCTTCTTATTTAGGAAAAGGTGAAATTTTTAAGTCTAAAGAAGATGCATTTAAAGCTATCCAGCAAAGACATATGCCGGCATTTCCAAACTTTTCAAATCAAGAATGGAATGATCATATCTTTGCTAATATGAAAGAAAATAAAGATGGCTCTTGGAAATTTGATTACGATCAAAGCATTAGAGTGCTCTTTGAAGCAGCAAGCCCATCGGTAACAGATTTATGGCCAATCTGGGAGGCAATAACTTCTGAGATACTGCTTTTTAAGGGCGAGCTTTCAACTTTGTTGTCGAATGAGACTTTAAAAAAGATGCATGCAATAAAGAACTTTGTTAGTCATGAAATTAAGGGTATTGGTCATACCCCAACCTTGAACACTCAATTTGAGCAAGAATCTATTCTTAAGTTTCTTTTATAAATTTTAAATAACATCTAATCAATTTAAGCCTTATGTTGTATATTTTACTTATAAGTAAATTTCTGGAGATAATTATGAAAAATGTTGTTATTGCTGATTTCAAAGTGAAAGCAGATAAAGTTCAAGAGATGGCCGATGTATTTAAGGAGGCACTTGTGGTGACCAGAGACTTTGATGGTTGTCTTGGCATCGACGTCTATTATGAAGACAAAACTAAGACTTACACATTGATTGAAGACTGGGACTCACTCGACCAATATGAGACTTATCTTCAATGGAGAATTGATACTGGAATCGCAGATCTTTTAAACCCAATTCTTGAGAACGGTTGGGATAGCGTGGTCGATAGCGTTAAACGTCTTGGAATTAAAGAATCAATATAATTTAAAGGAGAAAAAAAATGATAAAAATTCTATTAACACTTAGCTTACTTTTGAGTGGTCTTGTTGCTGCTCAAGAAAATAAGTACGAGCCTGTAGCTAATAAAGCAGAGTATTATGCATTAAATTATTTACCTGGCAAAAACTATAGTGATCTTAAGAATTGGGTGCTTGACAATCAAAAGAAGGTGCTCAGCAAAACGGATGCTTTTGATAACTTTGAGGTTGTCTTATTTACACCACAATTTGGTTCAGATCTAACCTCTCATGATGCTGTTTTTCTTGGTTTGTGGCCCAGCGCTACTGAGATGTATAAGGGAATGGGTTACTGGATCAAAAATGGAGGCAGTCAAGCCGCCAAAATACCGGTTGCGACAGTACAAGCTGTAGATACTTGGCAATGGGCTATCTCAGCACCTGAGGGAGAGCGTGATATTGGTGCTGTAAGATTTGCAGACTGCAAGATGAAAGAAGGTGTTAGTAGTAACCAAGTTTTTGATGCATACAAAGACTTTGCTATTGCAGCCAAAAAGACCGGCGATAATCTTGGGCGAAAGATGATTTTTCCAGGACCAGGAGCTACCGAAGGCGATTATGACTATGTTTATTCATTGTATGCTCGTACTGTAGAGGAATTAGGTTCAGGAGCTGATAATTATTGGCAAAACATTAATGGATCTAAAGAGGACCAAGCACTCAATAATTTGATTGAGAGTTGTTCAAACTACCGTATCTACATTACAGAACAAATTCTTTAAAACTTTAGCGAAGGGGTAGCGCCCTTCGTTATTTTTCAGTACATCGTGCTGTCAAAGTTTGATTGGGGTCGGTGAACTCAAGGGTATTGTTTATTTTGCTAAAAGTTGCCATTGCAGAGCCATCTGCATTCTCATAAAACTTGCCAAATATTGTTGTTTGATTCATGAAGAAGCCTTCTCGACTGCTTAAATCAACACCACCAACCACAAATAACCTATCATAATCATTAAAGACAACTTCAACGCCATCGCAGTCATATATCTTTTCAAAGTTTTGTGAACATCCTGAAAAAATAATTAAACCAAGGGCAAGATACAGATTATTCTTCATAATCAAAGTCTATATAGACTTTGATTTGATGACAACAATATTTGCTTTTAGATGGTTATAATATCCTCATGTCTAATGCTCAAAATTTTATCAAGTCTTGGCATGATAATTTGCATGTTCAAAATGTAGATTTTCTTGAGGAGATTCTCGATAAAAATGTGGTTTTTTACTCACCGGTAGTGTTCAAACCTATTCAAGGAAAGGAAATGACGAAGCTTTATTTAGCCTCTGCAGGCGAGTCTTTCAATATGGAAAGTTTTAAATATATAAGAGAAGTTCATCAAGCAATGGAATCTGTCTTAGAGTTTGAAACTGATATCGATGGCATCTGGGTTAATGGTATCGACATGATTACCTGGAACGCAGCAGGAAAAATTATCGACTTTAAAGTCATGATCAGGCCCCTGAAGGCTGTTGAGATTGTTCGCATGAAAATGGTTGAGTCCCTCGAACTGCTATCCAACAATCCTTAAATTGAATAAACGCATTTTATTATTTTTTTTGGTAGGGGCTACCATCTACTTCGGAGAATCTATTTTTAATGCTGATGAGTCAGATAATGATATTTACATATCAGACCGACAAATTAATAACTTAATTAATTCATGGAATATCCAAGTTGGCAGAAACCCAAATGCTGATGAATTGATTAATTTAATTAATAATCTCATTGAAGAGGAAATACTTTATCGTGAAGCTTTAAAACTTGGCTTAGAGCAGGATGATGAAATCATCAGAAGAAGGCTTGCTCAAAAAATTATTTTTCTTAAACGTGATGTGGAAACATTCACTCCTAGTGACGAAGATCTAAAAAAATTCTTTGTTCAAAATCAGAGCAATTATGTGCCAGACGATCTCTATACGTTTGAACACTATTTCTTTGGTAACAATACTGGCGCTCGTGAAGAAGCAGAAACTACTCTTAGTAAACTATTATCTGGCCAAAACCTTGATATGGGGTTGCCTTTTTATTCTGGCAATACCTTCACCAGTCACCCTTTGCAAAAAATAGAGGATATCTTCGGTGGAGAATTTGCAAAAGTCATAGATACTCTTGATGTAGGGCGATGGGCAGGCCCCATTCAATCCGCTTTTGGGTATCACAATGTAATGATTACCAGCATTGAAAATTCTAAGGTTCCTTCGTTTGATGCAGTTAAAAATATTGTCCTTACAGATTACTTTGAAGCTAACTCAGATAAAGCCATCAAAGAATTCATGGAGCAAATCAAATCAGAATACTCAGTAGCGATTAGCCCAAACTTTGACCTTTAAATAAATTGCTCTAGTTACTTTCTGAAATTAGATCAGCGACCCAGCTAATGGACCAGTTGTGACCCAGTTTTCTCCCGTTATAAGTTTCTGGGAGACGTGTTTGTGATGCACTTGATATGCTGACTTCTTGTGGATCCTTTCTGTAATTTCTAAAAGCTCCATCAATCTCTTGGATGGTTTTCCAATTATATATATCCATCAAATAGTCATCTTTAAAATCTGTCTTAAACTGACATCCCAGTCTCAGCAGAAGAGGAGGGGATAGCAGCGATGCAATAAAATGTATTTCAATTTTAAGATCCTGGTTCTTGTTTGCTATGCGTTGCTCAATAAGATCAAGTGAATATAAGAGATGTGTTCCGCCATATGAATGAGATAGAATTTTTATCTTTTTAATACCTGAATAATTATCAAGCAGTGTATCTATATGGTTTACTAACTGAGCATTATTGGCATTAGCACACCTTTTATCATTCCAACGATAGAAAAATACTTGATTGGATTCTTGATTTAATTGCCATAATGGATAAATCCATTCATAGCCTTCTGAATTTCCACCATGAATGCCAATGACCAATTCATCAGCACCAGCATCGATGACTTCAAGCAGGTTCATGCCAAATGGCATGGCAACGAGATCCTTGCCAAGTGCAAATGCATTATTTTGATCGAATCGATCAATATCAAAGGCTTGAATTTTAAGGGTACTAAGCATAATTAATATAAGAATAAGAGCCTTTGCTCTAAATAAGTTGCTAGAGTAGTTTTTTAACATTCTACTTATCCCTATGCTGCCGGTATTTTATTCAAAAATTTAATTAGGTAAAAGGGCTTGTTAAGATGAGTTTTATATATAAAATTCTCAATGTCCATAATATTTTTATGGATCAGATCAAAAAACATTATTTTTGCTGATTAGCTCAAATTCTGATCTGCAATTAAGGCTTATATTCAAGTTTCTTTGATTGGAAATATATGATCGTTATCTTGCATGAAAATAAAGAGTGGATAGAGCCATTTGTGATGGCTTTACAAGAAATTAATGCAGATTATGAACTCTGGTATCTTCCTGAAATAGATATTGATTTTAATGAAGCCCCTCAAGATGCGATCTACTACAATAGAATGAGTGCATCGTCTCACACTCGTGGACACAGGTATGATCCTGAATTTTCAGTTGCCATATTGGAATGGCTAAAACGATATGACCAGACTGTTGTTAATGGCCCTAGAGCATTAGACTTAGAAATTAGTAAGCTGAGACAATATCAAGAGCTTGAAAAATTCAATATCAAGACACCCCTTACCTATGGGTCGACTAATACAGACATGCTCGTTAAGAATGCAGATAAGATTGGGTTCCCTTTAATTTCAAAACATAATCGAGCTGGAAAAGGCTTAGGAGTTTATAAGTTTAATTCAGCTCAAGAGCTAAAGTCATTTTTTGCAAAAAAAGATTTTGAGAGTTCGATCGATGGGATCAATCTTTTACAAGCTTACATTCAGGCACCTGAGCCTTTCATTACCAGAATGGAGTTTATCGGTGGAAAGTTTTTTTATGCTGTTCGCGTTGATACATCTGAAGGTTTTGAGTTGTGTCCAGCGGATGAGTGCCAAATAGAATCCAATTGTCCTACAAGCGAAATACCAAAATTTAAGATTCTAAAAGACTTTTCAATGCCCAATATCGACGCTTATGAAAAATTCCTTAGTGCTAATGATATTGGAATCTCTGGTATTGAGTTCATTTTAGATGAACAAGGTAGGCCTTGGACTTACGATGTTAATGTCAATACTAATTATAATTCTCAAGCTGAAGCAGAGGGCGGAAAGTTTGCGTATAAAGAAGTTATAAGATACTTAAACTCCCTTCATGGAAGCTCTAAAATTAAATCTGCTTGAAACCCCAAATATATAAGGTTATATTACTTTTCCACTCAAAAGCGGGAATAGCTCA
>CENJ01330791.1_pt1 | contig 15186 bp, 13 predicted proteins | sample 356161 | NCBI WGS metagenome assembly CENJ01 (sample SAMEA2619531, study PRJEB7988) | marine metagenome | biome: marine biome (ENVO:00000447); feature: surface water layer (ENVO:00002042); material: "saline water (ENVO:00002010), including plankton (ENVO:xxxxxxxx)" | depth 5 m
TCCACGAGATTATATTAATTCTAAAAAAACTTTTTTCAGTTTGAAAATGAACTATTGTTGTAAATTAAAAACTTATTGTATACATTGGTTATTCGTCCAATCATAATTTCAGATAGTAAAATCATCATTGAATGTTAGAAAAAATATTACAAAAATATAAAAAAAACATTAACGGAATTATTCAAGTCGGAGCGCACATAGGGCAGCAAGTAGAAACATTTCTTGAGATAAAAAATATCGATATTCATTTATTCGAACCTCAAAAGGAACCGTTAGAAGTTTTAAAAAAATACAAAAGTTATCCAAATATATTCATTCACGAATTTGGACTTGGAAACACTAACAAAAAATTAAAATTATATATTTCAGATAAAAAAAAAGGTGTATCGTCCTCGATTTTAAAACCAAAATTGCATACCAAATACTTTCCTGAAGTGAAATTCAATGATTATGAAAAAATTGAAGTTAGAAAATTTTCCGACTTGGAAAACATTAACGGTAATTTTTTAATGCTTGATGTCCAGGGTTATGAATTAGAGGTCTTAAAAGGATTTGAAAATAAGATTAATAACTTAGATTATATTTATTCAGAAATATCAATAAAGGAATTTTATGAGGAAAATACACTAATAAATGAATTAGATAAATTTATGAGCCTAAAAGGCTTTATTAGAGCGAAGACATTTCTTTATTCGAACATCCCGATGGGGGATGCCTTATATATTAATAAAAAAAATCTAACTAAATTTAATATTTTTTTCTATATCTTTAAATCAAGATTTCAAGTAACCAAAATATATAGAACATTTAACTTTTTCCGTGATAGGAAAAAAGCAATCTATAGTTTGAAAAGTTACATTAAAAAGTTTCTATAATTTTTTGATTTTTAAATCTTTGGTTAATTATCTAAATACCATTCATTATATTTTTTAATTGTATTAATTTTTTCTTTTCCAATTACATAGTTGAAGTGAATAATGGATGGATTTAAGGAGTTATAATTTTTATAATAATGAGCACCATTAGGAAACATATCCAATGATAAAACTCCGTAATTAAATTTATTTTTGTTTTTATTAATATGAGTTTGATCATGAGTCTTATAGCCAGCTATTTTTTTTGGATTCAAGTTATCGGGATTAAAGAATTTTAAAGTTTTTTTATTTGATTTTATAAACATAAACCCAGCACATAAATTTATTTGATTTGGCTTGGATGGTCTTTTGTCATTTTGGAAGATAATATCATAATTTCCTTTCACAGCTAATAAATATTTTATTATATCTTTTTTAATTACGATATCCCCATCAATGTATAAAACAAAGTCATTTTCTATGAGTTCTTTATAAATTATTTCAAATTTTGCCATCATCAAATATCCAAAGTTATCTGAGTTCTGAAAAAACATATCATCTTGAGATTCGATATATTTTGACTTAAAATCTATCGTTTCTATTCCATTTGTTTTGAAATAGCCTGAAGCTTTTTTATCAAGTGCATAAACTTTAATTTCTATATCAATATTATTTGTTTCAATTGAGCACAAAAGATTATGAGTAAAATTAACATACCCATTAGTTGTATAAGTAATGGCTACATAATTATTTTTTTCCACTTATTTAATTATATTTTATAAATTAATTAAGTTTTTCATATGAGATCTTATTAAGTGGCCATCTACGTTTCAAAAGATTAAATTTTCTTATAGAGTTAAATTTATAACAACAATGCTTCATTACGCCTATAAAATGATTTCATGGGAAACACATATTTAACAATTTTGGCGGGCAATCCTAGAGGAGGGGAGAAAACCTGGGAGTCCTTAAAAAGACATGTATTAACCCCCTTAAATTCGGATTTAGCCATATGTACTGGAAGTAAGTGGCTTAATAATCAGTCTTTTTTAGATTATACGAAATATAAATGGGTCTTCGATGAGCCAAGTGAGTGGTTTGAATATTACAATCAAAATTTTTCTGGAACTTGGGAACAATATTTTAACCTAGGAAAAAAAACAGGATTATTTAACTCAGGTTCTATTCATTTTGCATTAAAAGATATAATTTTGAATAATTATTTAGATGAAATTAATAGATATGAATATGTTATCTATACAAGATTTGACCAGTTTTATTTAAACGATCATCCAAAAACAAAAGGAGAAAATATCTGGATTCCAAAAGGGGAAGATTACTTTGGTTTATGTGATAGACATGCAGTAATACCAGTGACACTTATTGAAAAGTTTTTGAGCATATGTAAATATATCAATCAAGAAAAATCTTTATATCATGACGATAAATTTTTAAATTGTGAAGTAAGTTTTAAAAATCATTTATATGATGTTGGACTTCTGAACAAAGTTAAAAGATATGACAGAAGTCAATTTACTGCTGCATTGAATACTGACATGACTAATTGGAGAGTTCCAAAGTATCGGTTGTATTTATATGATGGTCTTATGATAAAATATCCAGATGAATTTATGGATTCAATAAAAAATATGCTTAAAACAAAAGGCATAGTATTTCTTCTTTCCCACCCAATCATTTCTTTAAATTATACTTATCTTGCTACGAGAAGACTTTTAGGAAAATTTAAAAATTTTGTTAAAAGAGGATAAAATAAACTTTTATATAAAGGTTTTAATTAAATACATAAAAGTCAGTTGGTAAATGAATAAAATAAACACAAAATTTACACTTTTTAGCTTTTTTGTAGCATCAGGGTTTTTACTTTTAAATAATTTCTTTCCACAAGAAAAAAAAGCAACCTTTTCAACAGTTGCCCTTTTACTATTAATTTTAATTTTTAATATAATTTCGAATGCTTTCAATTTTAATGAAATTAAGGCCAGTATATATAACCATCTGTACCTGACCCCATTCCTCATTTTTCTTTATCTCATACTTATATTAATTACACAGAACTACTTACTTAATTTCGAAATAGTTGATTGGGATATTCCATCATACATGGTTGCTTCAAATGAAATAAAAAATGGTTATTTACCAAATGAAACTCAGTGGGAATCTAAGGGGCCAGTATTGTTATACATGTATTATTTTGTTTTAGATATAGTTTCAGGTAATTTTATTTACTTTAAAGTTGCCAATGATGTAATACTTTTTCTAATCTCCCTAATACTCCTGGCTACTTCTTTTGTTATTTCAAAAAATAAATTAATCATCTCTTCTACCGCAACTTTTGTTTTTATTTTATTTATGTCTCAACCCTGGGCAACGAGTGGTTATTCAGAACTTTACGCTTTAGTTTTTATTTCTTTTGGAATTCTTTTATTTAAATTTAAAGACTTTAAATATAAATTCTTTCTGATAGGTTTTATGTTTGCAATGTCCACTCTGGTAAATCAAGGAACAGTTTTGTTTTTATTACCATTATTGATTGCCATTATTGGAATTGAAAATTACAAAAATAAATTACTAAAAATCTTTATAGGTTTTGTAATTCCTCATTTAACATTTTTATATATTTATCTAATAAATGATTTACTTGATGTTTATCTTGCTACGTTTATAACAATTCCAGTTAGTTATACATCTGCAAATTATTCAAATTTGTACGAGTTAAAAGTTTTCATGCGGACTTTTTTTGAATTTAATTTTTCTATATATTTTTTATTGGTAACTGTATTAATTATTATATTAAAAAGCTTCTTCTTCAAGAAAAATTTTTTAAAGGGAGCACTCCAAAATTTAGAATTTATGTTGATTGTCGCTTCCTTGTTATTCTATTTCATTGCTGCACATAATTATTATCATCACTTATTATTTTTTCTGTACTTTATTTCACTTTATATTTCAAAAACAAAATTTGATATAAATATTGTTTTCTTAATATCATTTGTTCTACTCTCTATTTTCACCTTTGTTAGTACGAATGGAACAACTTCCTATAACAATTTAAAGAATATTGAATCTGTATATGAAAATTATCCTTTAAGACAACTTGCTGAGGAGATTGAAAAAAAGGAAATTAATAATTTAGAAATTTTAGCTTTAGATTACAACCTAATATTACATTACTTAGATAAACCAAATTATTCTTACATTGTTCATGGTACAAATTTTTTAGAGCCATATATATTGTCTTCTCTTGAAGAAATTGGAATAATTGAAACAGATTATTTGAATTCTCTTAAAAACAAAAAACCAAATGTAATAATTTGTTCAGAATATATGATTGTCCGAGGAGAGGTAGAAACTCAGCTCATTTTCCCTTGCAATCAAGACCATTTACTAGATTATTACCAACTTAATACAGATATTTATTTCACAGAAAATTTAAATTATTATCGTGATCCTTATAAAGAGATAAAACTTTTTATTAAGAGATGAATATTATACAAGAGTTACTTTAAAAATTTGTTCAGGAATAGAATGAAGGTATATGAGTTTTAGTAAATTTAAAAACATGTACAAAGACATAATTTATGTCTCTAGGATTACCAAAGTGAAGAATAAGAAACTTCGAATAATTCTCACTGTTGTTTTAGCAAACTTAGTCGCAGCTGTTGATATTGGTCTGATCCTCGTTTTCTCTGCTGTAATAGCAAACAGTTTTCAATCTGAAAACATTCTCAGCTTTGTAGTTCAAATATTTCTAGATAACAATTATTTAATTCCACTACTTGTGGTTCTCAGATTTGTATTTGTTTATGCACAAACAATTAATATGAAATCTTTAGAATTAGAAATTCATAAAAATCTTAGAGTTCATCTGCTTAAAGAGGTCTTTGATAAAAGTAACTATTCTGTATCTGATGCATACTTCTATGTCAACGAACTTACAGGACATATTACATTTTTTTATGGAGCAGTAACAGCATTCTTCATGAGTCTTATCCAAATTTTTGCTTATGGATATTATCTTTTTGACTCTAATTACAGGATTCTCTTCTTTTTCTTAGGAGGAATATTAATTTTATACTTTCCTCTTTTAAAAATTATTGAAAAATCTAGAAATTTTACAGATAAAAGTTATTGGATGAACTTGTCATTAAGTAAAGAAATCGAAAAAATAGTTGAAAATATGTTTTTAATTAAAATTTTAAATAAGGACAAATACGAAATTGAAAATTTTGAAAATACTGTAAGTAATATTAATTCAGTAGATTTAAAAAATATCATATGGAAGTCTTTTAGCGGATTTCTTCCAACTTTCTTAACAATGTTTGTCCTTGGAGTTTTAATTAGTTTTGAAAGTATTGTTAAATCTCTAACACTAGATTTTATCGGAGTTACATTGAGACTTTTTCAGCAATTAGGTGCCTTATCTAATTCATTTAATAATCTTTTAAATTCACAGATTCATATTGAACATTTTGCAAATCTAGATAAAAATAAGGTGTCTGTTAATAGAGATAATTATCTTCCCAACTCTGAAGAATACCCAGAATTAGCAGTGAAAATTGACAATTTAAGTTTTAAATATTTTAACAGCGAGGACTTCATTTTTAAGAATATAACGTGTGAAATAAAGCGTAATGAACATACCTTGATAACTGGAGCAAATGGAACAGGTAAAAGTACGCTTTTGGGCTTGATTGCCGGTGTTTTAATAGCAACTGAAGGTAAAATTTACGTAACCTCCTCTAAATTTGGCTATATTGGCGCAACACCCTTTATATTTAATAATTCTCTAAGAGAAAATCTTATATATGGAAATGAAGATAACATTAATGATGAAGTTTTGTTGAAAAAATTACATGACTTTGATTTATTTAAGGAAGAATCAAGCTATGATTTAGACCGCTTAGTAAGCAATAAATCACTCTCATCTGGCCAAATGCAAAAAATAGCTTTTATCAGAGCTTTAATTGGAGGAATCGATATCCTTTTGTTGGATGAGTCTACTTCAAATTTGGACACAAAAACTAAAGATTTTATTTTTAATATATTAGAAAATGAAGAAATAACAATTATAAATTCAACTCATGATCCTGCAATGTTTAAAAATGCTAATAATCATATAAAAGTTGAAATAGTAGACGAAGAGAGAAAATTAATTATTAATTAGATTTAGATACAAATTATTTTCACTTTCAACATAACTATCTAACGAAAAATTTTTTTTAACTTTTGAAATCGCATTTTGACTAATATCCTTGAGCACTCCGTCATTATCATTCAAGAAATTAAATAAATTTTTAAGATTATCTTTTTTAGCCTCAATAATAAATCCATCAATTTCGTTGCTTACTATTTCACTTATACCTGAAAAATTATTAACGACAACTATGCATCCAGCTGCCATTGCTTCTAAGACAACCTTAGGGTTACCTTCAAATAGTGATGGAAGGACAAAATATTTAAAATTTGACAATAGTAAAGTAAGTTCTGAATTTGGCATTTTTTCTAAAAAAGAAACTATTGTGTTTTTTTCTTTAGATAACCTTTTTAAATCCTTTTTTAAGGAACCTTCTCCTACAATATTTATGACCATATTTGAATTACTAAATTCCTCAATTAAATAATTATAATTTTTTTGTTTTTCAAGTCTCCCAACAGTAATTATTTCATTTTTTCTATCTATGATTTCTTTATTCTCAATATTGCTTGAAACCCAATTTGGGGTTATTATGATTTTTTCTTTAGCAAAAATAAAATTATTTTTTAAAAAGATTTTGTTTGCCATGGTTGTTACTGAATATAAATCTGATACAACAAGGGCTAACTGAGTTAATAAAAAGTAACCCAAACGTTTTAGAATGTTTTTTTTATTCTTAATTGAAAACTCATATATGTCATATCCTGTGCGTACAATAAATGGACATTTAAATCTAAATTTAATTCCTAGAGCAACCCAGAATCCCATAAGCTGATTAGTTTTAATTAGATCAGGACTTTTTAATTCTTTATTAATCCTTCTAAAGACAAATAAACTTTGTATAAATTTAAGTATTTTTGTTTTTCTGTATCTAAAGAATTTATATATTGGAATAATTTGTGAATTAGGGACGATTGAAAGATATTTCATATCTGCCTCATTTCCAAATGTTATGAAGGTAAAACGATACCCGTAAGATTTTGCGAGTTGTTTATAAAGTTTAAGTTCTCTGTCAATAATCCCAGCTTTATCCCAGCTTTCTAAAGACATTTCATATGTAAGAATTACAACTATATTCACTAGATTAATATTAATGACATTATTAATAAAAAATTAGTACATTGATATATAGTGAAAAAAATATTACTTATTCATAATAAATATAGAAATATCGGAGGAGAGGATGTTGCTGTTCAAAATGAGATTAACTTTTTAAAGAAACACTATAACGTTAAAGTCTTATATTTTGATAATGTTATAAATCCATCTAGTTATATAAATCAGATAATTTCTTTTTTGCTTAACTCAAACAAAGAGAGTATTAGATTGACAAAAATTGCGATTGAAGAATTCCAGCCAGACTTAGTTTATGTTCATAATACTTGGTTCAAAGCATCAGTTGGAATCTTTAAACTACTCAAGAAAAATAATCTTCAAACCTTTATTAAAGTTCATAATTTTAGATACGACTGCACAAAATCATATTTTATTAAGAATCATTTATCCCAAAAAGAAGCTTGTCCTGCCTGTGGATTACAATATCGAAAATTTAAAATATTTAATAAATATTTTGAAAATTCATATCTTAAGTCATTATTTGCAATCATTTACGGGCGCGCCTATTTCAAAGTTTTAACAGATGATTTTTTTAACTTATTTGTACTTACAAAGTTTCATCGAGATTATTTATTCAGTCTTGGAATTAAGAAAGATAAAGTAGAAGTACTTCCAAACAGCATCAAAATATCCGATAAGACCATGGCTACATTAGGCGAAAGATTTATTCTTTATGCAGGAAGAATATCTTCAGAAAAAGGTGTCGAAGAGTTAATAAAGACGTATCTTAGAATTGATAATATTGGGTTAAAACTTAAAATTATTGGTGATGGTCCAGCACTTAAAAAATTAATAAATCAATATAAAAATGTAAATATTGAATTTTTAGGAGAATTACAAAACTCTAAAGTTATTGAGATTATGGAAAAAGCAAGTGTAGTTATTACTGCTACTAAACTTTACGAAGGACAACCAACCCTACTATGTGAAGCATCAAGCTTAGGAATACCATCTATTTTTCCAGAAACCGGGGGAATAAAAGAATTCTTTCCAGATGATTATCAATTAAGCTTTAAACATTTTGATTATATTGATTTAGAGCAAAAGTTAAATTTAATAAGCAATTCCGAACTATTAAAAAAAATTGGGAAAGAAAATAAAAAATATCTCTTCAACTATTTAGATGAGAATAGACTATTAGAGATATTTCAAAAAGGAATTGATGGCTAATAAAAAAAATTTTATCTCTGTTCTTATGAGTACATACAACAATGAAACAACGATCGAGAAATCTTTATTAAGCATATTTAACCAAACTTATCAAAATTTTGAAATATTGTTAATGGATGATGCCTCAACAGATAATACCTACGAAATATGTCAAAATGTTTCTAAAAATTTTGATAAAATTAAAATCTATCAAAATAGTGAAAACTTAGGTCTAACTAAATCATTAAATTTTCTAATTAATGAATCAATAGGTAATTTGATTGCAAGATCAGATGCGGATGACTTTAGTGAAAAAAATAGATTTGAGATTCAACTTAAATATTTACTTCAATATGATTTAGATGCATGTTCTACTAGGGCTTATGAAATAGGGACTAAGAGAATTATTCCTGGTTTATCATATTACATACCACCTAAGTATTTAATCAGTTATAAAAATCCTTTTATTCACGGAACATTATTAATTAAAAAGGATGTACTTAAATCTATAAATTTATATGATGAGTCTTTTGTTTACGCCCAAGACTATAAGTTAATGTATGATTTATTGAAAAGAAACTATAAAATTTCAATAATAAAAACACCTCTATATCACTTAAATACTAAAAATAATATTTCTACTATAAACAGAAAAGAACAAAGATATTATGCGAACTGTGTAAGGAATAATCTTATTCCAATTGAAAAAATATGAAAATATATTTGAACAAACCAAATGAGGACTGGATAGTAGACCGTTTCTGGGAAGAATGGCATCAACATAATCAGGATATCTCAACTAAAAATATTAATAAGGCAGACATAGTTTGGATTATTTCTCCATGGACATGGAAAAAGATAAAAAAGAAATCATTGAAGCATAAAATTGTAGTCTGCACTATTCACCATATAGATTTTGAGAAATTCAAAGGTTCGGAAAAAAGAAATTTTTTTAAAAGAGATAAATATATTGATTCATATCACGCAATATCTGATAATACAAAAAAGCAGCTACAGTCACTTACAAATAAACCTATTACCACAATACCTTTCTGGATAAATGACAAATTATTCTTTGAAATCAAGGATAAGAATATATTAAGAGAAAAATATAGTATATCTAAGAAGGAATATTTAATTGGATCTTTTCAAAGAGATACCGAGGGAGTAGATTTAATTTCACCTAAACTTTCTAAAGGCCCTGATCAATTTATTAAAATGGTTGAGAAGTATTTTAAAACACACAAGGACCTAGCAGTTGTTTTAACGGGGAAAAGAAGACAATATATAATAAATGAACTTAAAAGATTAAATATTAAATATTATTATTTTGAGATGACAACCTATAAAGAATTAAATGAACTTTATAACGTATTGGATCTCTATATTGTTGCCTCACGAGTAGAAGGAGGACCTCAGTCAATTTTTGAGTGTGCAATTACAAAGACTCCAATAGTTTCTACGGATGTTGGAATTGCAAAAGAAATCTTAGCTAAAGAGTCACTTTATGATTTCAATGAAAATTTTGATCCGAAACCGAATACAGTTGTTGCTTATGACAATATAAAAAAATTTATAATTCCAGATTGGTTCAGAGATTTTTACAATATGTTTGAAAGTTTAATGTGAAAATTAGTATTGGCACAAACATTAAAGATGGTCCGTGGGGGGGAGGAAACCTATTCGCAAAAAATCTCACAAACTATTTAATTAAAAATGGTCATGAGGTCATTTATGACTTAAATGATTCGAATATTGACATAATTTTGATGACTGAGCCAAGAAAAACCTCAGAGTCTTCAGCATTTACTAATTATGATATTCAAAAATATCTTGCTTATGAAAATAATCATGCATTAGTTGTACACCGCATTAATGAATGTGACGAAAGAAAAATGACAAATTTTGTGAATAAATATCTTCTAAATGCTAACAAAGTTGCAGATGCAACAATTTATGTTAGTTCATGGATAATGAATATTTTTCATAAACTTGGTATCGACAAAAAAGATAATTTTGTTGTCTTGGCTGGAGCAAACAAAGAAGTTTTTAACAATATAGGATATAAACCAAAAAAAGAAAAAGAAAAATTTAAAATTGTTACTCATCACTGGGGAGCAAATAAAAATAAAGGATTTTATATTTATGAATTATTAGATAACTTATTGAATGAAAAAAAATGGAGCGAGAAAATTGAGTTTAAATATATTGGAAACCTTCCAAAACAATTTAATTTTAAAAATGCAGAATATGTTGAACCACTTTCGGGAGAAATGCTAGCAAATGAAATAAAAAAATCACATATTTATTTAACTGCTTCTATTAATGAACCATCTGGAAATCACCATATCGAAGGAGCACAATGTGGACTCCCTCTTTTGTATATAGAAAGTGGTGGTATACCTGAATATTGTTTTGGATATGGTGTAGGTTTCAATCATGAAAATTTTATAGAAAAATTGTCTTTTATGATTAATAATTATGAAGAAGAATTAGCAAAAGTGGCAAAATATCCCAGAAATTCTGAAATAATGTCTGAGGAATTTTTGAAAATATTTCAAAATTTAATTCAAAATAGGGATGTTATAATTAAAAATCGAAGTAACAACTTTAATTACGGTAAGTTTGATGCTTTGAGTTACAAAATATCAAAAAAAATGCACAATTTAATAAAAAACAAATAATGAATTCAAAAAGTACATTGTATAAAAATCTAGCTTTAACATTTTCCTTCTTTGTTCTATTATCTGTTGGTCTTAATATGATCTTTGCAAGATCTTTTGTTGGAATTTCAGTTTTGGGATTAAGAATTGGCGAACTTGAAGTAGCCGGAGCATTGTTAGTAAGTATAATTTTTCTACTTTCATCCAATTTTTTTCCATTTTCTTCACTAGATGAGGATTTTAATAAGTATTTTAAATTGATAATTATTAGTTTCTTTGTTGTAGCCCTGATAACACAAACAGATTTAATGAGTACTTACGCATATAAATCAAGCTCATACATTTGGACTGTATCGTTTATTTTTTTTGGAGTTTTTATCTATAAATATTTAAATAGCTTTTTAAAGTATTTCGTTCCATTTTTTTTCATTGCACCATTAGTAATTTATTTAATGGCCTCTGGTAATTATCCAAATTTTATAATGCAGTTTTTTATTGATTATTCAGATAAGTTTCAATTCTTAAAAGCATCTGATATATTAATTGCTTTAATTTCATCTTACTATTTCATAAAAATCTCAAAAATAGGAATAAAATATGAAGTAGCATACCTGTTTTGTTTTTGTTCAATTTTTCTACCTGTTCTTATGAAGTTAAGTCGAGGATCATTCGTTGGCATTATAATTTTTATGCTATTAGAGGCTTATTATCAAAAAGATTATTTGATTAAAGAAAAAAAGAAAACTTTATTATATTTTATTGCATCGTTAATTCTTTTCTCTCTTTCAACTTATAGGATGACTGGGGTGGAACTTAAACCAGAAACAATCTCTACCCAAACAGTGGTTGAAAATGTTGAGGAGATTACTAGATATAAAGATACGACTAAAGCTTTTTTCTCATTTTATATAAACGAATATGGGTACCTCGACTCATGGGATGCTACTACATCGTGGAGGTTAGATATTTGGCAAGATGTTTTAACAGATATGTATAAGGAAAACAAACTTTTTACAGGTTATGGTTATATTGAAATCTTACCCCAAATGCTTGACCCAACGGCTCCCGGAAGGCTTGGAAGAGATGGGCTAAATGAGCATGTCCACAATTATTTTGTAACCATCATTTCAAGAGGTGGATTGGTACAATTTGTTTTATTTTTACTATTACACATTTCAATATTTAAAATTTGGCGAAAAAATAATCATAATTTGAATATTTTATCATTCGTGGCACCACTTTTATTTGTTTCATTACTTGATATCTCTATGGACGGTGTTCAGTTTCCCTTGATTTATTTCGCAAGTCTTGGATTTATATTAAGTGATAGAAACTAATGAATATTCCATCAACTATTATTATGTTAACAACTAATATAATGTTATGAAAAAAGCCTTAATTACAGGTATAACTGGTCAAGACGGATACTATCTTTCAAAACTTTTAATTGAAAAGGGATATGAAGTACACGGCACTATTAGAAGGTCATCTTCTATAAATACATCAAGGATAGATGGATTGATTTCTAAATATCAAAATGAAGGAAAACTCAATTTGTATTATTCTGATTTGATTGATTCCTCATCGCTTTATTCATTAATCAACAAAATTGAGCCTCATGAAATTTATAATTTAGCTGCCCAATCACATGTATCTGTATCCTTTAAAAACCCCATTTACAGCACACAAACTGCAACTGTTGGAACTCTTTCATTACTTGAAGCCATAAGAAATATTGATAAGAAAATTAAGTTTTATCAAGCGTCCTCCTCTGAAATGTATGGTGGGACAAAAAAAGAACTTTTAAACGAGACATCATTGCTTGATCCTAAAAGCCCTTATGCCGCTGCAAAAGTATTTAGTCATAATTTATCGAAAATTTATCGACAATCTTATGATATGTTTTGTGTAAATGGAATACTTTTTAATCATGAATCGCCATTCCGTGGAGAGACGTTTGTTACAAGGAAAATTACTAGGGCTGTAGGAAGAATTCATAAAGGTCTTCAATCTAAACTAACACTTGGAAACTTAGAAGCTTCACGTGATTGGGGTTTTGCTGGCGATTATGTTGAAGGAATGTGGATGATGCTCCAACATGATAAGCCAGATGACTGGGTGCTAGCCACAGGCCATTCAATAACAGTTAGAGAGTTTTTAGAATTAGCATTTCAATATTATGACCTGGATTATAAAGATTTTGTGGAAACTTCTGAAAAATATTTAAGACCTAATGAAGTTGAGTTTTTATTAGGTGATGCTTCTAAAGCAAAAAATGAACTTGGGTGGGAACCAAAAACCGATATTAATGATTTAGTAAAGTTAATGGTTGAGGAAGATACTCTTTTGGCAGAAAGAGAAAAAGTTTTAATTGAAAATAAATTAATTCAACCCACTTGGGAGCATCCTGTAATTTAACAGTTAAATTCTTATTGTTGAATAATTTTCACTAAACCAATTGTACGTATTAACTAAGCCCTGATCTAAGCTAATTTCGGATTTCCAACCAAGAGAATTAATTTTGCTGCTATCAAGGAGTTTCCTTGGATTCCCGTCAGGTTTACTTTCATCAAACAGTACTTCACCCTTAAATCCAGTTATATTTTTAATTTTATCTGCCAAGTCTTTAATGGAAATTTCATAACCACTTCCAACATTTAATAAATCAACATTTAAATTTTTATCAAGTAAAAATTCAATAGAATATGCTAAATCTTCGACATGAAGAAACTCTCTTAGAGGTTTACCACTTCCCCACACTTCAAATAATTTATCATTAGAAAGTTTTGCATTGTGCATCCTATAAAATAATCCAGGTATAACGTGACTGTTTTCCTTTGAAAAGTAATCATTTGGTCCGTACAAATTAGTTGGCATAAGGTTTAAGATACTGTGACCATATTGAGATGAAATACTCCTTCCAATTTCAATTGCTGTAATCTTTGCTAAGGCATACGGAGAATTTGTTGGTTCAAGAGTTCCTGTCATAAACGAATCTTCGCTTATTGGATTGTCAGCATTTAGAGGATAAATACAACTGCTCCCTAAGTTTATAATCTTTAAGTTTGTGAAGGGTATGGAAGATTCTAGGATGTTCATATTTATTTTTAGATTTTCCATAATAAATTCTGTGCGTTGCGTATTATTGGCAACAATACCCCCAACTCTTGCAGCAGCATTAATTATTATGTCTGGTTCTAGTGTTTGAATTTTATTTTTAGTTGCTTCAAAATCAAATAGGTTTGTATCTTTACGATTTGATCCCGTCACTTTTTCAACTTTATTAGATTTTTTTAAAATCCTTAAAAGAGTTGATCCAACCATCCCATTTGAACCAAAAACAAGAACATTTAATTTTTTTTTCATATATATAGTTATTTTCTATTGTATTCAATTATTATACTTAGATTACATGAAGCACAGTCTTCCTTATATATTAAACTTGCCCCCGTTTACATATCGGGGAATTGATTTCACCTCTAAATCATTTCTTTACAAAACATTTTTTATAATAAGAGGAAAAATATTAAGTTTTATAATTAATAATTTTAAAAGTCAAATTTTTTGTTTTATGATTAATTTGTTTTATCCTAAAAAATCTAAAATTTATTATGAAGATGGTTTTTACAAGAAAGATATTAAGAATTTAAAAACAATAATCTATCCAAACAAAAGAATTTTAAGGATTGTACACCATGAAGATTTATTTAAAAGAATATATGAAACTTATTGCTTGCACCATATAGATTTTGAAGAAAAGGATGTTGTAGTTGATTGTGGAGCAAATGTTGGTGAGTTATACTTATCATTTTTATTTTCAGATATGAACATAAACTATATAGGTGTTGAGCCGGATTTAAATACTTTTGAATGTCTTATTAAAAATGCTGAAGGTGAGGATAACAAGTTTTTTCAACTTGCATTATCTGATAAAAAGGATAAAAAAGAGTTTTATCTTGACAATTATGGTGGAAACAGTTCTTTAGAAAAATTTGATAATGTTAAATCAGAAACAGTGGCTACAAATACTATTGATAATTTAAAATTATCTGAAAAAATTAAATTATTAAAAATTGACGCAGAAGGTCATGAGTTAGAAGTGATTAAAGGTGCTGTGAAAAGTATTAAAAATGTAGAGTTTATTTCTATAGATTATGGATTTGAAAAAGGATTAGAACAATCCTCCACT
>CENJ01038973.1_pt1 | contig 15185 bp, 16 predicted proteins | sample 356161 | NCBI WGS metagenome assembly CENJ01 (sample SAMEA2619531, study PRJEB7988) | marine metagenome | biome: marine biome (ENVO:00000447); feature: surface water layer (ENVO:00002042); material: "saline water (ENVO:00002010), including plankton (ENVO:xxxxxxxx)" | depth 5 m
TTAGTTGTTCAAGTAAGTGGTCATTGTAGGAACTCTATTAAGGAAACTGATATGGCAAGAAAGATCATGTATTTTTCAAAAACTAATAAAAGACTACCATTTAGAATTAATGAGGGATTAATGACAACTTCTAGCAGAAAGCCAACAAGAAAATCTAAAAAAGAAATTAGAGAAATTAAAAATTTAATAAAGGATAAAAACTATAGGATCTTTCTTTCTGATAAAGGAATTAATATTTTAAACTCTGAAATCCAAATCGAAGGTATTGATCCTTTTGAATTTTATACTTCTTTAAATGTAGAGAAGGATGCGAGTCATTCTTTTTACCTTGGGGTAGAGTTGGCAAGGGCACAGATAGCTTTTCAATTAGGTAAAAACTATGATCAAGATAATGAATTACAGTGGGGTATAGCTTACACACAAGTTAAAAATCTCAATGTTCATCCGAAATTAAAATCAACGCAAAAAAAATGATAATTGAAACCATAATTTCAACAATTAATTCTAAAGGTAAAGTAAATTTTGCACCATTTGGAATAAAAAAAAACAAAAACTTTGTTTACATCTCGCCATATATCCCTTCAAGGACTCTTGAAAATCTTAATTTGAATAAATGTGCAGTTGTAAATTACACAGATGATATAAGGTATTTCGTTGATTGCCTGGTTGGAGAAAAAAATTTCAAAAAGTTAAAATCCTTTGACATCAAGGGATTTTATCTGCAAGACTGCCTTTCGCACGAAGAAGTTAAAGTTGTTTCAATTCAAAATGATAAAGTTAGACCAACTTTTAAATGTGAAATAGTGGGCGAATATACTCACAAAAAATTTTTAGGGTTTAATAGAGCAAAAGCATCAATTCTTGAAGCATGTATTTTAGCATCAAGACTAAAAATGCTGGATAAAAAAAAGATTAGAAATGAATTAGATTATTTATACATATCTGTAAAAAAAACAGGTAGCTATAAAGAATTGAAAAGTTGGAAAAAAATAAATAAGTTTATTGATGATTACTTTGAAAGCAAAAAAAAAAATAATACTAAACTTTTAATAAGTTTTAGGAATATTAAGGAAATTTCAGAACAAAATTTTAAATATTTTGATATTTGTGATTTAAAAGATCCCAATAAAGGTTCTATTGGAGCTTGGGGAGAAAAAAACATAATAAAGGTAGTTAAACGTTGTAAAAAAAAAGTTAAAGTTTCGGCGACAATAGGAGATATATTTTCTGTTGAGAGGATACTAAAAAAACTCAAACAATTCGATAGTTTTGGATTAGATTATATAAAATTTGGAATTAACACGCAGAACGTTTTAAAACTTAAAGATCTAATCTATAGAATTGGTAAATTAACATGTAAAACTAAATTAGTTTTAGTGATTTTTGTAGATAAAAATAGTATTTTTGAAACCGTTGAGGAAAACTTAGGTATATTTTACAAAAATAATGTGAGATTCTTAATACTTGATACCTATGAAAAAGGTGATGAAAATTTAATATCATATTACAGACCTAGTAAAATAAAAGATTTTATAAAAAAATGTTCTATAAAAAGAATTAATGTTGGTCTTGCGGGACGTTTGCAAACTAATCACATTACAAAACTTAAATTATTGAATCCCTATGTACTTGGGTTTCGTTCTGCTATTTGTAGTGATCTAAATAGACAATATATTTCTGAAGAAAAGCTTACGTTTTTATCAAATCATTTTTTTTCAAATAGAAGTAAAGCCAACGACAAAGCTGGTGCATGATATGAGGCCTCTTCGTAATGTTTAGATCCTAATAAGTCAAACAAGAAAATTGTATCATTAACTTTTTTATTTAAATAGTTCATCAAAATTTCTTGTCCTATTCCGCTCAGGATAATTTTACATTTCTTAGAAATTCTGTATTTTTTTCTTAAAAAGTCTATATTTTTGGAAATTTCATCTAATTGATAAGAACAAAGTTCATCACATATCTTCATAATTAATTCCTCTTTTGAATCAGTATAATCAAAACCAAAGTTTCGAGCAATTCTGATCATAGAGTTTCTTAAAGATTTGTTTGATGCATCAGCTGTATTATCGATATCAATTTTTTTTTTTAAAAGTTTTTTAACACGGTAGACATCTGACATATCTGAAAAAAATTCAGGTATTAAATTATACTTATTTTTTCTAAGCTTAATTTTGTCTCTTATTCCGAATAAAGGAGTCCTTATTAATCCCTTATATATTAGCTCATTATTATTAATTCTTTCAAAATCATTAAAACCTTGATTAATTAATTTGAAATTTTTGATACATATAAAGTCGGTTGTGGTTGAGCCAAAATCAATAATTATACAATCCTTAATTTTTTTTTCGCATAATTTTCCAATTGCATGCCAGTTCATAGACATCAAATTATTCATTTTAAATTTAGAACTAAAAAATACAGAACTATTTGAATAAAAAAGTTTTTTAGATTTCAAAGAATTGCAAGCCTCAACAATATATTTAGCTCCAATTTTTCTATTAGGAAAGTTATCGCATAACTCTGCACTCATTGTTATTCCATAAATTAATTTACTATTAGACACTTCATTATTTATTTGGCCTAACTTTTCAAATAGAATCTTTTTATCATTCCAAACCTGATAAAAATCATATTTAATGTATGATATTTTCTTGGATTTATCTATACCGACACATTTAAGATGTGCTCCTCCAATGTCAATCCCCATGTATTGTGTATTTTCCTTTTTCATGAAAAGATTATTCTTTTTGTTTTCACAAGCTTTGGGTCTCCTAAAATTAAACTTTTGGTTAAATAAAGATTAGTAATTTGAAACACTGTTTTTTTTCCATAACATTCTAAGATACCATTATAAGAGCTTGTGAATCTTGGATTAATCTCAAGTACATACCACTTTCCATTTTGTTTTATAATATCCACACCAATTAACCCAAATAACCCTTTAGTAACATTACAAATTTGTTGGGCCAGACACTCTATTTTTAACCTTTCCTCTTCCAGTCCTCCTATAATTAGCCCTTTTTGAATTATTTTGTTATCAATAATTTTTGTTATTTGTTTATTACACGAGATTAAAACAAACTTTTTATCTTTGCACAACATTGAAAAACTTCCTTTAATACCAGTCATATAATCTTGAATAACTTCAGTTTTTTTAAAACGATATTTTCTCGAAATTTTTACTTTAAATGATCCAGCTCCATAAATTGGCTTGATAACATATCTACTTTTGCGTTGTCTCGCCTTTCCTACATGATCTACAGATTTTTTTTTTAGAAATTCAATTGTTTTTTCTTTTGACGAAAAAGTTTCACTTATCTTTATATCAGAGTGCCTTAGAGGTAAAAATTTTGAAATTTTTTTTTGAAAATTTGAAGAAATATTCCTAATTTCAGGGGCTATAAAGACAACATTCTTTTTAGGTAATTTTTTTATTACTGATATAAAAGAATTACTTTTATCAGTATAAACTTTAAATAACTTTTTATGATTTAATATATTTATTTTAGAATTCTGAACAAAATATAATCTGTTGATATTTTTATTTAATAAAAAACCTTTGATGATACTTTCTGTCAAATCAATAGCTTCGAGGAATATTTTTTTATTTTCTAAATCAATATTAGATTTTGATGTAAAGTATTCTAAAACAATTATGTCATTCATATATATTTATTAATGAAATTAATCTTAGCAATTGATATCAGAAAAGAAAAAGTTGTTAAAGCCTATGCTGGATTTAGATCAAACTATAAAAAACTTTTATTAAATAATAATGATTTTTCTTGTCCATTATTTTTCATAAAAACTGTCATCAAAAGTTTTAAGATTAACACTATTTATATAGCAGATCTCGATGCCATAGCCATGACAAAGGATAATAAAGAATTAATAAAGAAAATCTTTATGTCATTCCCAAACATAAATTTTCTCCTAGATGCTGGTTTTAATTATCCTATCGCAATTTATAATTATAATATATTTTTAGAAAATCATAATTTGAAGAATTATAGTTTTGTTTTAGGAACTGAAAGTATAAAGAATTATAGAATAAAGGATTTGCTGCAAAAAAAAAATTTTTTCTTTTCGATAGATTTCAATGGATCAGAGAACAAATGGGTTGAAAAATTTTTTCTAGAGAAAACAAAGTTAAATTTAATTTTCATGTTTGTGAAGAGAACTGGTGGGAGAGGGGTAAACTATAATGACCTTAAAAAATTTAAAAAAATAGTTTGTCAAAATAATTGTTTTTTAGCTGGTGGGGTAAAAAATAAAAGCGATTTTAAGAAACTTTATTATTTTGGTTTTAAAGGAGTCTTAGTTTCGGACATGATTCATAAGGAATTAATGGGAGCAAATAACTTACTCCCATTGATTAGTTAACTACCCTTAAAGAATGAGAACAACCTTGAAAGCCATCCGCCACCTTTAGCATTTTCTGATGGCTTCATGTTGGATGAACTTCACTTAGCTGCAAAAGGGTGTTCAGCAGAGTCTTTTTGAGAAACAACTTCACTCGTTTTTGGCTCCCCAGAAACAGCTCTTTCGATAGCTTCTTTGGTTGCTGTGTAGTTGTATTCTTGGATTTTCTTATCATCTTCAGCAAGCCAATGTATGAAAACACCAACTGAGATAAATAAATTATCAGCTTCTGCTTCAGGAATTGTTCCTTCAGCCACGCAATCCATTACGGCTTTAGCAACCCCATGTTGTGCTGGACCAAACATTTGGACAGCCTGTTTTGCACCTTTTATTGTTACCTTATTAAACATACAAGTAGCAGGCTTTGTCATTAAGTTTGGTGCCACTACAGCTAAGAGTGCTGTAAAACCATCTTTGTTGTTAGTTAGAGCATTTGCAAAAGATGTTTCGGCTGGAGTTCCTCTTGGACCAATAATAAGGTCAATATGAGCAACTTCATTGCCATCACCTACAAGTGATTCACCAACAAGCATTTTTGTAATTTTTGCCATTTTTTTCCTCCAATTTTTAAAAAATGTTTATAATTGAATTTTGAATATATCCTTTATTTTATCTATTAGCAAGGTAGTAACTGTTAAATCTGCACATGTTCCTGGGTTGTAATTTAAATTCTTTAGATAAGTATCTAATAATCTTATCTGATAATCGAAATTTTTATTGGGATTTCTAAAAATTCTCAAACTTAAAAATTTAAACATTTTCATCACTGTATTAGCTTTATAAGAACCAAATTTTCTTAATAGATGACTATCTGGAGATTTAGAGGCATACCCTAAATAAAGCATTTGAATTGCTTTCTCTTTTGAAACCTTTTTTTTTAAGTTATTAAAAAATGGCAAACCGAAGTCAAAAATCTCTGAGTAGTTATCTACGTAACACTTTGATATTCTATCCCATGAGGATGAAATTGACATTATTTCGTGAATTTTTTTTTTTTCTTGTTTTCTCTTAAGTACATTCGAAGCACCTTTATATTTTTTAAGACCACCTGGATTAGCATACTTGATCGCATCAATGATTAAACTACATTCGAGGATCCCCGCATTTTCAATTACTTTTCTTAGTTCCTTTCTAAGGTTAATAGGTTTTTTTAATAATGCTTTCATTAATGGGGCACATAATAATATTATACCTAAATTATAATTTGAATTAATTGAATCAATACATTTCTTTGTTGAATAAAAAATCATTTCCCCAAGAGAAAGATTTTCTTTAACTAAAAATTTTGCTGAAATTTTTGAAACAAGCAAAAACTTTTCAGAATACATCCCCATAATTTTTGAATTTAAACTATGATTTCCAGGTTTATTCACTTTAAGTTCTTCCAAACATGATTCCAGATACATTGCTTTTAGTTGTTCTGACATTTTTTAAAATTTTTAATGATTTTTATGAAATCTTTTACTAACTTTTCTGTAAGATCCTTTTTATAAAGTTTATTAATGTTCTTCCATGATGGAATACTATTAATCTCAAGAATGAAGATTTTTTTGTTCTTAATTTTTATGTCTACACCACAGTAACCTAATTCAAAGATTCTGGATATTTTTTCAGTAAGTTTTACAATTTCACTACTGATCTTGGTTTTTTGGTATGAAGCTCCTAGATAGACATTAGTTAAAAAACTTTTTGATTCTCTTTTCATTGAAGCAATCACTTTGTGATTACTTACAAAGATTCTTAAATCAGAAAACTTTTGATCTTTAAGTTCACCTATAAAATTTTGTAAATAATATACATCCCCAGTACCTTTAATCTTGCTTAGATTTGCATTTTTTTTTACTAATGTGATACCTTTACCTTGTGAACCAAATATAGGTTTTAAAAGTGAATCATTCATGACATTATTTTTTTTATTTTGTCCAATCCAAATATGAGTATCTGGAGATGGTATTCCATTTATTTTTAGTAAACCTGTTGTTCTAACTTTATCTACTGTCTTTTCTATAGCTACTGCAGAGTTATGAATATAAATATTTAGATCGTTTAACAAGTGTAAATAAGTAAGTTTGGTAGTGATTTCTTCTAAAGATTGCCCACTTAAAAGCCGAACCCATACAGCATCAAGTTTATGAATATTCTTATTGAAGAAAGTTCTTTTATTTGCACAAAAGCTAAGTTTTATTTCATTAAATTTCAATCTGGTGACTATACATCCATTTTTTTTAAGAAAATATTCAATTTTTTCAGTATGCCAATCATGTGTATCAGATATTATAGCAGTCTGATACATTACTATGATTCGAAAGAGTTTTTGATTATTTTTTTATTTATATCTCCTGACTTATATATTTTTCCAGATCCCTTTGAATTTATAATTACCCGTGCTGGGCTAAATAGCGATCCATCAATCTTATAAAAATCTTGATTATATTCTTCAAATATTTTTTTAAAAGTTTTCCCATAATCTTTTGAATTTGAGCTAGGAAGTTCTTTTGCCAAGTCAATTAGATCATCTTCAGGACCGTTGATAACTAGTTGTACATTTCCACCATATATAATCGAGTCATTAGTACGACCCATTGCAGAAACAAAGTTTTTTCCTATTGGTGGTAGTGGTGCTGTTCCAAAACCACTTTCGATTCTATCAAGTGGAAAGCCAAGTTCATGTACCTTATGAATAGCAACCTCAAGTACTCTTGCCACTACCTGAATATTTCCAGAAACTGAGGTGGTAGGTGTTAAAATAAAAACCAAATTTTGCGGCTTTATTTTACAATCCTCCGATACTTTTTGTACTATTTCTTCTGGAGGCTCCTTGTCAACTTCAAGAATAGTTACTGTTTTTTCATAATTATCAGTATATTTTAAAATATTAAAAATCTCTTCTTTTTGAGCTATAGACCTTACTGGTCCAGATCCTAGAGAAAAAAAACCATCAGAACTTAAACTCCAGCCTGCGTATTGTGATCCCAGACAAGCTATGACAGGGTGAGATGAATGAACACTTATCTGCATCATTGTTGAATCATCAAAAAAGTTTGAAGGAGTAATTGTTACCTTCCCAAGGCCACCAAGACAAATTTCAGATATTAATAGTCCAGCTTCAATCGAACCTGAAGTGTTGATTCCGGCGTCTATTATTGTACAATTTAAAGCGCCTTCTTCAACTTTCAGATTTAGCTTATCTGCGTTATTTAGGAGATTTTTTACTAGCTTTGACGATATTTGATTTATACTTATCTTCATACAACAAATCTTTAAGAAATTTATACGTTATTTTTTTAAGTTTTTCTTCTAAATTTTCATTTTCTAAAAAACTAAAGTGTTTCAAACAAATAGGAAAGTCTTTTTTAATGTAATGATTTCTTTTTGGAAGTTCAGAATATTTTTTTGATTTTTCTAATTTAGTTAAAAAACTTTTTCTACAATTTTTATAAAAAAAATCCTTTGGACTATAGATAATAACTGTCCCAAGATTTGGAATTTTTTTTTCTGAATCCGAATCAATATTAAATAGTTTTTTGCCATATATTTTTGATAACAATTTTAACGTTAGACCTGGCCTTGGATTAATTTCTATTAAATTTACCTTTTCGTCATCATCAATCACTGTATCAATACTATTTAGACCATTTAGTCCATAAAATTTTGAAACTTTTTCAGTAATATTGATCATTTCTCTTTTAACTTTTTTTTTTAAATTTATTGTAGTTATTCCTTTTATTATAAATGGTTTAGACTCATCTGATAAAAAATGTTGTCTACAAAAACAAAGAATCTTAGTTTTACCTTTTTCAGCTAAAAATTGAATAGATACATGCTGACCAGTAATAATTTTTTGAAAATATATATCTTCTGTTACGTTTTCTTGATTGAAATTTAACCAAACTTTTTGACCACCAAATGAACTAAAGGACTTTGCAAGCCAACCATAGTTTGAATCTATTTCTAATCTCCAATTTGGATGATTAATTTTAGTTTTAGTCATCATAAGGAAAAATTTTTTGCTCTTAATCTCCTGAGCTACAGATAATTTATTTCCACGATTTTTTCGGTTTCCAATCAATTCGTTATTTTGTACTTCTTCAATAAAACCGGAGCCTACTAAAATCTCCATTTTCTGATAAGGATCTATTTTATCTAAAATATTTATTATTGTTTTGTAACAATTATCCTTTACCAAAAAATTCTTTTTAGAATACTTGTGAATTAACAAGGAATCATATTTATGTATTGCGTATACATCGTAACCCATTTTAAAAAAGTAAAAGCTTAGATCTTCACATGCAGAGGAGATCAATATTATTTCTTTATTTTTTATTAGATTTTTAATATTTCTCTGGCCGTCTTGAGAGCTTCATCAAAATTTAAGTATAACGGTTTGTCTGTTGAACACATTTTCTCAAACATTTTATACTGAGTTTTCACCTTTATATCTCCCGAAGTCAATGGACCAATTGAGAGGCCACCACAATCATGCTTTTGATTATCATCCTTGATACCCACACCTTCAAGTCCAGCTGGAGGAACGGCGTTAACATCCGCGAGAACCATTGCATTTTCAGCAATACTTAGTTGTTGTTTGCTCAAAACTTGAGTTCCAGCTCTAGCAGCGCAAAAGATTACGTCTGCATCAGGAAGAAATGATGAGTTCATTTCGTCAGATGAACCATCGCCTGGCTTGATATCAACTCCAAATCTAGATTTGTACTCGTCAGCTTTTTTTTGAACATTTTTAATGCCGTCGTACCCTATAATAGTGCAATCTGCACCATTCTGTGCACACATAATCGCTGAAATACCCCCAACTATTCCTTTACCTCCATAGATCATTATTCTTTTTTTATTTAGGTCGGTCTGAAACTTTTCTTTCAAAGTCTTTTCTGTACAAGCAACCATTGCAGCGGCAGTGGTAAATGATCCAGCAGGGTCGGGAAAGACTGATATTTCAAAAGGAGGAACCATTGATTTTTTAGCAACATCCATCATATCTAAAGCCAATGAAGCATCTTTTCCACAAATAAAAACCCCAGTTTTCTTCGCATTATTTACAGATCTAGAAAATATAGCATCTTGGATCAGACTCTTTACATCCGTAAGGTTTACACTTGTATAGGGTATAACAACATCGTAGCCAGCATCGCAAGCCATATTAACATCAAAAGGACTTACATTTTCCTGTGGACTTATCATATGTAAAATATTTTTTTTGCTCATAAACTATCCTTAATTAAAAATTTCCCTTTATTTCTTCCATTAACTTTAACAAGATCAACCCCAATCAATTTTTTTAATGTAATATATTTTTCTATAGAACTTAACAACTGATTTCTTTTTTTTGAATCCTCACAAAAAACAAACCCTGTTGGTCCCCACGATGTTTGACCAAAACCTTTAATCTTTTTTTTTCTAAGATAATCAAATATATAATTAATATTTTTACTAGAAAATTTTTTTGAATTTTTGTAAAAGATTTCTGACATATTACTTTGGATTAATTGAATCCCCTCAGTAAAACTATTAAAATCCTTTTCTATGATGCCTGGTAAAATCTTAAGAAATAAAGTTGAATAGTTATAGTTAAACTTTGACCTATATCTTTTATTAACCTCCTTAAACTTACTTATTTCATTTTCACCAAATACGTTATCCCCTTTCAAATCAAATAATAAGATAATTTTCCAATCTTGGGGCCATTTAATATTTGTTAACTTCAAAGGTAAATTATTGGCATCTTTTTTTTTCCCAATATCGATTGTAAACCCTCCTTCTTTGAAAGATTGCACTCCAATACCTGACCGATTACCTCTGTTTAAAAATAACGCAATTTCATCAATTGAGATATTAAGATTATTTATTTTAGAAATTAAATACCCAATTGTTAAAGAAAACTGAGTTCCAGAACCAAGTCCAATATGCGAAGGAATTATTTTTTTTATTTTTATATTACAAAAATTTACATCGTATTTTTTTTTGAATTTATAAAAAATGTCTAATGTTTTTTTTTTAAGATTTTTATGTTCCGTAACAACATTTAAATTTTTTGATTTAGATATTTGCACTTCAAAACAAAAGTTGGAAACTGTCAGGCCCATACTACCAAAGAAACGTGGAAGAGTTTGATCTAGCTCTAAAAAACCTAAATGTATTCTGGCAGGGGAAAATAATTTCATAAATTCTTTCTTTAATTTTACATTAATATACTTTTAAGTAATAATTAGGAATATTTTTATTCACAAGTAGAAAATTAACACGTAAGTAAAGGTAAGAAATATGAATGATAAGTCGATAACTATTTTCAGTGATCAAGAAGTCGAGGATTATATTAATAGTAAATTAGATGGATGGTCATATGATGGCAAATGGATCAGAAAAACTTTTAAAACCCACAGTTGGAAGTCAACACTAATGGTTGTCAACTCAATAGGACATTTAGCAGAAGCTGCTTGGCATCACCCAGACCTTCAAATATCTTATGCATTTGTAGAAGTCAAATTAATGAACCATGCAAAAAAAGGCATTACTCAGCTTGATTTTGATTTAGCAAAAAAAATTGATGATTTTATCCTTTGGAACCCAAAGAACGATGCTTCATCATTAGAAGGAACACCCTCAGATCCGAGATTTGCTTATATCAAATATGAAAAAAAATGATGAATGAGATTGATCAGTTATTTACATTTGGCAAAATTATTCATTCAACAAATATAAAGAGTTTTAATTTTGATGCCTCACCCCTTATTGGTGGAAAAAAGGCCTCATTGAATGAGGCTATTAACTTCATAAAAAAAAAAATAAAAAAAAAAGAGTTACATTTCTCGAATATTAGCTGCGATTTAAAAACCATAGATAAAGTTCTCGAGGTTTCAGAAAAAAATAGATTTTCTGTTAATCATTTAAATCAAAAGGAAATAAATAATTTTTACCTACCTTTTCAAAAATTTGGAGGTTCTTTAGTTTCTTTAAATGAGTTAAAAAATAGAGCAGATTTATTAATTATTTTTGGCGATATAGAGGAATATATTTTCAATACTTTTTTAGATTTTTTACAATGGGATAAAAGAAAAATTTCTAATAAAATTTTTTGTATTACTTCTAAAGCTATTAAAAATTTTAAAAATACAATAATCGAGAAAGATACATCAAGTTTTGTAAGTAGTATAACGAAAACTCATTATAGGAATGTTAAAGACATCAGTGATAGAATATTACGATCAAAGTATCCAGTTTTCATATTATCAAGTTCAAATAAACTTATAGTAAATGAAATGATTTTGAGAAAATTACAAAGCTTAAATGAAGAAAAAAAGAACGTAAAGATTGCTAGGATTTGTGGATTAAATAATTCGGCTGGTTTTGTAACTTCATGTGTTATGAAATCTGGCTTCCCTGGACCATTAAATTTCACGGACTGGGGAATAAACTATGAACCCTATGAATTAGAATTATCAGAAGTCAAAAAAAGAAAAGAAGTTCAATTTTTAATTTCAAATTTTTCTAATAAACCCTTTGATCATAAATTTAAAATTAATATTTCCATTGGAAATCCAAGTTTAAATAATAAAAAAATTAGCGATATATTTATTCCAACAAAAACTCCTGGTATTGACACTGATGGACTTGTCTTAAGATCCGATGGGAGTAAAGTAATTAAGTTACAAGGAAAATTTAAGAGTAATTACATAGAAAACTCTGATCTTATCGATAAAATTTTTAGTTAAATGCATAATAATATTAAAATAGACAACACATTCGCTGAAGCTTTTCCCATGAAAGCCTCCCGACTCATTATTACAGCTCATAATATTAAGTGGGCAAGAGAAGCTGCAAAGGCATTCTGTGGTTTTGCAACATCAGTAATAGCATGTGGTTGTGAAGCTGGAGTTGAGCATGAATTGAGACCTGATGAAACTCCCGATAGAAGGCCAGGAGTATCAGTATTGATTTTCTCAATGTCATCAACTGAACTTCAGAAGCAGATTCTAAACAGAACAGGGCAGTGTATTATGACAACTCCAACAACATCTGTTTTTTCAGGAAATTATAGCGATGATAAAATAAATTTAGGGCATTCTCTTAGATATTTTGGGGATGGTTTTCAAATATCGAAAGTATTAGGAGGGAAAAGATATTGGAGAATTCCAGTCATGGATGGTGAATTCTTATGTGAAGAATTTGCTTATAAGTCAAAGGCAATAGGAGGGGGAAATTTTTTAATTTTGGGTGATAAGATTGACCATGTACTTAAAGCAGCAGAATCAGCAGTATGCGAAATGAACAAATTAAAGAACATAATTCTTCCCTTTCCGGGAGGGATTGTAAGGTCTGGGTCAAAAGTAGGCTCAAAATATAAAAGTTTAATCGCTTCAACAAATTCTGAGTATTGTCCAGCTCTCAAAGGAATTGTTAAATCAAAACTTAGTAAAGGAGTTAACTGCGTGTTAGAAATTGTGATCGATGGCTTAAGGTTTGACGATATTTCAAACGCAATGAAAATTGGAATAAAAACAATTATTAAAAGGAAGTTTCCTGGAATTACAGAGATTTCCGCTGGAAACTACGGCGGTAAACTTGGCCCTCATCTTTTTTATTTGAAAGAAATATTGAAATGAATAAAATTTTTCTTGAGACTAAGATATCAATAGAAGGAAGTTTAAATCTTAAAAATTTAAGTCAGATAAACAATCCAGATTTTAGTATAGATGAATTCAAAAAAATTAAAGTTTTATATAAAAATAAACAGAAAAACTTAAATGAAATATTTAAAATAAAAATTATAAAAAGTAAAAAAAATTTTAATGAGATTTTCATAGAAAAAACAAATTCTTATTTTGAATACATTGGATATAAATGGACTAATGATTCTATTTACATAAACTCGGATATAGGATCTTACGTAGCCGCAAAAATGGAGAGTGGTAAGATTATTGTTTCAGGCTCAGTAGAAAATTTTGCAGGAGCTGAAATGAAAGGAGGCTATTTACAAGTAAAAAATAATGCAGGTAAATTTCTTGCTTCCAGTTTGCCTGGGAAAAAAATTGGGATGACTGGGGGGAGAATATTTATCTTAGGTAATGTTACAGATTATTTATGTTATGAGATGCGAAGGGGGTTAGTTTTTGTTAGCGGAAAATCTGGAGAATATTCATGTAATAATTTGATTTCCGGAACAGTTATTATTGGAAAAGTTTCTGGAAGAAACTTTGCGAATTATGTGAAAAGAGGAACAATAATAGTTTTATCAAGAATAAAACTCGAATCTCATTTTACTGAAACCTCAAATTGTTCAGATTCATTTTTAAAATTATTAGAAAATCATATCCAATCAATACTTAAAAAAAGAATTTTTAAACCTAGCTATATCTTTTTGAGACGCCTGGGAGACACCAGAGTTGAGGGAAAGGGTGAGATATTTTCGTTAGATTTTTAATTTTTTAGAGATCAAACTAATCAAAGAGTTAATACCACCATCGCTTAATGTTTCTTTGAATTCAGACTTTTTTGTAGCAATTTCGCTAATTGACCCATTTAATAAAATATCAAAAATTAACCATTTGTTGTGGTTTTTTATAAGCATATAATTTATCTTCAAACTCTCTGTTTTACTGAATTTGAATATTGTATAGGCTATTCGGTAGTTTTCTCCTATGCTGTCAATACCTTTATATTCATAATCAAATTCTTTTCTATTGTGGAACCTATCTATATAGCTTGATGAAATATACAAATTAAAGACATTAATAAACCTCTCCCTATCATTAGGATTTGAAAGAGTCCAGGAATTTCCAAGAATAATTTTTGACATTTTTTTAATATCGTAGGTATCCGAAACAATCTGGGAAATATAATTCATATTATTTTTATCAATTTTTTTCTCACTAATTTCTTTAATTGTTGTGTGAAGTTTATCGAGCGTGAGATAGATTTCCTGATCTGATGAAAAAACTAATTGTGGGAAAATAAAAAAAAAATAAACAAAAATTGATTTTAAATTTAAATTGAATAAACATTTACCCATATAAATTTATAACCTAAATTAAAAACCAAATATATAAAATGTCTAAAAAAATCTTGATAACAGGTGCAAACGGATTCTTAGGATCTGCAATTACTAAGCTAGCTTTAAACAAAGGATATAAGGTAAGTGTGTTAGTTAGAAAAAATTCTAATTTAGATAATCTTATGAAGTTTAAATCTAAAATAAATTTTTTTTATGGTGACTTAAGAGACAAAGATGATTTATATGAACCTGTTAAAGAGTCTGATACTGTTTTTCATGTGGCTGCAGATTACAGACTTTGGTCGAGAAAACCCAGCGAAATCTATGATACAAATGTTCATGGAACAGAAAATATAGCCCTTCTAGTACTAAAATTAAAAAAAAAACTTATTTACACCTCGAGTGTTGCAGCATTAGGAATTGATAAAGAAGGAGGAAACGAAACAACCAAAGTGGAATTTGATCAAATGATTGGAGACTATAAAAAATCTAAGTATTTAGCTGAGAAGATTATCGAAAAATTAGTAAAAAAAGATCTTAAAGTTATTATTGTTAACCCATCTACACCGATAGGTCCTGGGGATATAAAACCAACGCCAACGGGAAAAATTATCCTAGATGTTTTAAAGAGAAAAATGCCAGCTTATGTTAATACAGGATTGAATTTCGTGCATGTGGATGATGTGGCTGAGGGTCATTTCTTAGCATTGGAAAAGGGTAAAATTGGTGAAAAATATATTTTAGGAGGAGAAAATTT
>CENJ01164742.1_pt1 | contig 15185 bp, 2 predicted proteins | sample 356161 | NCBI WGS metagenome assembly CENJ01 (sample SAMEA2619531, study PRJEB7988) | marine metagenome | biome: marine biome (ENVO:00000447); feature: surface water layer (ENVO:00002042); material: "saline water (ENVO:00002010), including plankton (ENVO:xxxxxxxx)" | depth 5 m
AAAAAGTATAAGAAATGGCACTTAGATTAAGAGGATCGACATCAGGAAATCGAAACTCTAAAAACAGAGGTCGCCGCGCTTAAAGCGGGTTGATAAATCGCCAAAAATAGTGTAATATATAAATGTGTGAAGGAAGGCGCACTTATGTGCATACGGAGGTGATTGCTGAAGCAGTCGCCTCTTTTTTTATGATAAATAATCCATAACAAGAACTATAGTGCGATAAGATGGGTATTTCCAGATTAGATAATTTTCTGAAATCGACTCGTGGAACAATTATCTATGTTGATCCGAGTAGTCTGGATGCTACTGATAGTATTGAAAATCAGGGTAATTCACTGACTCGTCCTTTTAAAACTATTCAAAGGGCACTACTTGAAGCAGCTAGATTTTCATACCAGAGAGGATTAGATAACGATAGATTTGCACAGACAACCATCTTATTATATCCGGGTGAGCATGTTGTAGATAATAGACCTGGATATATTCCAATTGCACAAAATCAGTATTATGAAAGAAATGGTAATCTTACAAATGACTTACCTCCACTTGATATTAACTCTATCTTCGATTTAGACTCTCCTAATAATGAATTATTTAAATTAAATAGTATTCATGGTGGTGTTATTCTGCCAAGAGGTACATCAATCGTTGGTCTTGATTTAAGAAAGACGAAGATTAGACCAAAATATGTTCCAGATCCAACAAATGACAACATTGAAAGGTCTGCAATCTTCCGAGTCACAGGTGCTTGTTATCTGTGGCAGATGTCAATCTTTGATGGAGATCCAAATGGAATCGTCTATAAAGATTATACTGCAAATACATTTGTACCTAACTATTCCCACCACAAACTCACGGTATTTGAGTATGCTGATGGGGTCAATCCAGTAAATATTAACGACCAGTTCTTATCTTATTCTTCAAGTAGTAGAACTGATTTGGATATGTATTATGAGAAAGTCAGTCTTGTTTATGGTCAAGCATCTGGAAGACCAATCTCACCCGACTTCCCATCGTCTGCTTTAGATATTCAACCAACAATCGATGAATCCAGAATCGTAGGACCGATTAGTGGAAATGTTCTTATCAACGATATTTTTGCTGGTGACGGAGTAGATGCAACAAATACAATTACTGTTGACTTTAATACAGATGCTGCTACTGCTGCGGTGGTCAGTGGGTTAGAGGTGGATACTTCTTTTAGAATACAAGGGATTACTGCGACTGGATATAATGGACAGTTTGTTGTATCTGAGAAGGTAAGTGCAACAAGAATCAAATATCAAACACAAAATGTGCCATTAGTTGCTAATCCAACATCAACTGGCGCTACATTATCATTATCCTCTGATACGGTCACATCCGCGTCACCATATGTCTTTAACTGCTCCTTGCGTTCCGTCTTTGGAATGTGTGGATTACATGCAGATGGATCAAAGGCAACTGGTTTCAAATCAATGGTTTGTGCTCAGTTTACTGGTATAGGACTGCAGAAAGATGATAATGCATTTGTTCTATTCAATCAAGACTCTCCATCAACTGGTCTTTATGATGATGTAAATAAGTCCGGTAATGAGACGATTAGTAATAATTCGAGGGCAAAATATAAACCTGCGTATAGAAACTTCCATCTAAAGATTTCAAATAATGGATTTGTTCAGGCAGTTTCCACTTTTGCCGTTGGTTATTCTGACCACTTTGTAACAGAGAGTGGTGGCGATATTTCTCTTACAAACTCTAACTCTAATTTCGGTGCTGTATCACTATCTTCAACTGGATTTAGAGATAATGCATTTAGGCAAGATGATGCTGGTTATATCTCGCATATTTATCCACCAAAGGAAATACCACTTACAGAACTATCTTTTGAGTTTAACTCTATTGATGTTGCTAAGACCGATGTAGTTGCTGGTGTTGGTTCTACGGGACATCTTTATCTCTATGCTCAGACAAACAAGGATGTTCCACCCGAAAATGTTATTGAGGGTTTCAGAGTAGGTGCAAAGGTAAATGATAAGTTACACATGCTCATCCCACAAGGGGGAACTGTAACTGAGTATGCTGCTCGTATTGTTATGGATGGAACTACTGATATGCAAGGTCAGGAGTTACTTCAATCCACAGCAGAAAAGTCTTTTAATGTCAGGAGAGTTGCTGGTATTAATAGTATTGGTTCTGATAGTGATGGTGGCGCAGAAAATGTCATCACGCTTGAAGGACCTCATAACTTTATCGCGGGAGAATCTGTCCGTATTTTAAGTGATACTGGTCAAATTCCTGATGGTTTATCACCCAACACAATTTATCACGTTATTACAAGTGGTTCTGGTATTAGCACATTCCACAACATAAAACTTTCTAAGACTTTAAATGGTGCGAAAAATGATGAAGCACTGACGATTAATAATAATGGCGGTCTTTTAAAAATTGTCAGTAGAGTTTCTGATAAAAACTCTGGCGAGATTGGTCACCCAATTCAGTTTGATGACTCACAAAGTCAATGGTATGTTAATGTTGCGACTGCTGCAACGGAGAATAGCATTTTTCCTATTATTGTTGGACTTGGAACAACTGCTCTTGGAGCAGCAACACCAAGAACATCGATTAAAAGAAGAAATGATAGTAGGGGTATCGATGATACATTATATCGTTTAAGATATGTGATACCCTCAGATACTCAAACGGTATCTAGACCTCCAGTTGAAGGATTTATTCTGCAGGAATCTGGATCAAGCACCGGAATCTCTGATTCTGATATTCAAACTTATTTTGGAACCGGATCACTTACCAATAAAAATGATCAAAGAAACTTTAGATTCATTTCGAATGCTACTTGGTCCAACAATGTTGCAACCATTACAACAGAACTTCCTCATGATCTCAAAGTGGGATCTGAAATTGAGTTAGTCAATGTTAAAAGCTCTACTAATACTACTGCGGCAGCGAAAGTTGGATTCAATAAATTAATGACTGTATCTGAAGTTATTAGTAAAAAGCAATTTACTGCTGCTCTCACAACTGATCCTGGACTTTTTACTAATGATACCACATCCAGAACAACAGCACTTCCATATTTCAAGAGAAAGAAATATGCGAATAACTATTATGTCTTCAGAATTTCTGAGGCACAAAAATACATCTTCGGTGAACAGGATGGTATATATTATCTGACAGTTCTGAATGCTTCAAATGCACCTATTGTTTCTCCATTTACTGGAGAAAAGTTCTCTCAACCAGTTAAGAGATTATTCCCACAGATTGATAGAGATAATCCAAATCCTGATCCTGAGGCATCAAAATCTTTCGTTGACTCTAACATCATTGGACTAGTTGATGTAAATGATCCAAAGAATAGTATCACTAAAGAAACATTTGATAAGTTTGTTGATGATACTTCTATTGGTATTGGTGTTACAGACATAGCATCATCCACTGGAACTGCACATACAGTTCATACTAGCATAGATCATGGACTAAATCGTATCATCAAATTGAGTATTGACAGTGGTGGTACTCAATATGGAACTGGTGGTGGTAGTCAAGAAATTTATTATGGAGCACAACTTACAAATCAGGGATTTGTCGGTGCAGGAGCATCAGATACTGGTTTTAATGCAACTGCTAAAGTAACTGTTAGTGCTGCAGGAACTATCACTGATGTTTCTATCATGGACGGTGGTAGTGCATATGGTATCGGTAATAGTATGAGTATTACTGGCATTACTACTAGTGGAGCATCTGGTCATATTCCTGCAGTTGTAAACGTCGATTCGATTTACAGTAATATTGGTGATGTTGTAAGAATTAATGGTATTTCTTCAGAATCTTATAGTGCATATAATGATCTTTATCGTATTACTGGTATCACGACCGGTAAAGAAAAAGAGTTTGATGTAAGTTCTGCTACCACATTAACAACAACTGCTGGTAATGGAGGAGTCGGAGAGACTTTAACCGCTGAAGCAGTTGCATATTTGACAGGAAGTTCTCTGAAAGTTACAAATATCAATTACAGTCATGTTACTGGTATTGCAAGTGTTACAACTCAAGAGAATCATGGATTGAGTGTTGACAATAAAATTAGAATCACCGGAGCAGGTAACACTGTTTATAATGGTTCATTTGTTGTTACCGAAAATGTTGCACAGACAATATTTAAGATGAACGTTGGTCTTGGCACAGTTTCTCCTACAGAGACAAGTCAAACAATATTTGCACTTCCTGAAGGATTTGCATCTCAAGATGGAAATGTTACCATTAATAATGAGCATATCTCCGGAAGAATGGTCGCTCCATATGCTGGCATTACAACAACATTGGCAAGTAATGTAAACTCTCAGTCTCCTTCCTTCGATATTACTGGACTTGGTGAGTTTAAGAATGATGTAAAAATTGGTGATTATTTACAAATTAATAATGAAATTGTAAGAATTAAAACAACCATCGCACCTGGTGCAGGTTCTGTTCAAGTCTTCCGTGGTGTTCTTGGAACAAAAGCTTCTGAACATTCAGTAGGATCTGTTATTAGAAGAATCAAACCACTTGCAACAGAACTTCGAAGGCACTCAATCATTCGTGCTTCTGGACATACATTTGAATATGTTGGATTTGGTCCTGGTAATTATTCGACTGCTTTCCCAGATAAGCATGATAGAGAGATTAACTCCGATGAAGAAATCTTAGCACAATCCATGAAGAAAGAGGGTGGTGTTAACTTCTACACTGGAATGAATGATAAAGGTATTTCATACACTGGTAATAGAAGAGTTAGCACTATCACTGGTCGCGAAGAAATCTTTGAAACTCCAGTTAGAACAATTAAAGGTGAGGATATCCTTGAAGAACCTTCAATAAATGTCATCAACCCAGTTGAGGGTATCTTTAGCAGATCGATTAAGGTTGAGGGTGGTCCATCTAATAAAACTACGTCTGAGTTCAATGGACCATTAGTTGTTAATAGTAAGTTGACAATCAACTCTGCTAATGGTCTTGAGACAAATAACTTGTTTATTCAAGGTGATGCAACGATTTCCAGAAACTATACTGTTGGTGTTTCAGCTCCAGTTCTGGCAGGTAATCCTGGTAATGCTATCTTCAAGGCAAATCCTGCAGAGGGTGGTACTTGGGGATATGTTTACACCACTGCTAATGAATGGCGTGCGATGGCACCAGTCAGTCTAAGTAGAGACGAAAGAATCTTTACGTTTGATAGACTTGGTATCGCTAATGCAACGCCAGGAGAAGCACATTTGAAGGTAGGTGCTGGAACTTCTCAATTTACAGTTGGCAGTGGTGTTGGAATCGGAACTACAGCAAATGGTTTTGACTTTAGAGTATTGGGATCTGTTAAGTTTGACGGAACGGTCACTGATAACTTTGGAAATAGTGGTGCTGCTGGTAATGTCTTCACATCGACTGGTGTAGGTGTTTCGTTTGTATCTGTTGGTGCTCTCGATGGTTGGGAAGATACCCCAGCAAACGATGGTATCTATGATAAAAAACTATCGAAGGTTGGTATTGGAACATCAACACCAAGAGTAATTTTAGAAGTTGGATCAACTGTTGGTGCAGCAGTCACCACTATGCTGGTCAATCATGAAGCCAGATTTGCAGGTATTATTACAGCAAATAATTTAACGGTGAGTGGTTTTACTACATCAGTTGGCGGTTTTGACATTCAAAGTTCCACAGGACAGATTACAGCAGGTATCATAACAGCAACTTCAATAAATGTTGGTGTTGGTTCTACTGCGATTTCACTTATTGAAGATCGAGTAGGATTTGGAACTGCAACTCCAAGGGAGAAAGTCGATATAGAAGGTCGATTGAGAATGAGTGCAGTTTCGGAGCATGTTGTTACACCACCAATAAATACAGTTAGTAAAATTACATCAGTTGATTTAAGTAAAGCAACAGTATTTGACTCAACTCTTAACAGTGACGTTGATAAGTTTAGACTGTTTAACATCCCAACTGATGGTGGAACATTTACAATAAAACTGACTCAGGATGCCACTGGATCTAGAAAAGCACTTGTAGATGTATTTGAGACTGAAGGTGGTGTATCAATACCAGTTTACTGGCCTGGAGGAGTTGTTCCTGTTATGACACCAACTGCAAATCGAACTGATATTTACTCGTATAAATTCTTTAGTGGGGCAAATATTACATCCATGGGTCTTTACGGTGTAGTCGGGGGTCAGAACTTCTCATGAGTCCATTATTTTCTAATGTTTCGACAACTCTGGACCTTAATGGTCCAACACTTTCATTTGTAAGAGACCCAATAGGACAAATCACAAATGTTGCAAGAGGTAAAGTTCAATTTACAGGAATCGCAACAGCAACATTTCCATTCGATCAGACAAGCAGAAATACTAATACTGGATATATCAAATATCAGTGGTATAGAAACGGTAATGCGTTGCAGGATAATGGCACAACAATTGTAGGAGCTGCTACTACAACTTTATCGGTTTCTGGATTAATCAGTCCTAATGATGATAATGATCAAATATCTTTAGTAGTTGATTATCAACCATCCGCATATCAAGACGTAGATAGTGATGGTGTAATAGATCAAACAGGAAACGCTATTAACGATCCCATAGAGACAAATGCAGTTATTCTATCAGTATTACCAGTCATTTCGATAACATCTCAACCTACTAGTAAAATTGTAAATGAATTTGATCCAGATATCACTCAAGGAGTAGCAACAGATCAGAGTGATGTAGAGGCAACATTTTCGGTTGCTGCTACTACTACAAATATTGATGACCCAGATCCATCTGTGCCAGCAGATGGGAAGCTTTTATATTCTTGGTGGGTTGAAGTTGACGGAGTTCCTTTTGAACTATCAAAAGGTGTTCCTGATAGATTTTTTGTTTCGAATCCAACTGTTCCTACAATCACTATTAAAAAAGATTTACCTGGTCGTCATTTAGTTTACTGTGTAGTATCTCATACAACAGCAGATCCAGCATCAATACAATCAAGTAAGGCTGAGTTTGAAGTTTTACCAAGCAGAGGTATTATAAGTTATGAAAGAATTGGAAATTCTAACCAAGTAATATCTAAAGGAAATAGAAATTTATCTTCTGCGGGAAAACTAGAGTTTCAGGCAGATCCAGAGATTGAAAGTACTGTAACTCCTAATTTACCAAAAACACCATCTCAAAACACTATTGTTCTTTATGCGCCTGAGCGTGATGTAATTGCTAAAGTCACGATGGGTGGAGCAAGAGGTGAGGGATTTGGTGAAAGCACAGGTGGAAATGGGGGATTGTCAGTATTTAAAATGACATTCAAGAAAAATGAGGAATATGTAGTTAGACTTGGTGTTAATGATACGCAGGGATTTGGTATTGTAGGTGGATTTTCTGAAATAGGTGGCGGTGGTGGTGGAATGTCCGTCTTATATCACAAAGCAAGGGTAATTGCGGTATGTGGTGGAGGTGGAGGTGCCGGAGGTGCTAGTAAGAATCGTGCTGATGGTGGAGATGGAGGTGGTATTGGTGTTCCTGGTGCTAATGGTACTGGTCAAGGTGCTGGACTTGGAGGACAGAAATTTAACACAGATACACTTCCCTCTGATGGAAATGATAATAATGGAACTATTGGTGGTATTCTTGGTGGTTGTAGTGAAGGTAATTATTGGAGCACACAAGGTCTTACGCCATGTGCAGATATTGCTAATATAAGAACAAATTATGTTGATAAAGATGGAAATGTACTCGTAGATAGTGGATCTATTGTAAGAGGATATAAAGCAGGGCAAGGTTATAGGACTAACGGAGGTGATGCTGAGATCGCGGGAGGATATCAGGGTGCTGGTGGAGCAGGTGCAAGGGGTGGAAATGCGGCGATTTCAAACAACTCTGGAGGTGGTGGTGGATCAGGATACCAATCTAGTGAAATTGAACTATTGGTTTCTTATAGTCTTGATAACACAGGAAATAGATTACTTACGGCAGATGCTGAAAGACTTGGTGGTAATGATGATGTTGGATTTATCACTATAGAAGAATTTGTTGAAGAACCAAGTGGTCAATATCGTATAGAACAACCACAAGCATCGGCATACAGTACCTCATCGATTGCAGCAGTTGTTGAGAAGCAGGTCAATTTTGACGTAGAAAGAGATAGTGGTCTCGCTAGTGTCATGACTCTAGAAAGAATATTCGGTCTTGGACCTAAAGAGATTAGTTTTGGACCCATTACTGAATTGAATAGAGAGTCTGTTCTTGGTGAAAATGCATTATACCAGTTTAAATCTATCACACCATCAGCAGCAAATTATAGATTAGTTAATAACACAGTTCAGATTGATGGTGACCTGGATGGTATTTTCAATGATCTTTCAATAACTCCAAATAAAGGTAGATTTTTCGTAGGTCAAAATAATGTTTTACAGTATATTGCTGACTGGAATGCGCCAGAAAATCAAGCAAAGAGTCTTGATCGTCCAGCACCTAGTGTAAGTTTTAGTAGTGATGTCGATAGTATTAATAGACATACTCCAGATTTTGCTACTTTATCTTGGAGTGTTACTGGATATAATGTAACCGATATATTCATTGATAATGGTGGTGGCGGGGATGTCCTCTCAATTTCTAATAAAAATGGTACTAATTATTCTGGATCTTCTATAGTAGACCCACTTAATAATACAACATATACACTGACTGCGAAGAATTCTGGTGGCGTGTATTCAACCTCATTAGATATTACTTCATATGATTTAACCGTAAATGATCAACCTCCGGTTTTAATAAACTCATTTACTGCTGATGATACCACTACAAATCTAACATATAATAATCCAGGCACAGTTAAAAAGGTTGTCACTCTGAGGTGGAATACATCAGGATTAGTAAAATCAATGAACATTACTGATGATAATGGAAATACCTATCCAATTTTAGATGCTGGTTTATTTGGTATTGGTTCCTTTAATGTCATTCCACCTGTAAATGAAACAACGGTGTATACTCTAAACGTTGTTAATCTCGATAATATTTCTTCGGAAGTTAAAACTGTCTCAGTAACAGTTGAGAAGCAGGTTGCAGTGGTAGGAGTTATTACTGCCTTTGACGGTGGTAGTGAGATATCTCGTTATGAGCATCCAGGAGATTCATTAAAACAAATAACATTACAGTGGGATGTTAATCCAAATATTTCTTTAGACGCAAATACTACTAATGACACTTCCAGTATCAAAATAGAAGGAAGTGATGGATCGAGTTACACAAATCTATCTAATGCAGGAACTATATCCACAAATCCACCTAAAACCGTAGGATCGGCAACAACTACTACGTATACATTAACCGCGACTAACATTGATGGAGTTGTTACGACTGACACTGCTCCAGTCACAGTTCTGAATCAACTACCAGTAATTATTGATTCTTTCACCACAACAGACACAAGTGGAAATTCTCTAAACACATATAATAATACCGGTGCTACTTTAAAGCAAATGCGCCTTAACTGGCAAACAACTGGATATGCTAGCAATATAGTAGTAACTGATAATGATGGAGTCACTCACGGAACTTCATTAGGAGCAGATTCTCAAATTACAGTTACCCCTCCAAAATCTACTCAAGGAAGTGATTCACCACTTACAGCAGGAGTTACAGATACCACCACATATACGCTCTCCGCGACAAATTCTGATAATATTATTACAACAAAAACTACGAATATTGCAGTAAAAAATCAACTTAAGAATGAACTATCAATATCTTTAAATCCAACATCATATACAAATCCCGGAAGTTCGAATATTATCTATGGTGTTAGTGGAGATTTTAGAAGCTTTGAATTAAAAGATACTTTGGATAACGTTGTTCTTGTATCAGGAACAAATTCTGGAACATTCTCAGGCAGAGTGGCAACAGTTGGTAGTGGAAGCACACATAGTCCTGATGCAGATACCTCTAGAACATATCAACTAACTGCTATTAATAGAGATCGTGTTTCGAGCGTAACTACTGCTAATCTTTCGGTAGCACAGCAACCACCAGTTGATTTTGATCAAGAACTTACAGCAGCTAGTACAAGTTTCTTCCACGCATCCAATAGCGGAACAACACTTTCTTGGAATGTTGGTGATGCAACTGACGATACAGTTTCATCCATCGCACTTCAACAATCTACTAATGGTGGAGCAAGTTTTTCTAATATTCAGGTAGGAGTTGGTACTGAAGTCACTGGATATGCAGTCGATCCAAGTCCTGGTCAAACAATCTTTAGAATTAGAACAGTTAACACTGACAATATTGTTCGCAATTCTGATACCACGGTTGATGTTGCCAATAATCCTGCTCCTAATGTAAGTGCATCAGTTAATAACTCAACCATAACAAATACATACGCTATTCAAGCTGGAAATAGTGGTGCTACCATTTCCTGGTCGATGAGTGCAGGAAGTGGTGTAAGTTCTTTAGAACTGAAACAAGTTGCTGGATCTGTTACGATTACAAATAAGAGAACAGGATCGGTTGTATTTACAGGTAATCATACTAATTCAAGTGGAACTTATAATATTCCTAGTTCTGAACTTGCATCTGGTCAAGATACTGAGTTTGAAGTTAAAGGTATCACAATCGATGACGAAGTAGGGACTGATAGTGTAACTGTCTTTCTCAAAAAAGCATCATCGATGTTTATACAAATTACAACAACAAACCCTGCTGGATCAGTTAGTGATAGTGGTTTGAATACTTTACTTAATTCAACAGCACTTCGAAATGATGGACTTGTAAATGGTATATCTTGGAGAATTTTTGAAGATATAGCAAAATATACAGAGTATATAACTTCTGGCACTGGAGATTTTAACGTATCATATCCAGTTACTGTTAAGAAAGGATCAACCACCGTTGAAACTCCAACTGGAGTGAATGCCACTGGATCCTTTTCGCCACCAGGTTCGGATTTCCAATCATTAACCCCTGGCAATGATTCGAGTATATTGGAATATACTGTAAATGTCACTAATGTTGATGGAGAAGTACACACACAAACAATAAAATATAAGTTAAAGAAACAACCAAAAGTAAATTTGAGTCTCTCTACTCCCAATAATAGAGTAAAGTATACAAACAATATTAATTTTATAGATCCAGTGACAACCATAACAGCAACTGTATCTGCCGGTGATGGATCTGCAGATATTCAATCACTCACTCTTATAGATGACGATGATAGATCTGGGAGCAGAGTATATCAATCACCAGTGAACATAACGTCAGGTGTATCTAATCAAGTAAGACCAGTAAAGACACCATCTGTGAAATACACTGCTGTTGCTACAAATATTGATGGTGTAGAAACAACAGAAGCAATAAGGATATTTGTAGATCAAGACAAATTTACCAAATCTTCATATACAAGAGAGATAGATCCTTTGATTGCAACCGCAACTCTTGATAATGGAACAACTGTTGATTCTAATATTATTTTAGATGGTGATGTATATAAAACTACCGTTCCCTATAATTCTGAACGATTAAAGATTAAATTTAGTTTTAATATACCTGCAAGATTTACTGTAGCACATATTGCACAGTGGAAAGATTCTGCTTATGATGGTGCATCTAGGCAACCAGATCATGTTTGGTATAATGGTAAATGGAATATATTTGATATTAAACCTCAAAGTATTCTTGTAGGTAGAAAGGATAGTATTGATATAGAATATCGCGCAAGTTATTTTGGAGGTTCTGGTGACCGATTCACTAACTATTTCTACATGAGTGTATTAAATATCGATAATGAATGGAGTGGATGGCATAGAGTTAAATTCCAGGTAGAGATTGGACCACTCCCAGATCCAAAAGTAAGATATTATATGCACGGTATTTCTAGGTATTTTAAAGAAAATGTTGGGCACCATTTTACTCACTCTGGAAATCCATTCAATAAGACGATGAGTGCTGGTGATGAAGGCACTAAGGCCGCTGGTAAGTTAGAGCAAGCTAATTATTTTTATGTGTTCCATAAAAAGAAAAGACCAGATACAATTCATGTGGCGCCAATGGTACATATTGATAGTATTGACAATAGATATGCATGGAAGGGTCCTGGTTGGAGTGAAGGAAGTAATACATCTGGTAGACTGACGCAAAGACCCAATTTTACTACTCCAGTTTATGAATTTGAGACAGGAGCAAGAAATGAATTTAGTAAATTTTATACAGTATGGCCAATAGAAGCATATAATATAAGATTTATAAATGCTCCTCATTGGGATTACTCAAAGGATGTAAATGGCAAATTAGCACCTAAGTTTTGGGTATATCATAGAAACTGGTACTGGCATGGTAGATTATCATTTGAGGAGGGTGATCCTGCACCAGATCAGAATACACAATTAACCTATCTTAATGGCACGGGACTTCAGGGAACTAATTTGTGGTATGGTGATATTGCATTCAGTGGAATACCTCATAGAGCAGCAAAATGCCGTGCTATCGGTTATATAGATTTAAAAATTGATGCTGATACATTAGGTGCTGAACCGACTGTTATTGGTACAGATAACAGTGGTAACGATAATAGCACTATTGAGGGAAGAAGAAATTTTGTAACAAAAGACGTTGAAGTTGGAGATTGCCTGCTTCGAGATTATGAAGACCCTTGGGATGACCATACGGAAACCTTGAAGGAACTAAGGGACTACAATGGATAGAAACCATTAATATTGGAGATATAGTTTAGACGATTTATTGTTATAAATAATAAAAAACATCGCGGGGGAGAGTGAACCCGAATGGCAGTAAATAAGAATTTTGTCATTAAGAATGGTATTGAAGTCGATACCGATCTAATCTTTGCAGATTCTATCAGCAATGTTGTTGGTATTGCCACTACTATTCCGAATCACAAGTTTCATGTTGTTGGTGGAATCGGTGCTACAGAACTTGTCATCAGTGGATTATCTACATTTGCGAGTAATGTAGATATTAATGCTGATGTAGATATCAGCGGAAGTCTTACAGTAGACGGGCACACTGAATTAGACGATCTTCAAGCGTCTGGGATTGCTACAGTCACAAATATAACTGATAATATCCTAGGGACATTTGATAACGGAGCATTTCAAGTTCTTGGTGGAGCAGCAATCACCAAGAACTTATCTGTAGGTGCTGGATTATCTGTTGGAGCAGGATTATCAGTTACAGGTAACTCATTCTTTGTTGGCGTTGTTACGTTCGCAGGTGGAACAGATGGAACAATTACTCTAGGTGATGCACCTGGAGATAACATTGTATTTAACGCTGATATTGATTCTAATATCAAACCAGATGATGATGATACTCATGATTTAGGTTCCTCTACTCAAGAGTGGAAAGACTTATACCTTGACGGAGTTGCCTATATTGATACTTTACAAGTACACGACAGTGTTGTTGGAGTAACTACATTTGATGCTCTAATCGATGCAAATGGTGGAGCAACGATTGATAATGTTCAGATTGGTATTAGCGATAATAATGAAATAGATACATCCTCTGGCAACTTAACAATTGATTCTGCTGGTGGAACTACTACTGTTGATGATATCCTCGTTGTTACTGGTCAAACTGACCTTAATGGTGATATCAATCTTGGTAATGCGGTAACCGATAGTATTACTGCTCTCGCACGATTTGATTCTGATGTGTTGCCATTGTCTGATGATGCAGTCAGCTTAGGTTCATTAAGTAATCAGTGGAGAGACCTATATGTAGATGGTGTTGGTTATATTGATGCCCTGAGAGTAGAGGATATTACTGCTAATACTCTTGGTAGTGTCAATACTGGTTCTGTTCAGATTGATGGTGGTGCTGGTATTGCTGGTAATCTAACTGTCGGTGCTGGATTATCTGTAACAGCAAATTCTTTCTTCGTTGGTTTATCAACGTTTACTGGTGCCATTGATGCAAACGGTGGAGCAACAATCGACAATATTCAGATTGGTATCACTGGTGACAATGAAATTGATACTGCATCAGGAAACTTAATCATTGATTCTGCTGGTGGTACAGTTACTATTGATGATAATGTTGCAGTAACAGGTACATTCAGTGTTACTGGAACAAATGTAATCATTGATAGTGCAAATATTGATTTAGGTAATGCTGTTACCGATACAATTACTGCGACTGCTAGATTTGATAGTAACTTAGTTCCATCAACAGACGATGCAAGAGATTTAGGTGCCTCAACTCTTGAGTGGAAGGACCTTTATGTGGATGGTGTTGGTTATATTGACGCATTAAGAGTTCATGACACCACAGCAAATACATTAGGTAATGTTGATACAGGTGCCGTTCAGATTGACGGTGGTGCTGGTATTGCTGGTAATCTAACTGTCGGTGCTGGATTATCTGTTGGAGCAGGACTATCAGTCACAGGTAATTCATTCTTCGTAGGAGTTGTCACTTTCGCAGCAGGAACTGATGGTAACATTGTTCTTGGTGATAATGCAGCAGACAATATTGTATTCAACGCAGATGTCAACTCTAATATCATTCCTAATACTGATGGAGCATATGATTTAGGTTCTTCTGGTCAAGAATGGAAAGATCTCTATCTTGATGGTGTTGCATATATTGATACTCTCCAGGTTCATGAGACTTCAACATTTACTGGCAATATTGATGCCAATGGTAATTTAGATGTTGATGGACATACTGAACTTGATGATGTAAATATAGCAGGTGTATCTACTTTTGTAGGTAATATTGACGCTAATGGTAACTTAGATGTTGATGGACATACTGAAATTGATGATTTAAATGTAGCTGGTGTATCTACATTTAATGGTGATGTAACTCTCCCCTACCGACAAAATCTTATACTAGGAGATGGGTTAGACGACTCAGGAGACTTCCGTATCTATAATGGAGCTAATGAACCATTTGAGATATTTGGATCTTCCAAAGAAATGTATATTCGTAATACCGGAAGCAATGCGAATGGAATTAGTATAAGTGCGAATGCTTCTGTTACATTAGGTGGTGGAGGAACTGGTAGTTTCTCTGTTCAAGCAGCCAGTGATGGTAGTGGAAAACTCTTACATAGCACCCAAGAAAAATTAACAACCACTAGCGGTGGTATTAATATAACAGGTAACACTGAAACTGATACTCTAAATGTTTCTGGTATTTCAACAACACAAAATC
>CENJ01136195.1_pt1 | contig 15184 bp, 9 predicted proteins | sample 356161 | NCBI WGS metagenome assembly CENJ01 (sample SAMEA2619531, study PRJEB7988) | marine metagenome | biome: marine biome (ENVO:00000447); feature: surface water layer (ENVO:00002042); material: "saline water (ENVO:00002010), including plankton (ENVO:xxxxxxxx)" | depth 5 m
TCCGAAAGATTTTGTTTGGGCCTTTACCGAGCACTATACCCACCCGCCGGCGCGCTTCCTGGAAAACGGGCGCAGCAAGGCCGCTTACTACATCATGATCAAGGACGGTGAGGTAACGGGTGGCGATGGCGCACCAGAAGAAGCATTGGCGCTGCCAGGCTTCCATATCACCGCGCGCTGGGCCGCCCTCTGTAACCAGTCCGGTGCGTTTTACGGAAAGGAAGGCGGGCGCAGGCGCAGCGAGGATGAGGCGGTGATGTACGCAGCCATAGAAAGCTATGTGGGTCGAGAAAATCCGCTGGAGCGAGGCGGCGGCCCAGAAATTTTCTGGCCTGCGGAAGTCGGGGGTCCCTTGATGGCCGGCTCGGAAGAGGGCAACGGCTTGCACAACATCGCGGCCAGCATGCAAATGGCATCACCGGAGTTTGCTGACTTTCCTGTCACGGAAATGCTGGTGCCCATATTTGACGAGATGACCGAGGCACAGAAGCAGGATTTCTTAGCTTTGCTCCACGTTGCAGTTTAAGCAGGGCTGGGGTGGCTGGACCACCCCACCCTTAAACGTCTTCCAGGTTCGCGTTCTTGCGGGGATCAAATGCATCCCTGAACGCTTCGCCGGTAAAAATCAACAGCGTCAGCATAAAGGCCAGAGTAAACACGGTCGTGAGGCCCAGCCAGGGCGCGTGAATATTGGTCCGCCCCTGAGCCAGTAAGCGACCCAGCGAGGGTGAATCTGCCGGAAGTCCGAAGCCCAAGAAGTCCAGAGAAGTCAGTAACGTAATCGATCCCGTTAGGATGAAGGGTAGAAAGGTGATCGTGGCGACCATGGCATTCGGCAGGATATGGCGGACCATCACGCTCCGATTGCTGGCCCCCAGCGCCTTGGCCGCCATGACAAAGGGGAGGTTCCGGGCTCTGAGAAACTCTGCTCGCACCACGCCCACCAGAGACATCCAGCTAAAGGCCACCAGAATGGCGAGCAGCCAGAAAACGTTCGATTCCACAACGCTCGCAAGGATAATTAAAATAAAGAGCATGGGCAGTCCGGCCCAGATTTCCGTTAGGCGTTGGCCGATGAGGTCTACGAGCCCTCCGAAATAACCCTGGACCGCGCCGATGGTGATTCCAATCATAGAGCTTAACAGCGTTAGGACGATGCCAAAGAGAAACGACAGCCGAACGCCGTAAATGAGGTTGGCTAAGACGTCTTTGCCATAGTTATCGGTGCCCAGCAAATGCCGTTGAGAGGGCGGTGCAGGAGCGGGGCTGTCGAGCGCATAATCGAGCGTATCGTGTCGATAGCGAATGGGTGGCCAAAGCATCCAGCCACCTTGCTCGGTGACCAAATCCTGTACGTATTGTTCGCGATAATCCGCCTCGGTCTCGAAGACGCCGCCCAGCTCTTTTTCGGAGTAGGGCAGCAACACAGGAAAATACAGGCTGCCATTGTGTTGTATCACCAGGGGCTTGTCGTTAGCGATAAGTTCGGCGAAGAGCGTGACGCTAAACAGCAAGACGAATATCCTCAGCGACCAATACCCTCTTTTGTTGGCCTTAAAGTTCGCCCAGCGTCTTCTGTTTAAAGGACTCATACGCAACATCTTCAGAGCTTGCCTCCGCTATCCGCTGCGCGTACCAAAGTCGATTCTTGGGTCGACTAAGGTGTAGGTCAGGTCGGTGATAAGCTGGGCGACCAGTCCCAGAAGGGTGAAGATAAACAGCGTGCCGAAAACGATAGGATAGTCTCGGCTCATAATGGCTTCAAACCCAAGCAGGCCCAAGCCATTCAGTGAAAACATGACTTCGATCAAAATGGAGCTGGTGAACAGGATGCCAATGAGCGCCGCGGGGAATCCTGCAATGACGATTAGCATCGCATTGCGGAACACGTGGCCGTAGAGCACCTGACGCTCGGTGGCGCCCTTGGCTTTTGCCGTCACCACGTACTGTTTGTTGATTTCATCTAGGAACGAATTTTTGGACAGCATGGTCAGCGTGGCTACGCTGCTCGCGACCATGGCGGCCACGGGGAGGGCAATATGGTGTATCCGATCCAATATCTGGGCGCCAAAGCCCAGCTCGGCATGATGATCCGAAACCAGGCCCCGGAGCGGAAACCAATTTAGAAATTCACCGCCTGCGAACACAATAATTAGCAGCATGGCCAGTACGAAGCCAGGGATAGCGAAGGCAATGAGAATCACCAAACTGGTCCACGCATCAAAAGCGCTGCCATCGTGTACAGCCTTGCGAATCCCCAAGGGAACGGCGATGAGGTAAACGATCAGCAGAGTGGCTCCCCCTAGGGACAGAGAGACCGGCAGGCGATCAATAATGAGGTCAATGACCGGCACGTCTTGATAGAAGCTTTCTCCAAAATCGAAGGTGAGGTAGTCACCTAGCATGGTGAAAAAGCGCTCGTGGGCAGGCTTATCGAACCCAAACTGCTTGTTGAGCTCCGCGAGAAGTTCTGGATCGATGCCGCGAGAGGCATCAAAGCTGCTTTGTTGGCCGGGGTTAATGCTGTTGCTGACGCTGCCGCCGCCAATACCTGCGGTGGCAGAAGCATCCATCCCTTGGAGCCTGGAAATCGCCTGATCGACTGGCCCGCCAGGTGCAGCTTGAATGATCGCGAAATTAACCAGCAAAACTCCGAACAAGGTGGGCACGATCAGCATCAGCCGACGCACGACATAGCTCGACAGAATTCTGTCGGAAACCTCAGCGAGATTCATAGCGCTCCCTGTTGGGATAGTTCAGGTGTTTCAGCTTCATCCCATCCAGGCGCGTCCAGACCAGCATCCACGCGGGCGCTTTTCTCTTGATCAAACCACCACAGGTTAGGCCATCCAGTCCACTTCATATACTGGCCTCCCAGGGGAGGGTGGCCAAATCTATCCCAGTAGACGAGGTGTCGACCGCGTGGATGTCCGTCGGGGATAACAAAAAAGTTCCAGAACAAGACGCGATCCAGGGCTTTGCCGGCGGCGCTGAGTTCTGCTTCGCTTTGTGCGCCGGTGATTTGATCCACTAGGGCATCAACCACCGGGTCCTGAATGCCGCCATAGTTCTGCATGTTGGGCTGCTGGGCGTAGTCGGACGTGAACTGATTACGCATTCTGGAGGGATAGGGCAAGTTAAAGGTATATATCTGGCCAACCAGGGCATCGTAGTCGTAGGTTCTCTTTCGGTTAGTGAGCAGCGTGGACTCGACTTTTTTGAGTACGGCTTTGATGCCTAGGTGCCGCAGGCTATCCACATAGGGCACCAACATGCGCTCTTGGTCACCCCGGCTAACGAGAAATTCGATAGACATCCATTCGCCGGTGCGCTCGTTGATTCGCCGGAAGTCTTTAACAATCCAGCCGGCATCCCGTAACACCTGGTCTGCACGCAGCAAGTTTTCTCGGTTTCGCCCGTAGCCATTGCTTTTGGGGAGGACCAGGGGGTGGGTGAAAACACGATCAGGAACCTGGTCCTTGAAGGGCGCCAGCACCTTCAGCTCGTCGTCAGAGGGGAGGCCCTTGGCTTCCATAGGTGAGCGAACAAAGTATGAGTTGTTGCGTTCTAGGCCGCCGTGCCAGTAAATCCTGTTCGCCCACTCAAAGTTGTAGGCCAGGGTCAGCGCTTCCCGCACCTTGATGTCTTGAAAAAGCGGGCGCCGTTGGTTGAGGATAATGCCCTGATGCATGCCATAGGAGTGCCCCAACTGGTGGGTCTCTTTGTTGAATAAGCCTCGGTAGTAGGCGTCGAAATTATAGGCGGTAGCGAAGCTGCTTTCGATTTCATCTCGGTAATAATCGAATACGCCCGCGCGCAGCGATTGATGCATCACGTTCTGGTCTAGAAAGCACAACATTTCTATTCTGTCGAAATTGAAAAACCCCCGATTGACCGGCAGGTCTGCCCCCCAATAATCCTTCACCCGCTCAAAGGCAATCTTTTGTCCCTTATCCACCTCGGCAACCCGGTAAGGCCCGTTCCCCAGGGGCGGGGCTAACGTGGTGGCGTGAATGTCTTTGTCCTGCCAGTAATGCTCTGCGGCGGGCATGAAGCCAGAGGTCAGAAGAATTAATTGCTGGTTTTTCTCCGCCGTGTCGGTGAAGTGGAACTTGAAGGACCAGGTGCCAGTCCTTTCAATTCGCTGAATGTCCCGATGTTGATTTCGCCAGGTTGGAGACCCTTCGTTTTTCAACGTTCGGAACGTCCAGATCACATCGTCAACGGTGACGGGTTGGCCATCGTGCCAGCGAGCATGCGTCCTTAAGGAATATTCCACCCAGGCATAGTCATCAGCCACCTGGATGGTCTCTGCAAGACGTCCGTAGTATGAGGCAATCTCGTCGTCGGACTGCATCATCAGAGGTTCGAAAACCAGGGAGTCTGCGTACCAGGCGAGGGTGCCCTTATCGGCGAAGTGGTTGAGGTTATTGAATTGTAGGGTATCGCCCCCGCGCATGAGGCCGCCCTTGGGTGCGTTAGGATTGACGTAATCAAAGTGGGGCATGTCTGCCGAATATTTTAGGTTGCCAAAATAGGCAAACCCGTGGCTGGCTTCTCCGGCCCACGCTCCCAGCCCAAGGGTGATGCCCAGGCAGGATAGCAGGATCCCTCTGTATAACGCGTTCATTAGCGTCTCATAGCTTTAGATGTACCGCCCGTAGCTCACTTTCTTCGCTCGATCAAAAAACTCTGCCCACTGCTCGTCGGTGAGTAATTCGGGTTCGCCCAGTTGACGCGTCAGCAGATATTGGCGACACATGATTTCCAGACGATGAGCGAGATTTACGGCACTCTTGAGGTTCTTTCCTCGACAGATCATGCCGTGATTGCCCAACAGGCAAGCGGTCCTGGTCTTCAAAGCGTTTGCTGCATCATCTCCCAAGGTCTGGGTGCCAAAGGTTGAGTAGGGCACGCAGGGGACATCGTTGCCACCGAAGGAACCCACAAGATAGTGGAAGCCCGGTAGCGGTAAGAGCTGGCACGCTAGGGCTACACAGTAGTCTGAGTGCGTATGCACAACGGCTTCCGCACTCTCTTGAGCCTGATAAACGGCGGCATGCATACGCCATTCGGAGGAGGGCTTGCGGTCACCCTCCCATTCTCCGTCTAGGGAAACACGCACGATATTTTCAGGTGCAATAGTTTCCGCCGAGGCGCCCGAGGGCGAAATCAACATGCCGTCCTCAAACCGACAGCTGAGATTGCCTGATGACAATTCATTCAGCCCGATCTGTTCTGCATACTTATACTGCTCAGTCAGCGTCTCACGTAGCGATGTTTCTATATCAGATGTCATAAGTTTCCTAGGGTTAATCTTCGGATTGATCCGCCTGGCGCATGCGCTCCAGGGCTGTAAACATAAAGGTCTGATCACCTAACGCGCCAGCCTTGAGAACAAAGGACATGGGATCAGGGCCAGCTTGATGGCAATAGCCGCCACTCAGGTTGTCGAAGGGTGCGACCTGCACGGCGGTTATGCCAAGGGCGACGAAAACCTGGCCTGAGGTTTCTCCGCCAGCGACCACAAATTTACGTACGCCAAGTCGCTGTAAAACCACTGCCGCTTTGCCTAAGAGCGCATCGGCTAGGTCTGCGGCGCCCTGGATGCCTAATTCAGCCTGGGCACGCTTGACGCCCTCGACGTCGGCCGACGTGGTCACGGCGATAGGTCCTTGGCTTAGCCGTGGGGTGGCCCAGTCCGCAAGCTCGGCTTCAAAATCTGACGAAGCATTGAGTAAGTCAATCCTGTAGACCGGATGGACGTTCTCAAAGTAATCCACCTGACGACGAGTAGCCTCCGCACAGCTGCCCGCAATAACGGCCTCGTAGCCCGGGGCGGCGGAGAGGAGATTGGGCTGCGGCACCGACGGAGGCGACAGCGTTTGGCCGGCCTGCTCGCGCCAAGCTCTTGCGTAAAACATCGGTAGCGCGTCGGCGCCAGTGGTCAGCGGCCAATCTAGAGTCAGTTCTGCAATGCGTTTGGAGTCTTCATTATCCACCGCATCGGTGACGAATAGCCCGGTGCCCTCGGATACCTGCCGCTCGACATAATCTGCAGCGGATTTGGGCCCAGTCATCAGCGTGGTGTGAGACAGCAATCCAGTCTTGCCCTGACTCTGAGCCTGAAGAACCTCCACCAAATTTGAATTTGTCATGGGGGTAACCGGATCAAAGCGTTTGCCAGATTCGCCCAACATAGTGGTGCCAAGAAACATGCGACCCTGAAATATGGTGACGCTGTACTCCGGAAATGCGGGGCAAAAGATCGTGCGGTCGGTGTTGAGCGTCTTCATTAGGCCTTCGGCGATGGGACCGATATTGCCTTGGTCCGTGGAATCGAATGTGGCGCAATATTTGTAGTAAATCCGCTTAACGCCGGCAGCAACAAGCCCCCTGGCTGAGCTGTTGGCATCATCCACAGCTTCGGCGGCGGGTATCAGGCGTATTTTTCGACCGATCACCACCGCCTCTGCGCCAGGATTTAAATCCGATAAGGCTCGAGGTGAGGTAACAAGCGGGCAGTGCACGCCTTCGCGCTCCAACAGGCTTGCGACCATCATGCCGCCGGTCAGGTCATCAGCGATGACGCCTAATTCAATCAACGAACTCCCCCTAGCTATGGAACCCAAGGCAGATTGGAACGATGGCTGGATCGCTAAACGTGGCCTTGGATAGGATCTCCTTCCAGCGTCGGAGCATAGAGAAGGTGCTCCTTTGAGTTCAAATCAGACGAGTTGGCCTGGCGGAAAGATCACCCAAAACGCCCGCGCTGTGCCGATCCGAACTCGTCTGGCTAATATAGCTTGTTCACACTCCCCGGCCCTGATGTCGAGAACGTCGACGCGTTGAACATTGCGCGTCTGTCATAAGTTAAATTCTATTCTCGGGTATTTGACAAAAAGAATCGGAATGCCATTACAAATGGGTGAAGAAACGACCCGCTTTTCACGGATTGTCTCCGGTTGCTTGATTTATCCGGCATTTCCATTAAAAAGCCGCTGGGAGTTTGAACAATAATAAGGGGAGAGTTAGTGCTTAACCATTTTATGTTACGTAATGTAACTGTTTTACTGTCTTTGTGTTTCGGTTGGTCGGCCATGGTCGCTCACGCAGAAGACAACGCCACAGAAGACGGTGCGCCATCCTACATCGAAGAAGTATTGGTGATGGGTGAGCGGGGAGACTTAAACGTGCTCGACCGGTCGATGACGGTCACGGGTTTCAACGAAGCCATGATCGACCAACTGGGTATCAACAACAATAACGATCTGGAAATCCTGACGCCGGGGTTACAGATTGGTCATGAATCACCGGACTCCGGACACGGAAACCATATCTACCTTCGCGGTATTGGTTCTGAAAGACACCAAGAGTTCTTCAGCGATACGGCAGTGGCAACGTATGTTGACGGTATTTACACCGACGAAGTCTACGGTCTCGAGCAAGGTAACCTGTTTGATATCGAGAGAATTGAGGTGGCTAGAGGACCACAGGGTACGACGGGCGGTCGTTCGGCCATCGCGGGATCCCTACACTACTGGTCTAAGCGCCCTTCTGAGGTTTTTGACTCTAAATTCTTAGCGGAGTACACCGATCAGTTTTCACAGCGTTACGAAGTCGCGCTGGGTGGCCCCATCGGTGACAGCGGATTCATGTATCGCGTGCGCGCGGGCAAGTGGATGGGCCAGGGAGCTCAGGAAAACATCGGCCCCGGCGGCAACTATGACGAGCCAGATCAGTTCAGCATCACGCCACAGCTTCGATACAAGAACGACCAGTGGGATATCAACCTGTCTTGGACGCACACTGAGGACAAGGGTGCCCCCCGGTCATCTGTTGGCTTGAGCCCGAGAGACACCACTACGGAGTGCTTGACGGCTGGCACGTTGAATGGTGAAGAGGTTTGCGCTGAGCTAAATCCCTACTATCAGTCTCAGCAGACACCCTCAATCACGGATTGCTCACCAACCCCTAACAATGTCGTTTGTGATTCATCGCGGCTTCAAAACGTGGTTGATCACAATACCGTAGGCGAGCAGGACAGTGAGCTTGACAACATTGGTTTTGACGTAGCGTATTCACTAACTGATTCGCTAACCCTGAACTACAAGTTTGGATATCGTGAGTCTATCGACAACGCCAAAACTGACGTAGATAAAACGTCAAGAACGATTGGCGGCACCTGCCCAGATCCGGCTAATCAAAGCCCATTCTGTGCCTTGGATGGTGCAGGGTTGCTCCCTCCTAACGGGTTTTACGAGTCGCGATATGCTCGCTACAACGAGCAGACTTCTCACGAAGTCACGCTGGTCTCGAACTTTGAGGGTGCGTTTAACTTTGTAGCTGGTATTTACCAGCGTGATGGTGACGAGCCTTACGACGCGCGTTTCTTCCGTATGGGACAAGAGGCGATCAATATTGATGGTTTCGAGGCCTGCACAGGTGAGGGCGGCCTTTCGGCGGCATTACCACCTCTGGCGGATAACGCGATCACCTCAGCTGCGGCGATCAGCGGTCTCTGGTCTTGCCCTGGCACGCCTGCTGACGTTGCGCTGGCAGAACACTCCAACGTTCCTGGTTCCTTGCAGCCAACAACCGGCAACCCAGAGGGACACTACCTCTCGTTCTTTGGCCACACGGCCTTCGCTACTGAGGCGGTTTATTTTAATGCCGACTACACCGTCAATGAGGATTGGACAGTGTTTGCCGGTATCCGATACGACGAAGAAACGCGAACCCACGTTCAAAACGATGTTCGAATCGCGCTCGCTGGGACCAACAGCGTAACGGGCGAATCCTATGGCAGAAACCTTTGGTATTTCCGTAATGCTAGCGTTGAAGGCTATGAGTGGAAGAAGGACGCTGTTTGGGAAGACGTCACCTGGAACATTGGCGCGGAATACAGCATTAATAGCGATCAAATGGTTTATGCACGAATCTCTCAAGGTGCTCGTGCGGGTGGCTTTGCTGGCTTCGGTCAGCCCACTACTGCGGGTGATACCTTCGGAATATTCGACTCTGAAAGGCTGCTTAACTATGAAATTGGATTAAAAGGTCTGTTCCTCGATAGCAGCCTGCAGCTAGAAACCGCTGTCTTCCACATGGACTTCCAAGAGCACTGGGTGAACTCCAGCCGCTTGCGCGATGCTGCGGAACGCCGACCAGGAGAGAGCATCTTCGAGGGTGAAATGAACACCATTGAGGGTACGACTATTACTGGATTCGAGATTGCCGGCGCGTACAAGGTGACGGATGAGCTGACGATTAGAGGGTTCTATAACTATCTAGATTCCTCCGTTGGTGAATTCACCACGCTGTACTGCTGTGATGAGACTCAGCCCTCTACGGAAATTGAGTTCGTCATGAATGACGGAACGGTTACCACACAGACTATCCGCGAGCCTTCAGTGTTCACGGGCAACACCCTGGCGCTTATGGCGAAGCATAAGTACTCGGTGACCGCGCTGTATGAGCCTGAAATTGCTTACGGTAGCCTGACGCTGCTGGGATCGTACAACTATACGGGTACCCGTCACCCAGACCTGTCGAATCTAGAAAGATTCGAGCTGGAAGACTATACCCGTGTTGATCTCCGAGCGATTTGGAATTCGCCTGCACAAGACTACACGGTCACGCTGTATGTGAAGAACGTGATGGATGAGATCGCTGTGCAGCAGTTCAGACCGATCGAAACTGGAACGGGAGCTGACGTCAAAGGATCTCTGACTGATCCTCGCGAAATCGGCATCAGCGTTCTTTGGCAAATGTAGCCCATATGCTGATCGACCCAGTCGATTAGTGAACGAAGAAAACGGCTGGAGCGAATGCTTCAGCCGTTTTTTTTTGCCCTGGTGCTACCGGGCTTTCACGCTCTGGAAACCGTGTGTGAAAAGCGGGTGAATACCCGTCGGCGGAGAGTTGACCCCCACCAGCGGGCTAGTGAGTATGGGCGGCTGAAAAATAAACGATAACGACCATGCGAGGCCGAGAGGAAATGCCGCGCGTTGGGCAAGGAGGGCGCAGTGCACAACTTTATTGTTCCGTTAAATACAAAGGACGACGATTTAGAGACCGTTGGCGGTAAGGGTCGCTCATTATCAAAGTTAGTGAACGCGGGGTTTCATGTACCCACGGGATTCCAGGTGACCACACAGGCCTACAGGAACTTTGTCAGTGAGCATGATCTGCTGCCCCAAATTTTACAGCACGCACAACCAGTCTTAGTAAATGGCATGCTCTCTTTCGCGGAAGCGTCTGAGAACATTCAGCAGCTTTTTTACGGGTCAAATCTCGGTACCCAGCTGTCCGAAGATATTTTTGCAGCCTACGGAGCGCTATCGGATACGCCCGCCGTGGCTGTGCGCTCTTCCGCTAACGCCGAAGATCTACCCGGACTGTCCTTTGCCGGCCAGCAGGAAACCTACTTAAATGTTCGGGGTGCCGACGAGGTGTCTGACGCGGTGAAACGCTGTTGGGCATCCTTGTGGACCGCTCAAGCCATCAGCTATCGCCACCAAAACGGGATTCCGCAGGACTCTGTGGCTATGGCCGTTGTGGTGCAGGTTATGGTGCCCTCTCAGGTTTCCGGCATCTTGTTTACCGCAAACCCGACCACCGGTGAACGCAGCGAAATGATCATTAACGCCAGTTTTGGGCTGGGTGAGGCCGTGGTGAGCGGTCAGGTGACTCCAGATACCTACATCATGGATAAGGCATCGGGGGAGGTAAGGGAACAAATTATTGGGCCTAAGCAACAAAAAATCGTGTCTGATGCGGAGCAGGGGGTTCGGCTGGAAGACGTTGCGGAAAGCGATCGGGCGCTATCCTCGTTGAGCGGCGAACGCCTTGCGGAGCTGTTGGCCGCCGCGAAAAAGATAGAAAACTTATTCGACGGCCTACCCCAAGATATTGAGTGGGCCTATGGCACAGATGGGGCGTTGGCCTTGTTGCAGTCCAGGCCCATCACCAATCTGCCGGTGCAGCCGATAGAGGTTGTTTGGGAGCCGACGCCTCCGGCCATTTACGTTTCACGGCGGCAGATTGTGGAAAATATGCCGGATCCGATTTGTCCCCTTTTTGAAGAACTCTATCTAACCGAGGGCCTGGAAAGCTCGAAAACCGGCAAGCGAGAAAGTATGCAGGTGGGCGGCGGTCCGCTATTCGTGACGGTCAACGGCTATGCCTATATGCGCTTTGACTTCAAGCGCATCGTCGAGCGTCGTGAACGTGAAAAAGGAAACGCCCAGCCGGTGACCGAGGCCGAGATAGAGGCGGAAGAACAAAGAGCAGCAGAGTTAGAGAGTGCCAAACAAGCCCAAGAGGAGGCCATCGAACTACAGGAGAAATCTGACCTCGAACTGTTTTTGTCAGAAATCCCCAGTGCCGATGCGGACGAGTTTAGGGCCTGGGCGGAAACCCAGGACGCGGCCACCCTGGCGCACCGTGTTTCCATGCCTGAGAGCGACAACCCCACTTATTCCTTTGCAACCAAGACGGCGTTCAATAACAGGCAGTTAGCTGAATGGCACGACGAGACGGCGCCGAGACTGAAGCAGGCGAAGGACAAGTGGCGTCAGCTTGACTTAAAAACAGCCAGTGACGACGAACTGCTGGCGGGTATAACCGAGCTGTCCATTGAGGAAGGCCGCTACTGGTCTACCAACGCCTCGCACTCCTTCGGTGTAGCGAAGTCGACGGACGATCAGCTGCAGTGTTTCTTGCGTGAAACGCTGCCTGACGAACAGTTCATCAGCGGCCAATTTCTATCCGGGATTTACTCTAAATCTATGGAGGCGAATGGCGAGCTGTTTGAGATCGCCAAGCTGGTGCGTGCGGAGGAAACGTTGGTCCACCTCGTCGCCGTGACGCCGCTTCAGTTCCTGATGCCGGCCTTTGCGGAGCGAAAGGAAGCCGAGGAGGTCTTGGCGGCTATCGACAGGTACCTGAATGTGTATGGCCATCAGGGCTACAGCATGGATTTTGTGGAACCCACTCAGGTAGAGGACCCTACCGCGCTCCTCGCGTCGCTGAAAGCCATGGTGATGGACCCTGACTACAATCCTAAGCACCAGGATGAACGCGCACGCCGTGTTCGGGAGGAGAAGTTCGAAGCAGTTTCAGCCTTGCTTAGCGGTCTGCCTTACTGGCAGTTCCGTTACCGCCTATGGCTGGCGTTACGCTACAACTACATTCGTGAGGAGGTTGCCTTTCTCTTCGGTTATGGCTGGTCCGTACTGCGCCCCATGGCGGCGGAGTTAGGGCAGCGTATGGTGGATCAGGGCACCTTTAATCAGGCGGACGACGTTTACTTCCTGGTGAGCGCAGAGATCAAACAGGCAATCCAGGCTCGAAGCCAAGGCAAGGGGTTGCCTGAGTTTGGCAAGCTAGCGGCCGAACGCCGGGAGCTGCGGGAGGCGCGTAAGCGTCACCACCCGCCAGGCACCTTGCCTGCAGAGGCGCGTGAAGATCCGGGCATTAAGTTCAAGGAAACCCAAATTTTGAATGACGACGACAGTAATTTGATGCGCGGCTTTGCGGTCAGTTCTGGCCAGATCACGGCCCCGGCGAGCGTCATCACCGGGCCCAGTGAGTTCGAAAAGATGGTGCCAGGCTCTATCCTAGTCAGCCCTCTGACTACGCCGGCGTGGACACAGCTATTTGCTCACGCCGCCGGACTGGTAACCGATATGGGCAGCATTCTTGCCCATGGATCTATCGTGGCTCGGGAATACGGCATTCCTGCCGTTCTAGGCGTGGGTAACGGGACCGTGCGGATTCAGCATGGACAGACCATCACCATAGATGGTGATGCGGGTACGGTTATCATTCATGAGGACGATTAACCCTTAGGGCAACGATGCGCGGGTAGGCGTAGGTCATGCCTTCTGCTCGAGAGGCTTCATTTGGGAGATGGAGCCCTGACAAAAATGGCTGGGTTATTGGGTGAATGTCCGTCAGATGACGGTTGGAGCCCGGGTGCCCGGCACGTAACCTGAACCACTTTTAAGGCGGAGGAAGCCATCATGTTTTCGTTGGACGGCTATAGGATTGTTGATCTCAGTCCCCGGGTTAGAGCCCGGGTGTATCGTGTTGACGGCACCGTAGAAGAGGGCACAAGAGACCCCTACGGGCGCCCTTGGGTTATGGAGGAAGGCCGGTTCGCTGGCGATAATTCGCTCTTTACGCTCTATTCTGCCCCTGAGGGGGATAGCGAGTGGCATCAACAAAGAATGACGTCTCATCACGGCGCTCACGTGCAGGGAGGCAAGGGCCATATTAGCCATTGGCTGGGCGCGTCGCCTGATATGAAGGGCCTTTGGGAGATGCCCATTGAGACCTTTATGGGCGAAGCCTCGGTCTGCAACCTTTCTCACCTGGCACCTCGTGTCCTGGGCGAAGGTGAGACTTATCCGCTTGGTGAAGGCTACAGCCTAAGCAGTAAGGCCGGAGAGCTGCGAGGCGTAGAGATAAAGCCCGAACATCTAGGGAACGTTGCCAAGGGCGATATCGTGCTGATGACCAGCAGTCATCAAGGCCTGGAGCAACCCTGGCTATCCCCGGCAACGGTGGCCTGGTTGATCGAAGATCGTGAGATCAAAATGTTGGGCCTCAGCGCAACCGGCATTCTATGGCAGTATGACCTCAAGGTCGCAGCGCCAGACAATTCGCCGGTAAGACGGATGTTGCTCGGAGCCAACGTGCCCATCGCGCACCCGCTCGTAGACATCGATCAGCTTAAATCCGATCGGGTTATTTACGTGGGCTTACCCCTGCGAATGAATAAGTTTGAGGCGAGTTTTATCAGGGCGGTGGCCTATGAAGCCCCGGAGGAAGCGTAATGATTAATATGAAGAATACCCGCGTTGTCGATTTAACCTGGGAAATAAACTCCCGCGTGACACGCCTGGATGGCTCGATAGAAGAGGGCACCAGAGACGTCTACAATATGCCCTGGATTGTGGAGGAGACCATCAACGAGCGTGATGGGACCATGGAGCACCTGGTGGGCGGCAACCGAGCCACAATCCCCGAGTGGCCCATTGGGGTGGTTAGCGGACATATGGGGTCCCATATTCAACTGGGCGTGGGCCACAACGATAACTGGACCTGCCTGCCGGAAGGGATGCTTGGTCTTTGGGAGATGCCTTTGTCGACCTATTGCGGTGAAGCCGTGGTTTGCAACCTGGATCATCTGGCGGGGCAGCCCATTTTGCCAGAGCATCTGTCAAATGTGCGGGAAGGAGATATCGTACTATTGGGGAGCGCGCACAGTGGTGGTCAACAGCCCACCATCGTGAAAGAGACAGCGGATTGGCTTGCGGAAGAAATGAAGATCAAGATGCTTGGCGTGGGCGTCCCCGGCATCTCTTGGGAAACTGCGACCGATGCGCCGGAGCCGAATAACTCCCCCACCCACCGAGCGATGACAGGCAACAATATTCCCATTCTCTATCCGCTGGTGAATATTGATCAGCTGACCCAAGAGCGCGTCTACGTGATCAGCTTTCCGCTGAACGTTGATCCCATGGAGGGAACCTGGGTACGCGCTGTGGCCATCGAGGATGTGCCCTCAGCGTAGCGCACCGCCAAACATGATCAGGGAGGGGATCGCCCCTTCCTGGTCAGCTCAGGCCGCCTGACGGTGGCCAGAGATGGCCCTATGACCGCCTTAGTCGTCGTCGTGAATGACTACGATCCCCGTATCTCCATCGATGGTGATTTTCTGACCGTGCTTGATGCGCTGGGTCCCGTTACCCACCCCAAGCACTGCGGGAATACCATATTCTCTGGCAACGATGGAACCGTGAGCCAGAATGCTGCCCACATCCGTGACCAGACCCACTGCATGGGCGAATAGCTGGGTCCAGGCTGGGGTCGTCAGGGGGCTGACGAGGATGCTGCCTGGCACCATCTTGTCGAAATCCGCTGGCCCAAGCACGACGCTTGCTTTGGCGGTGATGCTCCCGGAGCTCACCGCGAAGCCGCGCATGACGTCGCTACCATCGTCATTTTTGATCTGGGTTTCTTTGAAGGAAACCGCCTCGATCTCGCTAGCCTCCAGGGGGATCGTACCGGGTGGATGATGCTGCTTGCGCGCCTCACGCACAGCCCGGCGCTGATCGGCCAGTTCACCCAGCTCGGGCTTACCTTGGCCCTGGGCGCGTGCGCTGAGCGCCTGCTC
>CENJ01012847.1_pt1 | contig 15182 bp, 13 predicted proteins | sample 356161 | NCBI WGS metagenome assembly CENJ01 (sample SAMEA2619531, study PRJEB7988) | marine metagenome | biome: marine biome (ENVO:00000447); feature: surface water layer (ENVO:00002042); material: "saline water (ENVO:00002010), including plankton (ENVO:xxxxxxxx)" | depth 5 m
AAGATACCCACTTGCAAAAATAACATTACTAAGTTGGTCAGATCCATCTGTTTTCGAGCTTGTTGAAAAAGATATTTATAATGAAATTAAATTCATAAATAAAAAATCTAAAATTAGTTTAATCTTAAATTTTATTTATTTATTTTTTAGCACACACGATTTATTTATTGTGAAATGGCATAGAAATATATGGATAGCCAGATTCATAAGCGCTTGCAGAAAAGCCTTTATTGTTGGACATGTATCATCAGCTGGTCATAAATGCGACTATGATGATTTAATTGATAATAAAGTAAAATTAATTCATGGAAAATCAGATAAATATCAATATTTAAACCTAATAAATGATTTATTAATAAATAAATCAGATCATGAAGAATATTTAATAATACCTCCTAATGCCATATCTAACATCACTAAGTTATTGCGAGAAAACAATCTCAAAGAAGAAGACTTTCTTATTGGTTTTCATCTTGATGTAGGGGCTGCCCAACCCTATAAACAAATAGGTTTTGAAAAATGGTTAAAGATTATTACTGGTATTAAAAGAGAAGTACCAGATGCAAAATTCATTTTTTTAGGCCTAAATGACGATATAGTTGCTAATAAAATAATCAATGAATTGTCTAATGATAGCAAGATATATAGCTTTCTTGGTAAGTTAAATATCTTAGATACAACTGCTTGCATTTCGAAGCTAAGACTGCTTGTTGGTGTTGATTCAAGTTTGAAAACCATTGCATCTGCCTTGAAAATAAAGTCTGTTGTCCCATATGGCTGTACAGATCCTTCTAGATCAGCACCTTTGGAAAGTGAAATTGTAGTCGTTAGACCTGAACCAGAACAAAGCCCCTGCGAAGTATTTGGACCAATAGATCCAAATAAATGTTCTCATCAATCCTGTATAAATCGAATTAGTGCTGATGCGATAGTTAATACAACAATAAATGTTATAAATAATTGTTGATGTTGCTTATATGATAGAAAAATCTATAATTAATCCTTCTTAATCAATTGGAATAATAGATATGAAAGATCTAGCTCTTAATCAACCTTTAACAAATAGAGGTAAGAAATTAAGAATACAAACTATTGAATTGGCTAAGCCTAACGGAGGATATCATTTTGGAGGTTCTTTTTCATGCATCGAAATCCTTCTAGCCTTATTTGATGATGTTTTGAAGAATGACGAAACGAACAAATTTGTTATGAGTAAAGGTCATGCATGTTGGCCATATTATGTCTTGTTAAGAGAGTTGGGCCATGACCCACTCTTAGAGGGACACCCACATATAGGAAATGGGGTAAATTATACAACTGGTAGCATGGGGCATGGGATGCCGGCTACACTAGGTATGGCAATGGCAAGAAAAATTACTAATGACAAAGGACAACTCTATGTTCTTGTTGGAGATGGAGAAAGCCAAGAAGGAACCACATGGGAGTCTATGTTGCTTGCTAGGAGATTTAACGTAGGTAATTTAACAGTTATAGTTGACATGAATGGTATACAAGGCTCTGGCTATGTAGATGAAATTCTTCCAGTTACCGCTTTGGGTGATACCGCAAGGGCAATAGGTTGGAATGTAAAAGAAGTTAATGGACATAATATTGATGATGTCACAGATGCTCTAAAGGCTACAGAAGGGGATGATCCCAAAATGATAATTTGTCACACAATTAAAGGTAAAGGTGTTCCATTTATGGAAGATGTTCCTGCATGGCACGCACAGTGGGTCGATGATGAAAAGGAAGCTGAAATCAGGGAGATTCTAAAATGAGAAGAATTTTTGGTAAAACTTTAGTTGAAATAGCAGAAAGTGATCCAAATATAGTGCTTCTTCATGGAGATGTTGAGCAAGAAATGGATGAATATAAAAAAAGATGGCCTGATAAATTCTTTAATGTTGGATTGACTGAGCAATCGATGATTTCAATGGCTGCAGGCATGGCATTAGAAGGATTAAGACCACTTGTTTACTCTATTACTCCATTTGTTTTAGAAAGGCCTTTTGAACAAATCAAAATAGATATCGATGAGCAAGATTTACCTGTGCTTTTGATTGGTTATTCTGATTATCCAAGTCATGGACCAACTCATAAAGCAGTAAATGCACCTGCACTTTGTAAGGCTTTTAAGAATTTAAAATCTTATTTTCCCGAGGATTCTCAGCAAGTAAAAGATGCAATGCTCGAAGCATGGGATTCAAAAAAACCAGCTTTTATATCTTTGAAAAGAGACAATAACATCTAAGCATGAAAACTGATCCCGAAAATTCTTTTTTTTTGATATCGGGTATTACAGGCTCGATAGGGAGTTCTCTTGCATCATTTTTATGCAGTAAGAATTTCAATGTTATAGGTCTCTCTAGAAATAAGGTGTTGGAAGATCATTTAATCAAGCATCCTAAAGTTCAATGGCTAGAATATGACTATGCAAAAGATGAACCATCTGAAGAATTGATAGAAACAATTACAAAACTTTCGACTAAAAACTTAATAGGTTCTTACCATTGTGCTGGAGTTTATTCAAGCAAGAAGAACTCGAACTTAACAAACCAAGACTTTATTGAGGTAATGGAAGGTAATTTAATTTCAACCATAAATTTTGTAAAACTTTCATTGGAAATATTAAATCCTGGAGGAAGTATAGTTATTCTAAACTCTCAAGCTTCGATTGCTGCAGGAAATGATGAATTAGCATACGGTGTTTCAAAAAGAGCGATTTCCTCATTTGTTGATGGAATGCAGATTGAGGCAACAAAAAGAAGCCTTCAGATTGTGAATGTTTTATGTGGAGCAGTTCAGTCTGAAATGGCAAAGGGCAGAGATGGTTTTGATAAGTTTATTGCTTTATCTGATTTATCAGAAACTTTATATTCATTTGCTACTACAGGAAGTTCTTTGCGTATAAAAAATGTTGAGATTCTTCGCAGAAATTATTAAATATTATATTTTTACATAAATCTTTTGTGAGCAGAAAAGAAAACATTAATCAATTTGCTTGGAATTCACTTGATATTTTTTCTCGCTTAGGAATTAACTTTTTTGTATATTTTTTCTTTTTAAATCTCCTTGGAGCAGATAAGTATGCCACTTTTGTTTTCATAACACTTTTTTGTGGTGTTGCTCAGTCTCTTTCAAAGCTTGGCCAAAATGATTATCTTATTATTAAGAAAGATATAAATAATGAGACGCTATCATCAATCCTATTTTTAAATTTTTTGATTGGCTTTGCTTCGACCATTTTTTTATTGATAATTTTTGCTTCAATAAGTTTTTTTGCAATGCGCGAATTTTCATTTCTAATTTCTGCTAGCTTAATGTCTATAAGTGTCCTAATTACTATTTGTTCAAACTCCTTTTTGTATATTCTTCAAAGAGATCAGCAATTTAAAACTTTATTCTTTTTGAACTTTACATCATCTGCTTTTGGATTGTTGCTAACTTATGTTATTTCGGGAAACTTAGAAGATTTCATATATCCTGTTTTAGTAGTATTATTCACTCAGACTTTTCTTTTTGTAACACTAATTATTATAAAACCATTTAAATTTTCTATCTCTCAAGAATCATTAAAAAATCTTTATAATGAAAGTAAATTATTTATTATCCCACTGATGAAAACTAGACCATTGATGGTTGTTACTAAGAATATTGATTCATTCTCTGCTTTAATATTAGGAGGGGAAATTCTCCTTCTTGCATATAACACTATAAAGAAAATTTTTATCTATCCTTTATCAATTTTGTATGCAGTCCTTGATAGATGGTTATATCCATATTTAGCAAAGTTAGCAAATACAAGCGAAGTTATGAATAGTTATTCTAAGCTTACTAAAAATATATTCCTAATAAGTCTAATAACAGCTATATTTATTTTTTTTATAATTCAATTTGTTGATGACCTTATAATTAATTACGCTCGTCAAATTGGAATCACAAATATTAATTTAATATTAATGATATATGGTTTTTTGTTTTCATGGCCAATATGTGTTTTACCAACCTTAATATATACTTATGCAAAAGTTGTTCGAAAAACAGATTTATTGCCAAAATTTGCAATAGTACAAGCAATTTCAATAACCTTATGCATGCTGGCTACTGGTTTTATAATTGGAGGAGATTGGATAACCGTAGGTTATTCAATTGCATATATAATAATGAATATATACATATTAAAAATTTTTAAACTTGTAATCTTTTCACGAACTTGAATATGTCAAATTATTTAAACAATCATGGATCTAAGACAAAGACTAGTAATTTAAAATTAAGTTTTCATAAAAGAGCAAAAAAATTCGAATTACTTTTTTCTGAATATTTACCGAAAGATTATTCTTCTAAAATTATTGATATAGGTTGTTCGACTGGTCAAATTGTTGGGTGGCTTCAACATATTGGTTATGAAAAAGCTTCTGGAGTAGATTCTGATGCTGAATCAATATCCTTTGGTATAAAAGCTGGCATAAAAAACTTATATCAAAATGATATATTTGAACATTTGCAAAAGATAAAAAGCGAATCCGTAGATTTATTCATATTAAGAGACATAACTGAGCATTTAGTTAAAAAAGATTTTGAGAGAATATTATGTATTTTAGAAGAAAGGCTTACAGTAAATGGATTAATATGGATTCAAACACCTAATGCAATAAGTCCAGCATCTCATTTTATGATGTATGGTGATTGGACACATGAAACTTTGGTCTCTCCAACATCCCTAAGACAGCTTGTTAGCCATGCTACTAGCTTAGAAATTGAAAAATTAAAAGGTGAGCATGTAGTTAAACTTGGTTTCAGAAAACTTCATCTTAAAATTATTAGAAGTATTATTAATAGTATATATAAATTCTACTTCTCAACATTAACAAGCCTTAATTATAGTCAAATAATAATTGAGCCTAATTTAATCACAGTGCTTAAGAAGAAAAAAAACTAAAATGATAATAATCATTGGATCAGGTATTGCTGCTTTGTGGACTGCCAACCTTTTAAATGAGAATGGTTTCGACGTGATTGTTCTTGAGAAAGATTCGGTAGCGAGCAACCAAACAATAGCTAGTCAAGGAATGATACATGGTGGAACTAAATATTCTCTTGATGGAGTCTTAACAAAAGCAACTCAATCAATATCAGAAATGCCAAGTACTTGGCGCGATGCATTGAATGGTAATGGAAAAGTAGATCTTTCCGAATCAAAAATAAATGCTCATAGTCAAGTTTTATGGTCTGCTGATACTTTACAGTCAAAGATTCTGAGTTTTTTTGGATCAAAAGCAATGTCTTCAAAAATGCAACCGATAGATAAGAAGGAGCATCCAGCATTTTCTAGCAAAGATTTCAAAGGCTCTTTATTCAAGTTAAATGAGCTCGTAGTTGATGTTCAATCTGTTGTAGCTAATTTAACAAAAAATCTTGATGGAAAAATAATTAAAGCAAAAGGAACAAAAATTTTGTTTTCAAATGACAAAGTAATTGGAATTGAAACAAGTATTGGAAAATTGGAATGTGATGAATTAATTCTTGCTGCCGGAGAAGGAAATGAACAAATTTTAAAAAATTCTAATGTAAAATCTTTTCCAATGCAGACGAGGCCATTGGCAATGGGGATGGTATATATGAATAAAAATATACCAGATATCTTTGGACATCATCTTGGATCATCATCACGTCCAAAAGTTACAATTTCTACTCATTATATTAACAAGAAACAAATTCTATATATTGGAGGAGAGGTCTCAGAAAGTGGAGTTAATTTATCAGATGAGCAACAAGTAATTAAAATCGAACGATCTTTAAAAGAGGCTTTGAGTTGGATTGATTTAGATATTGATAAAATTGAAGTTTTGAGAATCAATCGTGCAGAAGCCAAGAATAAAAATGTGTTAAAACCTGATTCATTCTTTATTGGAAGAAATGACGGTCTAATGGTTTGTTGGCCAACCAAATTAGCCTTTGCGCCTGCAATTGCAGAAAATGTGCTCAATGAATTAAAAACCCCAATAATAAATGATTCAAAAAAAATTCAAGCAGAAAAACCCAAAATTGCAAAATACCCATGGCAATAAAATTAACTCAGAGAAAAATAAGTAATTCAAGTATAAGCTTGTCAGAGATTGGTCTTGGAACAGTTAAATTTGGAAGGAATACTGATATCAAATATCCAGAACCCTTCGATCTTCCAAGTGATAATGATCTTATTGAAATTCTTAATACAGCAGCTGAGCTTGGAGTAGATTATCTTGACACTGCAGTTGCTTATGGAATAGCCAATCAAAGATTGGGTCAGCTATTACCTAAGATAAACAAGAAGTTTAAAATAGTAGCTAAAATTGGCGAACGTTATTCACCAGAAAGTGGAAGTACATATGACTTTACAAGACCTGCTTTAGAAGAAGATTTTGAAAAGCTTTTAGAAGAATTGGGTATCAATTTCATTGAATGTCTATTACTGCATTGTAATGATAATGACTATGGCGATGACATCAAGGATGGCTTAAAGTTCTTAAAACAATTAAAACAAAAAGGCCTTATTGGAGCATATGGTTCGTCTTGCAAAACCAAAGAAGGAGTTATGCTTGCATTAGATTCTGATTCAGATGTAGTTATGATAGAACCTAATTTATATTATTCTAACCCAAAATGGTTAAAAAAAAATAATTCAAGAATAAGTATAATGATTAAAAAAATATTTAATAGTGGAAAATTATTGAATACAGATAAAAACTTAAGCTCATCAGAAATAATCTCTAAGCAACTTACTGACAAAAATATAATTTCAGTTGTAATTGGGACGATCAATCATGAACATTTGCAAATGAATATTCAAAATATTTAAGATAATTAATACAAATGTCAAAAATCAAAAAATTTCTTAAAAAAATTATCAACAATACAATATTTGATAAATATTTTTTTATATTTAAAGAGTACAAAAATAGAGATAAAGAGCTAGAGCTTCTTCCAATCTTATGTTCAAAAAAATCTAAATCATTAGATATTGGTGCAGCTCAAGGTTTTTATACTCATTACATCCTTAAAAATAGCTCATATTGCTTTGCTTTTGAAGCAAATCCTAATAGAGCATTACGTTTAAGTAAAATCTTTAACTCTAATAAAGTTAAAGTCTATAACTCGGCCCTGTCCAATAAAGAAGGAAAAGTAGAACTAAGAGTGCCTGTAATAAATGGAAAGCCATTCTATGGTAGAGGTACAATCGAACAAGAAAATGCTTTTGATACAAAAGATATGATTGTTTATGAGTTAGATATGCAGACCTTGGATCAATTATCATTGAGAGATATTGGTTTCATTAAAATTGATGTTGAAGGACATGAGCTTGCAGTTTTAATGGGAGCAAATGATTTAATTAATCAATGTAAACCTAACTTCTTGATAGAAGCTGAAGAAAGACACAAAGTTAACGCAGTAATGTCTTTAGATAATTTTTTGTCTCGAAGGGGTTACTATGGGTATTATATATTTGATAATAGATTACATAGTATCAAAGACTTTGATCCAAAAATTCATCAATGTGAAAACAACCTAGGTGGTTTAGGATACGTTAATAATTTTATTTTCACATCAAACATGAATACAAAAAGAGAAATTGAATTATTCATTGATAAAAACCCTGTCATATTTTATAAATAAAATAATGCTACTCTTAAATAATATAAAGAAATTAATAAAAAGAGTTCCATATTTCAGGTATTTAAATTCAGTTAGAAAAGCAAAGCAAACAGTTGATTGGACTAAATTAAATAAAAATATAATTCCAACGAGTAAAAAAGATTACGAATATAGAGTATTAATGGCAACTGGAACCGGCCACTATCAAATGGGAGTATTATTAGAAAGCTCATTGGCATCTGCCTTGAATCATAGAAAAGCAGAAGTAGATGTTTTGCTCTGTGATTCTGTATTAAGTGGATGCATGATGGCAAGAATAGATGATATAAGGCCAGAAATTATGGCAAAAGAAGGTCCAAAATCTCGTTGTATTGACTGTGATATGTTTGGTAAAAGAATTTTTCATAACTCTTTTGTTAACAAGCTTTTTTATTCAGATTACATAACTAATAAAAATAAAACAAAAGCAGAAGAATTGTCTAAAAATATTAATTTTGAAGAAATTAGAGATTATAAATACATGAATATTTCTGTTGGAGAGCATGCATACGCAGGCACTTTAAGATATTTTGCAAGAGGGAACCTAGATGGAGAAGAATTTGGAGAAAAAATTCTGAGAGAATATCTCTATTCAGCAATGCTTACTGTATTTTCATTAAATAATTTATTTGATAAAGAAAGTTATGACGTTGTATGTTTTCATCATGGCATATATGTTCCTCAAGGACTTGTAACACAAGTATGTCAATCCAGAAACATTAGATTAGTAACATGGAATCCTGCTTACAAGAAAAATACTTTTATATTTAGTCACGAAGATACCTATCATCACACAATGATTTCAGAAAATGTGTCTCGTTGGGAAAATTTCGATTTAGACAATTATCAAAAAGAGAGAATACAAAATTATCTTTACTCAAGAAAATCTGGATCTAATGACTGGATCTGGTTTCATGATACACCAGAAGAAAATATTGAAAAAATTAAAGATGAGCTTGGTTGTAAACTTGATAAACCTTCAATAGGGCTTTTTACAAACGTAATATGGGATGCACAACTCCATTACAAATCTAGCGCTTTTGAAAATATGCTTGATTGGGTTCATTTATCAATAGATTATTTTTCAAAGAGACCTGATTTAGAGCTATTTATACGAATACATCCTGCTGAAATGAGAGGAGCAATACCATCAAGACATCCTGTTTTAGAGGAGATTGTAAAAATGCATCCTCATCTACCAGAAAATATTTTTGTAATACCTCCAGAGAGTCAGATTTCTTCATATACAATTATGGAACTTTGTAATGCAGTTACCATTTTTAATACAAAAACAGGCATTGAAGTAGCTAGTTCTGGGATTCCAACTATAGTTGCTGGAGAGGCATGGATTAGAAATAAGGGATTTTCCTGGGATGCATCTTCCCCCGATGACTACATTAAAATTTTAGATAAACTCCCTTTTAAAGAAAAAATGTCAAAAGAAGATACGACAAGAGCTCTTAAGTATGCATATCATTTTTTCCTAAGGAGGATGATACCTTTGCCATTTATAGACTTTGATCCCTCGTCTGGAATATATAGTTCAAATATTCAATCTTCAACGGAATTAAAACACGGAAAATTTCCAGGCCTAGATGTTATTTGTGATGGAATTTTGCATGGCTCTCCATTTGAGTTTGAAGAAGAATTTAGCAATTAACAATGAATAACTTAAATATAAAAGAGGAGCCCTACATTTTACATGTCTACCCAGAGTCTCAAATTAAAAATTTTAAACACTCTGGAGGTAGTAAAGGCATCAAAATTTTTAATGATTTTTTAATAAATAGTAGGGTAAATTATGATGATTGCATTATTGAAAGAAAATCTGACTTACTTTTATTAAGTAAACTTAGAGCTATAAATCTGAACATTTATTCACATATTTTAGTTCATTATCCAATGTTTCCTTTGTCTGTGCTTTATCTTAGGATCTTTTATCCAAAGTTAAAAATTGTAACAAGATCGCATAATGCAGAGTTTCCTCACTGGCTTCAGCATTCTTATTTAGAGTTTAAAAATTTCAAATTCAAAGAATCATTAAAATTTTTCTTTACTGCAATAAGAAATGGTTTTGGAGAGTTGATAATGGCACTTTTTGCAAGACATATTCTTGCAATTACTGAATGGGAGACAAACTCATATTGGAAGAAATTAGCTTTTTCAAAAACTTTATATACTCCATATTATCTATCTGATGTTACAAAGGTTCAAAATTATGAAACTAAAGAAAATCAATGCATATGCTTAATGTCCCCTAATTATTCTTCATTTCTTCATGATGCTGCAAAAAATTTTTATAAATTAGTGTCTTCATCTCATTCAAGCTTAGACTGGAATTTTGTTATAACTGGCGAAGATTTAAATATAGGTAATATTGCTGATGTGCCAATAGAAAGGCTGGGCTTTGTTGATGACATTTCTAGTTTATATATAAAAAGTAAATCCATAGCTGTTTTAACTAAATATGGATATGGATTTAAAACTAAAATTCTTGAAGCAGCGGCATACGGCTGCTGGTCTCTAGTGCCATCAAAAAACTATTCAAGGATACCTAATAATGTAAAACCATTTTGTATATCAGTCGATCTTGATTCGTCTATGTCATTCAAAGAGGCATTAAAGTTATCTGAAAAAAATATACCTGACTTTTGCTTACAAAATGATGAATTAAAATCACAGTTTTATGAATCTCTTAAAACTAGCTTATTAAAATAATTTTATGTCAATAAGAATTAAAGATCTTAGATTTAAACTTAGGTATCAACTAGCTAAGAATAAATTATTATCCTCCGTATACAGTTTTATTAAGATTAAATTCATTGCTTATTCCAGTATAAATGCTTTATTCAACTCTAATAAATCTGAGCTACAAAGACTTGTTAAATTAAAAAAAGGCGGAAAAAATGTTCTCCTTGCAACTAGCATGGGATCTGAGTTAGTTGCTTGGAGGCTTGAATCAATTCTATCAATAGCTCTTATGCAAAGAGACCATAATGTGGAGTTTGCTATTAATGATGGAATCTTGCCTGCGTGCCAAGATTGTACTTATGAAAAATATAAAAATGATATAAAAAGCATCAAACAAAATAATAAATTTATGCATAAATGCAAACATTCATTCATTGAATCTTCCAAAGCATTTCAAAATATTGGAATAAATGTTAATGCATTTTCTTCAGGAATTAATGATGATGATCTTAGTAAGATTGAAGAAATTTACAATAACACACCAGTAGATCAAATAAGTGATTTTAAATTAAATACCATTGCAATTGGTGAACATGCTATGGCTGGAGCATTACGCTTTTTTGCAAAGGCAACACTAGATGATGAGCCAATTGCTGAAATTATTTTAAAAAGTTACTTTAAAGCTGCTTTAATAACCGCTTTTTCATTTAGAAATATTTTGAAGAAAAGAAAAATTGATGTTGTTGTTCTTCATCATGGAATTTATGTACCTCAGGGAATAATTTGTTCAGTTGCAAAAGAAATGGGGGTCAGAGTAGTAGCATGGAATATAGCATATCGTAAAAATAGATTTATCTTTAGTCATGATGATACTTATCATCATACTTTGATTGATGAACCTATTTCTAAATGGGATAGTATTAATTGGTCTGAGGAAAAGAATGATCGGTTGTTGGCATATCTTCAAAGCAGGTGGTTTGGAGATGATGATTGGATAAATTTTAATCAAGAAAACCCCAATCCAAAAAATATAAAAGTTTATGATGATCTGAGTCTTGATAAAGATAAACCGTGCATTGCAATGCTTACTAATGTTTTATGGGATGCACAACTTCATTATCCTGCAAATGCATTTGAAAATATGCTTGAGTGGATTTATTCGACTATAAATTATTTTATAGAAAAATCTGATATTCAGTTGGTTATTAGAGTGCATCCCGCAGAAGAAACTGGAAGAATTAAATCTAGGCAAAGAGTTGCAAATGAGATCCAAAAAAAATTTCCTAATTTACCAAGCAATATTAAAGTTATTAAGCCTAAAGATAATATCTCAAGTTATGATGTAGTTAAGGTTTCAAACTGTGCATTAATTTTTGGTACAAAAATGGGAGTCGAGTTATCTGCATCTGGTAAACCAGTAATAGTAGCTGGAGAAGCCTGGATACGAGGAAAAGGCCTTACAATGGATGCAAGCACAAAAATAGATTACATAGAAAAACTTCACCAGTTACCGCTGAAAAATCAATTATCAGAAAATCAAAAAAATAAAGCAAAACTATATGCCTATCATTTCTTTTTTAGAAGAATGATTCCAACTATAGCTGTTAAACAAAAATCTGGATGGCCTCCATATGATATTGCACTAAGAAGCATAGATGAACTTATGCCGGACAAGGATCAAGGTTTAGATATTATATGTAGCGGAATAACCAATGGCACAGACTTTATATATGATGAATCTGACCAATGACAATTATTGGATATATAATCTTACCCATAGTTTCGTCAATATTTTTATACTCTCTATACGATGTAAATAATAAAAAATTGTTGCAATTATGTATTTTCTTTATTCCTTTTTCAGGCTTATCTTTATATAACAATGTAGAGGTATCATTTTACATACTCCCATTTACACTTTGTGCAGTTCTATGGATTGTCTTGCAATTAATAAAACCGTTTATAAGTTCAAGTAATATTTCATTAGATACAAGTAATTCATTTATTATATTTTCACTTATTTTTTTTACATGTGTCTCATTATCATCACTCTCACCAATTTTTATTAATGGCTCTGATTTTTATTATGGCGCTAATGAAGATAGTGCAAGGGTTTTTCCAATTCAACCAAGTACGATTTATGTTCTTCAATTAATTTATATATTTATTGGTGTCTTTTTTAGCATATTTATAGTTGGAACTTTAAAAACTTTACTAGATATAGAATTAGTAATAAAGACATTAATAATTGGTTCTTTTGTAGCATGCTTAATTGGCTTATTTGAGATTATTTCTTTTTATCTTGGATATGATTTATGGACGGGTTTCTATCACACTGTTCCAACCGGTTCAGGAAACCTTGCTGAAAAAGGTGTTAGGCTTGATGGTTTATTGAATATAGCAAGAATTAATAGTGTTTCATATGAAACTTCTAATTTTGCTCAGCATATTTTAGTTGTTTATGCTTTTATGTTTTATAGCATTAAAAAACAGGTTCCAATATTTTCACAGTTTTATGATAAGTGTTTATTTCTAATTTTAATGATATCTTTACTGTTAGCACTATCAACCACAGCACTTATAGGAATAATTATCATTCATTTTGTGTATTGGATATTTAACAAACCAAGTCTAATTCAGTTTTTTAAATCAATTGTTGCTATAACTTTTTTATTTTTAGTATTTTTTCTAATGTATAAAAATTTTGAAAATTTTGCAGTAATTATTGATGTTTTTGTTTTAAATAAGTTCTCAAGCGGATCTGCTGAATCTAGGTTGGATGTAGCATTCAATGCTTTTGAGGTATTTTTAAGACATCCTATTATTGGAGTTGGATTTGGTGTCTTGCCTGCATCAGATTTGATTATTACAATTTTAGTAGGAACAGGCCTTATAGGTTTTATAAGCTTTTTTATAATATTAACTATAATATTTTATAACTCACTTTTTGCAAAAGTAACTAAAATTTTTTTTAACAAAACTAATGAATCAAAATTTAGAATCATTAATAGAATATCAGATCTTTTAAATGCCCTAATTTTTTCATATTTAAACTTATTAATCATTTACCAATCAATAGGTTTTACCTTTAGATTTGGAGATTTTTGGGCAATTTCTGGGATTATTGTTGCAACTTATATATTAAAAGAAAAAACTATAAGAGAAATATCATAATGTATTTTTTTTATACGTTTTTTGTAAACTTTTTTCACACAACACCTATAATATTCAACTATAAATTTAATAGGAGTTTTTCTTGATTATTAGAGCAAGAGCACCGCTAAGACTTGGCTTAGCCGGAGGTGGAACAGATGTATCTCCTTACTCTGATGAATATGGGGGCTTGGTGCTAAATACAACGATTGATAGGTATGCATATGCATCAATCATTATTAATAATAATGCAAATAAAATTAAATTTTTTTCTTCAGATAAAAATGTCAAACACTCATACTTAATTTCAGATGCCATTGAATTGGAAGGACCTACATTGCTTCTTAAAGCTACATATTTGCATATGATTAAAAATTTTAATAATGGTAATAAGATAGCACTTGCTCTAACAACCTTTTGTGACTCTCCCCCCGGGTCTGGTCTTGGAACATCATCTACTCTTGTAGTAGCTATGGTTGAAGCATTCAGACATCTTCTTAACTTAAAATTGGATAGTTATCAAATTGCAGAAATTGCTCACAAGATTGAAAGAGTGGAGTGTAAACTTTTGGGTGGCAAACAAGATCAATATTCAGCATCTTTTGGAGGTTTCAATTATATTGAATTCAATAAATCAAATGAAGTCATTGTTAATAATCTTGATATAGATTCTTACGTTATTCAAGAATTAGAGGCCTCGCTTTTATTATTTTTTACTGGCGTATCTAGAGACTCGGATAAAATCATTTTTAATCAATCTAAAAATATGATGAAAAAAGATAAAAAAGCAATGGAAGCATTACACATAATAAAAAATGAAGCCCAAAATATGAAAAATAAGATTTTATCTGGTGACTTTAATGGAATTGTAGAGTCTATGAAAACGGGTTGGGCTAATAAAAAAAAATCAGCAGATATCATTTCTAATCCGCTGATAGAAAAGATATATAATTCAGCAATAAATGCTGGCGCTCTCGCTGGAAAAGTTTCTGGCGCTGGTGGTGGAGGCTTTATGATATTTTATGTTCCCTTAGATAAGAGAAAATCTGTTATCGAGTCTTTAAACCAATTTAATGGTGAAGTAAGCAACACTCATTTTACAAACTTAGGAGTAAAATCATGGAAATTAACTTAAAGGATTACATCTATAAAGAAATAGAGGGATGCAAATCAGTAATGGAAAAAATGCTCAATAATCCAAATTTATTAAAATCAGTTGAAAGTGCATCACAAGCTTGTATTGCATCATTAAATAATGGAAATAAAATCTTACTTGCAGGTAATGGGGGAAGCGCTGCTGATGCTCAACATATAGCAGGCGAACTCGTAAGTAGATTTAAATTTGATAGACCAGGACTTCCCGCAATAGCTCTTACAACAGATACTTCTATTTTAACTGCTATTGGAAATGACTATGGATATGAAAATCTTTTTTCAAGGCAGGTTCAAGCTCATGGAAATCAGGGAGATATATTAATTTGCTATTCAACGTCTGGAAAATCACCAAACATAATATCTGCCATAGAGAAAGCTAAATCAATAGGTATTATAACGATTGGTTTATGTGGAAACAGAGGCGGTTTCATGGTTGAAAATTGCGATCATATATTGGAGGTTCCATCACCTGATACCCCAAAAATTCAGGAGGGTCATCTAGTTCT
>CENJ01173979.1_pt1 | contig 15179 bp, 14 predicted proteins | sample 356161 | NCBI WGS metagenome assembly CENJ01 (sample SAMEA2619531, study PRJEB7988) | marine metagenome | biome: marine biome (ENVO:00000447); feature: surface water layer (ENVO:00002042); material: "saline water (ENVO:00002010), including plankton (ENVO:xxxxxxxx)" | depth 5 m
TGTGAAAGTAGTTGACGCCATCGCCCACGCGATGAAAGCAGAAGGGATTGATGTCTTGTTTGCCTACCCGGTTAACCCCCTGATTGAAGCCGCTGCCAAGGTCGATATCAGAACCGTCATTGTTCGACAGGAGCGTATTGGCCTGCATATGGCTGATGCATACTCCCGCATGTCTTCGGGAGATAAGATTGGCGTATTTTGCATGCAGCATGGGCCTGGTGCTGAGAACGCCTTCGGTGGCGTTGCTCAGGCTTACTCTGAATCTGTGCCCATCCTGGTGGTGCCTGCGGGCTATCCCAGACGCCAGGCGCACTATTATCCGAACTTCAACTCTACCCTCAACATGCAGCACGTCACCAAGTGGGCAGAGCCGGTTACTATGGGGCGCGCGCTCCCAGAGATTCTTAGACGCGCATTCTTCCAACTTAGGAACGGCAGGCCAGGGCCGGTCATGATCGAGGTGCCGGTGGACGTCATGGGTGAGGATGTCCCGGATGACTGGCATTACACCCCCGCATTTTCCGCCAAAAGTGCACCCGACCCCAAAGACGTTCAGATCGCCGCCAGCGTCCTAGCTGGTGCCGAACATCCGGTCATCTATGCCGGTCAGGGCATTCACTACGCCAAGGCTTGGAAACCCCTTCTTGAGCTCGCGGAAACGTGGCAAATCCCAGTCACCACAAGCATCGAGGGAAAGAGCGCGTTTCCAGAGAACCATCCTTTGTCGTTGGGCAGCGGCGGCAGGGCTAACCCCAGACCTGTAACGAGGTACCTTGAGGATGCCGACGTTATTTTTGGCGTGGGCGTCTCTTTCGCGCTGACTGCCTTTGGCGTCCAAATGCCCGCCAATAAAACCATTATCCACGCGACCAATGACCCCATGGACTTAAACAAAGACATACCGGCTCAACACGCCCTAATTGGGGACGCCAAACTCACCCTGGAGGCCCTCAACGCTGCGCTCAAGCTAGAGGACGCCGCAACAGCCAAAGCCCGCGTTGACGAACCCGCCAAAATTCGCAGCCTTAGGGAACAGTGGATGAGCGAATGGGCGCCCAAACTTGAAAACGACCAATCACCGATCAATCCCTATCGCGTCGTCGCCGAACTCAACCGGTTGGTAGATAAGACAAAGGTGATCATTACCCATGATGCGGGGAGCCCCAGGGATCAAACGACACCCTTCTGGGAGGCCATCACCCCGCTCTCCTATATCGGATGGGGCAAAACCACCCAGCTTGGGTATGGGTTGGGCTTGGCCATGGGCGCTAAGCTGGCGGAGCCCGACAAGCTTTGCATCAACGTCTGGGGAGATGCAGCCATCGGCTTTACCGGCATGGATTTCGAGACCGCGGTACGCGAACGCATCCCAATCCTATCCATTCTCTTTAATAACTTCTCTATGGCCATTGAGATTCCGATCATGCCTGTCTCCCAGGAGAAATATGGTGCCATCGAGATTTCAGGTCACTATGCCGACATGGCAAAGGCCTTTGGTGGTTATGGAGAACGTGTTACCCAACCGAGCGAGATCGTTTCAGCGCTCAAACGCGGCATCGAGGCGACGCAACGAGGTCAGGCAGCCCTGTTGGAGTTCATCACGGACCAGGAAATCGATATCTCTAACGAGTAAGCTTCTGAGAGAACGCGATACTGGAGACCCCCGATGCGTGTACGTGCCATTGCACTGAAGAGACGCCCAAACGGCCTGCCCGAGACTGAGGACTTCGACGTTTGCGAAGTCGATGCCCCGCCACCCGAAGCGGGAGAGATTCAGGTCCGAAACGTCTGTATGTCTGTGGACCCCTACATGCGGGGACGGATGTACGACCGGAAATCTTATGTTCCACCCTTCCAAATTGGCGAAGTCCTATCTGGTGGCAGTATCGGTGAGGTACTAGCCTCTGCCCACCCTGACTTCAAAGAAGGCGACTTTGTCTCAAGCTCCTACGGCTGGCGCGAGGGCTTTACGGCCCCGGCGGCACAGGTGGAAAGGTTAGGCAAGATACAGGCCCCACCTTCAGCCTACTTGGGCGCCCTAGGCATGCCTGGTATGACCGCCTATGTTGGATTGTTAGAAATCGGGGCCCTCCAGGACGGCGAGTCGGTATTCGTCTCTGGCGCTGCCGGTGCAGTCGGCAGCGTCGCGGGACAGATCGCCAAAATAAGAGGTTGCTCCGTCATCGGCAGTGCGGGGACAGACGACAAGGCTCGTCTCCTCACCGAGGAGTTGGGCTTCGACTATGGCTTCAACTATAAGGAAGGCAGCATCGTCCAGCATTTGCGCCAGGCAGCGCCCAAGGGATTGGATGTCTACTTCGACAATGTGGGGTCGGACCACCTGCAGGCGGCGCTCATGTGCATGCGGCCCAATGGCCGCATTCCCCTGTGCGGAGCCATATCCACCTATAACGATGCCGCGCCGCGACCTGGGCCTAACAACCTATCCATGGCCATCGGCCTTGGATTAACCCTTCGGGGCTTCATCGTGAGCAACTTCATGCACCGCTACGCGAACTTTCGTTCCGATATGGAGAAGTGGGTAAACAACGGTCAAATCAAGACCAAGGAAACAATCCTTGGAGGGATCGAAAGTGCCCCGGACGCCTTCATCGGCCTGTTCACAGGTGTCAACGTAGGCAAAATGATCGTCTCCCTCTAGCGAGGACGCTCTAGCCTTTTGTTGCAATAAAGTCCCAGGCGCGATCCGCGCCCAACGCGGCAAACTGCTGCCCAAGAATTTGCTGCCAGTAAAACTCGCTGCCCCATTCATCACGCCAGGCCCAGAGCCTGCGCGTGAAGTGGTGCAGCCTATGCTCATAGGTAAAACCCATGGCGCCATGGACCTGATGTACCTGCTCCGCAACGATACCGACAGCTTCCCCAACCCTAGCCTTCGCTGCAGCCACTTCGTATAAAAAGCGTTCGGAGGAAAGAGCATCAATACCCGCGTCAGCAGCCCGCTGGGCCGCCGCCACCTCGGCGGCGACCACCGCCAGGCTGTGCTGAATGGCCTGAAACTTACTGATGGTGCGTCCAAACTGACGCCGCTCTGAGGCAAACTGGAGCCCAAGATCTAACACAGCCTGTAACGTGCCCGCCATCAGGCACGTTCTAGCAAGCGCCAGTTGAGCATAGGGTGCATCCTCGACCTCAAGCATGCCCTGAACCAGCGCCGGCGGCGCAATGGAGCCGCGAGGCTCGCCTGCCAAATTGGCCAGCCCCTCCTGAGCCGCCTGCCCCGGGTGGAGCTCTACAATACGGCTATCCGGACTCACCGCTAAAATCCATTCGGCATGGGAGGACCAGGCTATATCAATGACACCCCCATTGTGCTGGATTCCGATACTGCGCAAGACCGAATCCTTAGCAGCCATCCAGCGATTGGCCAGCAGCACTTCAGCCATAGGAAGCGGTACCGCAAAACGGCCACATATTTTTAAAAAGGCAAATAAGTCGGCGGCTTCTGTTCCACTGTCTGGGCTCCCAAGCAGGTGGAACCCCTGGTCTACGATCTGCTGCCAAAGTGCCTCGGCAAAGGCCCCCTGCTCGCATTTATCCAGCAGGGCTTTATCCACGTGATCAGAGAAGATTCTCTCCGCAGATTCAATAATGAGCGTCTCGGTATCCATTATCTCAGGCCGAGACTTCGGGCAATGACGCCGCGCAGAATTTCCCGGGTCCCCCCTCTCAGGGTAAAGGAAGGAGACAGCAGCATGGTCTCATCGAAGGTCTGTCGAAAGAGCCCCAGGGCGGCAGCATCCGTGTGCGCGATGTCAGGCACGGCCAAGCGTGCAACTTCTGGCACAAGCTTCTCAAAATTGTTCCCCAGCTCTTTGACCAGTGCAGCCTCCACCACGACATCCTTACCGGCTTCCAGCATCCCCGCCACGGATAGGGACATGCGTCGGAGCGTCATGAAGTGCCCAGCCAAACGACCGATTGCCGCCGCTTGATGAGGCGCAGGCGAATCACCACATAATCTAATCAACTCGGCAAAGACGCGATAGGCGGATAGGAATCGCTCTGGGCCGCTGCGTTCGTAGGCCAGTTCTGAGGTGACCTGCTGCCAACCATTACCAGGTTCGCCAACAATGCGATTCTTAGGGACAAGCACATCCTCAAAAACGACTTCATTGAAATCTTCCCCACCGGCCATATTCCTTATGGGCCTTATTTTCACACCATCATTTTTAAGATCGACAATGATTTGAGACAGTCCCGCGTGCCGGTTTTCCGTCTGGGCTGCGGTTCGCACCAAGCAAATAATGAAGTGATTGCGATGGGCATCCGTGGTCCAGACCTTGGTACCGTTGATTCGGTATGCGTCACCCTCTGCGGTGGCCGAGGTTCTTACCGATGCTAGATCAGAGCCCGTATCGGGTTCGCTCATACCAATGGAAAAGAAGCGCTCCCCTCGAATGATCCCGGGCAAGTAGCGCTGGCGCTGTTCTGGGGTTCCGAACCGAAGCAGCAGCGGACCGCTCTGGCGATCTGCGATCCAGTGCGCGCTCACCGGCGCACCGGCTGATAGCAGCTCTTCGGTAACCACCAAGCGCTCAAAATTGCTCCGCTCTCCACCCCCGTATTGCGCCGGCCAGGTCATACCTATCCAGCCCCGCTCCCCGAGTTTTTGCGAGAATTCAGGATCATGCCCCGTCACAAAGTCCGAATTGGGTCGAGGCAGGTAGGCCCTATTCTCGTCGATAAAGGCCCTTACCTGAGCACGCAAATCCTGTGTCTCGTCGCTGAGCGCGACTCGGTCGAACTGAAACATTGCGAACGCCCCCCTGGCATACCCGCTAAGACCAAAAAGACTAAAGCCGGGACCATCACAACGCAACGCATCAAAGTTGGATAAAGGAACGGAGAATCGTGACCGTTAGTGCTTACCACCAAGCTATGGCAACATGTACCCATGCTTGATTTGCTTGATCTCAAACACGCCTTTGATCCGGTCTTTGATGACCTGAGGGCTCGTTCGTCCGTGGTGGATCGATTTGTAGACAGAAATATATATCAGGTCTACGTCGCCACCCTGTGGGCAAATGTCGTTCTCTCTCCAGGGGAAGCCGGTATTGAGGAGGAGGATTTAGAAAACCTTCACGACGTTGTTGTGGCGGAAATTGAGCAGGTCTTGGGGCCAGGAACCGATCTCAACGCCGTGTTTGCCTTCATTAGCTCCAAGCAAGGGGAGCAGACCATGGCGGAGGTAAAACTCAATCAGACCCACAAAGACTTACTGCAGTACTTTTCGAGCATGATTCTCGACCCGGAGGGCCACAAAAAATGGATGCAGGAAATCCGGGACAAAACGGGCTTGCCGCGCTCAAACTAGGATTGAAACAAGCACTGATCGTGAGAGAACCGCGTGGCGGTGCTCCCAAAGATAAATACCCTGCCAAGTCCCTAAGGCCATAGCCCCGTCCACCACCGGAATCGATAGCGAGACAGCGGTCAGCGCACTCTTGATATGGCCAGGCATGTCATCCGGTCCCTCCTCTACGTGGCTATAAAGTCCATCGTTTTCGGGCACCAATCGATCAAGCCAAGCCTGAAGATCTCGCCCCACCGCAGGGTCCGCATTCTCCTGAATTAACAGGCTCGCAGAGGTATGCCGGATAAAGAGATTCACTAGGGCATCCTCGCAGTTAGCGGCTGCCACAAGCGCTCTAACGTCTTCAGTCAGATCATATAGCCCCTGCCCCGATACGCTGACGCTCAGCTCGTGATGCTTCATAAGGGTTTAAGACACCGTGGCAGGACCGACTAGGGGTCCATATGCCAGAGGCTCAAAGCCGGCACGTAGGTGATGATTAACAGCGCGATCAGCAGGATCACCATGAAGGGCAGCGTCGCCGCATAAAGTTCTAGCAGCGGCTTTTTGAATCGATAGCTGGCGATAAATAAATTCATCCCCACCGGCGGCGTGAAATAACCCACCTGCATATTCGCGAGGAAGATGATGCCCAAGTGCACCGGATGGATGCCGTAGCCCACCGCGACAGGCAACAGCAGAGGCACCATGATCACCAAAGCCGAGAAAATATCCAGCATCGCGCCCAGGAGCAGCAGCAGGATATTCAAGAGCAATAAAAAACTGATGGGGTTTTGGATATAGGTCTGCATGAACTGCATCAACTGCTGGGGCACCTGGGCGTCCACCAAGAAATTGGTAAAGCCTAGCGCAATACCCAAGATCAGCAGAATGCCACCCACCATGACCATGGATTCAATCGCCACAGAGGCAAGCTGTTTGAGCTTCACTTCTCGATAACAGAATACTTCCGCGATAATCACATAGAGCGCGGTCACTGCCGCCGCCTCGGAGATGGCGAAAATACCGCTGAAAACACCGCCCAGCACCACAAAGGGCAAGGGTATCTCCCATCGAGCGGCATACAGCGCAGAGCGGAGATTGGCCCAAGTGAAAGGCACCCGTGGAATCTTACCACCCCGGTGCCGCCAAAGCGTCCATAGGATCAACAGCGTTAGCATTAACAGTAGCGGCAGAATACCCGCGACAAACAGATCCACAATGGAAAATCGTTGGCCGACGTCCAGCTGCTGTGCAATCACACCATAAAGAATCAGCGGCACCGAGGGGACCAAAAGCAGCCCCAAACTGCCGGACGTTGTCACCAAGCCGGTACTGTATTTTTCTGAGAACCCCGCCTCTCTCAAAGCCGGGAGCAGCAAGGCCCCTAGAGCAACGATGGTGACCCCAGATGCGCCCGTTAACGCGGTAAAGACCGCGCAGGCCACGAAGCCCACCACGGCCAGCCCGCTGGGCATCCAGCCAAAGAGGCTTTGCATCAAGTTGACCAAGCGTGTGGATGTGTTGGCCGCACTCAACAAATACCCGCTAAAGGTAAAGAGCGGTAGCGCTACCAGCAGCGGCGTATCCACAATGCGGTACAGCTCAATGGCAATAATGGCCAAGTCAATATCCGCACTGAAGTAGCCGAGCATGGCTGCCGCCATCAATATCGCAAAGAGCGGCGCACCAATCATGGCCATCACGACGATGAGGATTACGCCGAGCCAAATCATAGTGGCTTAATCAAGAGCACCAAGTAACGAAATGACATCACGGCTCCGCCAATGGGCATAATCGCTTCGCAAATCCAAGCGGGGACGTCCCCGTAGGCGATGGCGCCATCAAGGTACTCGTAATTTACAAATTGATAGCTGCCCCATGTAAAGAACAATAGAACCACGAGCGTGAAGCCGTGAGTCAGTCGCGCCAGCCAGGGCTTAAATCCTTCACTGACAAAACGGCTCGCTAAGTCGATACGAATATGACTGTCATCACGCGAGGCCACCATGGCGCCGACCAGGGCCACCCAAAGCACGGTAATTCTGACCAAGGAATCCCCCCAGTAGATCCCGCTGTCGAACAGGTTGCGCAACAACACCTGGGTTACCGCTACGCCAATCATCACCACCAGCAGCAAAACCAGCAGCGCATCCTCCAGCTGGCGCAGGCGACCCATTATCTGACTAAGGCGTTGCTTCACTTCGGAATTGCTTGAGGTGAGCGATCAATTCTTCGTACATAGCGCGAGAGACGTAGCCGTCATCTATTAGCTTTTCGTTGGCCCGATCGGCCATCTCAAACCACTGCTGCTGTTCCTCATCCGAAGGCTGGAGCCATTCTACTCCCTCGGCCAACAAAGCTGCCTGGGCGCTGTCATTGTCCTGACGAGAAGATCTATCTACTGCCTCAACCGCAGTCGCCAGCTCCTCTGTTACGATCTGCTGCTCCATTTCGTTCAATCGATTAAAGGCGCGCTCCGTGATGGTGAATAGCCCGTAAACGTAAATCAGCGGCAGTTCAATGGCGTAGTTGACCTGGGTATGCCACTGGAGCGCAATGGCACCAATCGGCGGTGTACCAATGCTATCAATTAAACCCGTCTGCAGCCCCGTAAGGACGTCTGCAATGGGCAGCGGGATCGGCGTCACGTTGAAGGATGAATAGGCCTTCAGAGCGCCAGGATCATTATCCGGAGCCCAAACGCGCCGGTCTCGAAAAGCCCCCACCGAGGTAGCAGCATATTGGCTCATGGGATAGGCGAATCCGACCTCTGCCAAACCAAAACCAACAAATTTTTTCTCCCGCAGCCCCGCCATGAGCTGGGCATCCATGCGTTCGCGCACATAGTCCACCTCTGCTGAAGAGCGAAAGATAAGAGGCAAGTTGTAGAGTGCAATATCGGGATAAGGCTGCATCACGCCCCCCGAAGTGAGCGCTGCGCCGTGAATCTGCCCAACCCGCATTTTCCGCAACACCGCCTTATCGTCACCCATCACACCGCCGGGATAGATTTTAAACTTGACCTCACCATTCGTTCTCTCGCCAATGCGCTCGGCCGCACTCCGTAAGGACTTCATCCAGCCCGTCCCCTCTGGCGAAAGGGTGGCTATTTTCAAGGTCGTTGCCGCCTGGGGCTGAGGGGCCAAACCGACCCAGAGGAACAAAAACACGATCGCCCCTGTCATCCAGGTCGTCTTGACAGTGGGCGTTTGGAGATCAGAGTTAAAAGTAGTCGTCTGCACTGTCTAAGAGTTCCTTTGCTTGTTCCTTGGCGACGGTATTCATCAGGGTCAGGCCGGGAGCTTGGGCCTCGGCATCAAGCACCTCCCCCAACAGCTGATCGTGTAACGCTCTATCAAACATGAGCCGGGCATATTGATCAGCGTACATGACCTTGGCCATGAGGTGCTGACCGGAAGAAATATCGAGCACTCTCTCAAAGTGGCCTTTGCCGATTTCCGGTTTGCCACCCATCGCGGGCGGCAGCAGGGTTTCGAATACGCCCAGGTAGAGATAAGCCCCGCCATTGGCATGCTCACCATCTAGCTCAGCGACTTGCGTCATCAGGGCCTTAACTCTAGCCAGTTGGGCCACCGCGCCAAAATCATCGCTATTGGCCTGAATCCAACCGGCCCAGATGCTCGCCAAGCTATAGAGCTCGGGCACCTCGGACGCTCGACGACTTTGAACCCAGCTCAAAAAATCAGGGAAGGCTCGCGTGTCGAGATCGCAACCATTGGTGAGCGACGCGCAGGTTGACGCAAAAATTTGTGCCTTGGCCTTCTCATGCAGTTTCTTGGCACGTTCGGCATCGGCCACAAAGGCTCCCGCGTAGGCGGAGTGCAGCTCGGCTGACTGCGCCAAGAGCGCTGCGTTGTCGGGCGACCCAGAAACAAGAGAATCAATGAGGATTAGGTAGGCCGGTGCACCGTCGCGCACCATGGCGGGATCATCACTGTTAAGGATGGCGTCAGAGAGGTTGCTAGCGAAACCCTGGGTTACTGAGCCCAGCATGGACGCACACCCAGAGCTCAATAGTAGGAAGGCCGCCAGGACGAGCTTTAGAACCCCATTGGCGTGCGGACGCAAGCGCCCTTCGCGAGACGACCCGTAAGATTTTCCTGCCCTTAACGTGCCCGTCATAACGATCCTAAATCACCCGCTACTTCTATTTCATTTAAACGATGCTACGTGGCTAAATCAACCGCGATTTTCATTCGCCGGAGAGAGAATCAACGCGTCTCCTCAACGATGACCCGTGCCCTTAGACAGGGAGGGCGACACACCTGAGCCTACACCCAGCGGCTGTCATGACCAAGGAGATACCGCTCGAGAACGACCGGCGGCAACCGCCACCCATGCCAGAACGGGTGAAGTCATGGCTAAATTTTAATGACAAATCTTCGCGCCCAGTTCGGTATTTGATAGCCTGCACCGTCACGTTACCGGAGCGCAACATGTCCAAGCAGTGGGTCTTAACTTCGAATAAAAACCAGGTCACCACCGTGACCATGAATCGCCCAGAAGCCCTGAACGCGCTGTCTGAAGCTCTGCGCCAAGAGCTTATTGAAATTTTCACCGACCTCGCCACGGACCCTAAAACGGACGTGGTGATTCTGACCGGCACAGGCCGAGCCTTTACCGTTGGCCTGGATTTAAAAGAACTGAGCGATGACGATCCAGGCAAGGCGGTGACCAGCACGGATTTGACCGATGCCATGGTTAATCTCAATAAGCCCATTATCGGCGCAATCAACGGCTTTGCGATTACCGGTGGGTTTGAGATCGCCCTCATGTCAGACTTTTTAATTGCTGGCCCAGAGGCAAAATTTGCAGATACCCATACCCGCGTGGGTATTGTCCCTGGCTGGGGGTTGTCTCAAAAGCTGCCCCGACTGATCGGACTTTACCGAGCCAAGGAACTCAGCCTGACCGGGAACTTCCTCGATGCCGACACGGCCTATGCTTGGGGCTTGGTCAATCGGGTGGTCGACAATGACGAACTGCTCCCCCTTTGTCAGAGCCTAGGCGAGGATATTGCGTCCACCGACGCTGTCACGCGCAAGACTATGCGACAAATTATCGATCAAGGATGGTCCACTACCTTAGAAGCTGGACTCGCGATTGAAAAAGAAGCCAATCGCGCCCACGCCGATGCGGAGCTTCGAGCAGAGGGCGTTGCAGACAAGCGCGAGCAGGTCCGTAAGCGGGGCCAGTCTCAGTCCGACGACTAAGGACCGCTGAGCCCAGGCCGTCCCGCGTTAAGTTGGTCGAGACAGTGACTCGCGCCAACCAGACCCGGCTGTTCATCGCAAATCACTAATAGCGGAATGTCTTTAGCCAATGAGGACAGCTCGCCACGCTCCTCAAAGCGGCGACGCAGCGGACTGTCCGCTAGGTGATTCACCAGCTGGGGCACGATGCCGCCGCCAAGATAAACACCGCCCCGGGCATTGAGCGTCAGCGCGAGATTGCCCGCCGCGGTGCCGAGCAGGCCAAGGAAAACGTCTAGAGTTTGATGACAAATCGGATTCGCCCCGCCCACGGCTTGGGCGGAAATCTCCTCCGAGGACAGGGCCTCTGGCGTGATGCCCCATAATGAGCACATGGCATCATATACATTCCGGAGCCCGGGGCCGGATAACACTGTTTCCCAGCAAACATGATCGTGCGCCTGATTGAGGATCGTCCACAGCTCGGCTTCTAGCGGGCTCCCGGGTGCTAAGTCGGCGTGCCCCCCCTCAGAGGCGATGACCTGCCAAGACGCCTCAGCCCCCCCCACGGATACCGGGATCAGGCCTGCCATTCCTAACCCAGACCCAGGGCCCAACAGAGCCTTGGTGTCTAGCGTTGGCGCCTGCCCACCGATCTGCACGAGCCGCTGAAAAAACGGCAGCCCGCTGGCCATGGCGAAGAAATCATTAACGAAGGCAACCGGCGCCCTCAGTAGGGTTTCCAAACTCGCGCGCTGCAGCACAAGCCCGGTATTGGTTATGACGACGTAGTCCGCGTGGGAGGCAGGCCCCGCTACAGCCAATAGGGCGCCCGTAAGTTTAGGTTTTTGCAGAGCCTCGGCGGCATCGCGAAGCAGGGCTTCTCCCTCGGTATAGGCCTGAGTGCTCAAAATGACGGGCGTATCCAGCAGTTCCGGGGAACCCCCGACCACCTCGCGGCAGAGAGAAAAACGGGCGTTGGTCGCGCCAATATCGCCAATCAAGGCCAGGTTTGCCATGCGTCCTCCAGTTGTTCCGCCTGAAGGTAGAATAGTTAACGACTTCAAGGAGCGGAAGCTTTTTAGTACAGTTCTGCAGCGTAGCCGTGAGGGACTCCATGTTTTCTTGCTTCAAAGGCCTGAATGCTTTTCTGTACCAAATTGGTTTGGGGTTGGTCCTTCTCGCCATCGCGCTAAACGCATCCTCAGACGTTCTTCACCTGGGCAATGACGGAGAACCGTCAACCCTCGACCCCCACCGCTACAATCTTCGCCTGGAAGAAACACTCCTCAATGATCTCTTCATGGGGCTCACGACCTTTACCGCGGCTGGCCAAATCGCCCCCGGTGCCGCTGAGAGCTGGACTCAGAGCGAAGATGGCAAGACCTGGACTTTTAAGCTCCGAACGGATGGCAGATGGTCCGACGGCGAACCCGTAACGGCCTCTGACTTTGTCTATTCCATGCGCCGCCTGCTTACGCCCAGCACCGCCGCGAGCCTGGCCTACTTCCTGTACATGATCGAAAACGCTGAGGCGATCAATCGTGGCGAGCTGCCTCCCGAAGCGCTGGGGGTGACCGCTGAGGACCCACTCACCCTCCGCATCAGACTCGCCTACCCCTACCCTTACCTACTGGAACGCTTGCTCTATCCCACCGCATTTCCCGTCCCTCGCCACGTTATCGAGCGCGTTGGCAAGGCGTGGACGAAGGCCGAACACTGGGTTTCCAATGGCGCCTACAAACTGGCGGAATGGCGCCCCCAGGCCTATGTGGAAATGGTCGCGAACCCATTCTTTCATGCACCTGCGCCCATCAAAACCGTTAGACACCATGCACTGGCCAGCGAACAATCCGGATACAACCGCTTCCGCAGCGGCGAACTTGCCGCCATCCCCAGCTTTCCGGCTTCAGAGCTGACCAACATGCAGCAAGATCGCCCCAAAGAGCTGCGCCTGGCGCCGTTGTTATCCATCATGTACCTGGTCTTTAATACTCAAAAGCCACCCTTTCATGACCCACGCGTCAGAAAAGCGCTGGGCCTGGTGATCCAGCAGCAAACCATTACTCAGCGCGTCTTACGCAATGGCAGTCAACCCAGCTTGTCCATAACACCATCGCTTATCCGGGACTATCAGCCCGTACCGCTACCCCATGCTGATCTGAGTCAGGCCAATCGCGTGGGTAAGGCCAGGGACCTGCTCGCCCAGGCGGGCTATGACCAAGATCATCCGCTGAGGGTGACGCTTAAACATGTAAACAGCCTGGAAGGCAAAAAAATCAACCTCGCCATCGCGGCCATGTGGCGCCAGCTCGGTGTGGAGACCACGCTGGCTCAATCAGAGCTGCGGGCACACTTCGCCGACCTGCGGCAAGGCAGCTTTGAGGTGGCATGGGCCGGATGGGTTGGGGAAAACAATCCAGAACACTATCTGAGCCTGTTGCGGTCTGATATCGGCAACGTGAACTATGGCCGCTACAGGAACAGCGCCTTTGATGACCGTATGGCAGCAGCACGGAGGCAGGCAGACGCAACATCTCGAGGGGAACTGCTGAGACAGGCAGAACAGATTATGGTCGCCGACTATCCGGTCGTACCGCTATATATGCTGGCAAGTCGCAGGCTCGTTAACGCCAGCCTCCAGGGCTGGCAGGACAACGTCCGCAATATGCATCAATCGCGCTATCTCTTTTGGTCTGATGCACCCTGATGCTCCCATGTCGCGCCCCGGTTTAGGTCTGCGGCTGATGATGATGGCAGTCACCCTGCTCGCCATCATCACCCTGGTGTTCGGTATGTTGAGACTGGCACCCGGCGGGCCCTTTGACGGTGAGCGGGATTTGCCGCCAGAAATCGAAGCCAACTTAAAAGCCGCCTATCATTTGGATGAACCCATCGTAAGCCAGTACTTTCGCTATTTGGGCAATCTGATCCAGGGGGATTTGGGGCCCTCCTTCCGACATCAGGACTTTCGGGTAAACGAGCTGATTGCGGCGGGTCTACCCACCAGCGCCCTGCTAGGTACGCTCTCCCTGTTGCTTGCCCTATCCCTTGGGCTGAGCCTCGGCGTATTCGGTGGCATGAACCCAGGTTCGACGCTGGATAACGCTCTCATGGGGTTCGCCAATCTGTCTATCGCCGCGCCCACGATCATCACTGCCCCCCTTATGGTGCTGGTTTTTTCTATCTTCCTGAGTTGGTTTCCTGCCGGCGGCGACGGTGGTCTGATGCACTACATCCTGCCGTCAATGGCCCTTGCACTGCCGTTCGCGGGCGCCATCGCCCGTCTGGTGCGGGCGGGCGTTATCGAATGCAGACTGGAGCCCTATATCGTCACGGCGAGAGCCAAGGGGCTACCCGAACGTCGGATCGTTTACCGACACATTCTGCCTATCGCCATTTTACCGGTGCTGTCCTTCCTCGGCCCCATGGCTGCAGCGCTGCTCACTGGGTCCATCGTCATCGAGCAGGTCTTCGATCTGCCGGGCATCGGGCGCTATTTCGTGCAGGCCGCTCTCAATCGGGACTACACCTTGGTGATGGGCATGGTTCTGGTCTACTCCACCCTGATCGTGCTATTCAACTTCTTAGTGGACCTGGCCTACGCTTGGTTAGATCCTCGTCTCAAGGGGGCCTGACGCTGTGGCATTCCAACGCAACAGAGCAACCCAACCCCGGCTGCAGGCATTGGGCCTGCCCATGACGCTGCTTTGCGTCATCCTCGGTGCCGCCCTGCTCGCGCCCTGGGCAAGTGACTGGGGCCTCCAAGACATCGACTGGGAGGCGATCCAGGCGCCCCCCTCCAGCAGCCATTGGTTCGGAACCGACATGGTAGGGCGCGACCTGTTTACCCGCACCATGGCAGGCGCGAGAACGTCTATCCTGGTAGCGCTCATTGCGACCAGCATCAGTTTATTGATCGGTATCCTGTGGGGGGCCACCGCGGGCTATGCCGGCGGCAGAATCGACCTGCTAATGATGCGGGTCGTTGATCTGCTATACGGTCTTCCCTTTATCCTTATCGTCATTTTATTGGTGGTGCTGTTTGGCCGGCAGCCCTACCTGCTGTTCGCATCCCTGGGCGCCATTTTTTGGCTGGACACAGCACGGATCGTGCGCGGCCAAGCCCTGCGGCTGAGGCAGGCGGACTTTGTTCAGGCCGCCCGCTGCCAGGGTTATCGCCACACTTACATCATCGTCCATCACCTGCTGCCCAATATGCGGGGACCCCTTCTCGTCTGCACCACCCTAACCCTACCCGCTATCATGCTCGCAGAAAGCTTCATCAGCTTTTTAGGCTTGGGTATTGCAGAGCCCAGCACCAGTTGGGGCACGCTGATCGCAGATGGGACCCAGTCCATGGAAGCAGCGCCCTGGATGCTGTTTTTTCCAGGCACCCTGCTTATCGGCTGCATCTGGTGCTGCAACACCGTGGGCGATCGTCTGCAAAACCAAGTCTCTGAAGGATCACATTCCCTGGGTAAGAGCCATCTCCGAACCCCCACGCGCTGAGCCATCAAGCAGCCGCGATGCGCCACCGGGATCATCAGAACAAAGGCGTGCCCCAACCTTTCACAAAACGGTAGACTGTTGACCCCTTACTAGAAGAGGAGTTGCCCGTTGCAGCGCGTAGCGCTAAAGCTCGA
>CENJ01170238.1_pt1 | contig 15168 bp, 5 predicted proteins | sample 356161 | NCBI WGS metagenome assembly CENJ01 (sample SAMEA2619531, study PRJEB7988) | marine metagenome | biome: marine biome (ENVO:00000447); feature: surface water layer (ENVO:00002042); material: "saline water (ENVO:00002010), including plankton (ENVO:xxxxxxxx)" | depth 5 m
CTGAGTCAGGTCATATTATAGAAATAGATGATACAACTGACGCAGAGAGAGTGCATGTTTATCACAAGTCAGGTTCATTTGTAGAGTTTCATCCTAATGGTGATGTAGTCACACAACACAAGAATGGATTTAAAACTGTAACAGGTAATGATAATATACATGTGACTGGTGATCTTACAATTAAAGCAGATGGCAATATTAAGATAGATGCAAAACAAATCAATCTAAACTCTGGTACTAAAGGAGCTGCTCGTGTTGGTGATACAGCAGACACAGGTGACGACCCTGCAGGTATTTCTGCTGGCGATGGTTCTAATGTAATTGAAACTGGTTCAACTACTGTAATCATCGGTGATTAGTGTATAAATACTCTTTATAGGAGAGTATCTTTATGGCACATGTTTCAGGTAATTTTGGTACAGACGCACAATTAACAAACAAAAGTAGTAAGTCAAGTAGAATTAGTTCGGACTTAGATTTATTTTTCACAAGAAAAACTAATAAAGATGTTAATATTATTGAAGATATTCAAGCAGTTAAAAGATCAATACGTAATTTAGTATTATTTAATCCACACGAAAAACCTTTTCACCCAGAGATATCATCTGGTGTTCGTGACTTATTATTTGAAAACATGACACCTGTCACAAGTGTTGTACTTGCAAGAAAAATAGAAGACGTGATAACAAATTTTGAACCTCGAGCAAGACTACAAGCAGTGCGTTGTATTCCAAACTTTGATAATAATGCATATGAAGTCACAGTTGATTTTTATATGAGAAACTATCCTACACAATTAGTTAACTTAGATGTCTTTCTAGAGAGAATACGATAATGGCCACAGTCACAAATAGAAAAAAATTAAGAGTCACAGAACTTGACTTTGATCAAATTAAAGATAACTTAAAAACATTTTTAAAAGATCAAGATGAATTTAAAGATTATGATTTTGATGGTTCAGGTTTAAATGTTTTATTAGATACCCTTGCTTACAATACACACTACTTAGGTTATAATGCAAACATGATTGCAAATGAAATGTTTTTAGATACAGCAGGTTTAAGATCATCTGTAGTATCACACGCAAAGACTTTAGGATACGAAGTTCAATCTGCTCGTGCGGCCAAAGCTTCAATTAGTGTATCAATAGTTTCTGATCAAACTTCTATTACAATGCCAGCAGGCACAAAGTTTTCTACAACTTATGATGGCACTGATTATAATTTTGTGACTGCAAATGATATACAAAAATTTAAGTTTGGTAATTCTGTTAACTTTGATTCTATCGATGTCTTTGAGGGAACTTATGTTACAACAAGATATAATGTTGACACTTCAGATTTAGAACAAAGATATTTACTAAGAGACAACCGTGCCGATACTTCTACACTTACAGTATCAGTTCAAAACTCTACTACAGATACGACATCAACAACATTTACAAAGGCAACTGACATTACACAATTAACTTCATCATCAAATGTTTATTATTTACAAGAAACTGAAGGTGGATTATTTGAAGTTTACTTTGGCGATGGCGTAATATCAAAAGCAATCGCTGATGGTAACATTGTATTTTTAAATTATGTTGTCACAAATAAATCAGAAGCGAATGGTGCATCATTATTTAATCCACCAAGTTCAATTGCAAGTGAAACAAATATAACAGTGACAACAGTTGCAAATGCAGTTGGTGGTTCTGAACCTGAGACATTACGATCTATAAAATTAAATGCACCTTTAAATTATGCATCACAAGGTAGAGCAGTCACTACATCTGATTATGAATCATTAGTAAAAAGAGTATTTGCAAATACACAAGCAGTATCAGTATTTGGTGGTGAAGACGGAAGTTATAATTCTTCATCAGGTGTAAGTTCAACACCTGAGTATGGAAAAGTTTTTATATCAATAAAATCTACCACTGGTGCAAATTTAACTACTTCACAAAAAACACAATTAGTAAATGATTTAAAACCTTATACTATTGCTTCTATATCACCTGTGATTGTTGACCCAGACACAACTTTTTTAAGACTTGCGATATCTTATAGTTATGATACATCGGCAACAACTTTATCATCATCCGATATTGATGGTTTAATTACAAGTGCTTTACAATCATATAATTCAAGCACATTACAAACATTTAATTCACAATACAGAGCATCTGCTGTTTCAAAAATTATTGATGAATCTGATAACTCAATTTTAAATAATACAACAAATGTAAAACTATCAAAATTTTTTACACCAAGTCAAGGTACAACAACTTCTTACAATATACCTTTTAACAATGCGTTACTACACCCAGAGGATGGTTATCTTGCATCGATTGGTGGTATTGTTTCTTCAACAGGTTTCAAAGTTGGAACAGATACAACCTCAGAATTTTTCTTTGATGATGATGGTCAAGGTAATATTAGAAGATATTCTATTGTTGGAACTACAAGAAGTTATGCTGATTCTACAGCAGGTAGCATAAACTATACATCTGGCTTGATTACAATAAACAATATTAATATAACAGGTGTCTCTGATGTTGATAGTTTGACATCAACACAAATAAGAATTGTTGTAACACCACAAACAAATGATATCGTACCTGTAAGAAATCAAATTTTAGAAATTGACTTTACAAACTCTTCATTAAATGGAAACACTGATGCAGCTGCAACATCTGGCACATCTTACACAACAACAGGTTCAGGTGCAACAGCAACAACAACGGTATCTACATCAAGTACAAGTTCAAGTTATTAGATGAATAAAAATGAGTCATGATCCTACATTTAACAAAAAAGTATCGCCACTTGTAAAAGGTCAACTACCAGATTTTTTACAAGATACAGATTTTGATACCTATACATCTTTTGTAAAAGACTTCTATAAATTTTTAGAGTCTGCAAAGATGACCTTTGACACGACCACAAATTATTTAATTCAAGAACCAACAACCACATCTTATGTTTTAGAAGAGACAGGTGATAGAATATCACTAGAAGATTCTGTCGCATTTACAAATGGTGAAACAGTTACAGGTTCTACTTCAAGTGCAACTGCCACAGTCCTTGTTAATGATTTAAGAAACGATGCAATCTACATAACATCAAATCAAAGATTTGAACTTGGTGAAACAATTACAGGTTCTATTTCTGGTGCAAGTGCAAAACTATCTTCATACAAAACGAACCCTGTACAAAACATTCAACAAATGTTGGATTATGCAAACATTGATAATACAATCTTTGAATACTTTGATCAGTTTAGAGAAGCATTTTTAAATGTCATACCTAAAACACTTGCGACCGGAATTGCAAAAAGGAATCTTGTAAAAAATATTAAAGATCTATATTCTGCAAAAGGAACTAGAGAAGGTCATAAACTTTTTATGAGAATACTGTTAGGTGAGAACGCAGAAATATTTTATCCTAACGAAAATGTTTTAAATATATCAGGCGGTAATTGGCGAAAAAAATTAAAGATAAGATGTGAATCTACAGGTGCGTCTGCTGATGAGGCAGTTGGTCAAATTATTACTGGTGATAGTTCTAACGCAACTGCAACAGTTGATTCTGCTTCTGCATTTCAACAAGACACAGCATCAGTTGTTGAACTTGATATTGAAGATGTAAGAGGAACTTTTGAAAGTGGCGAAACAATAAATTTAACTTCTAATAGAACAGATATTCCTATTACATTTGTTATTAAATCTATTGTGACAAATGCACAATTAGATAATGATGGTATATTACATACTGCCAAAGAATCATTAACAGTTGATAATACAAAAGGTAATGGATTTGCTGACATTCTTGTTAACAATATTAAGCGTGGATCAGTATCAGATGTATTTGTTCAAACCGCAGGTAGTGGTTATGAAGTAAATGATAAACTTACTTTTTCTGGTGGAGAGGGTATCGCAAGAGCAACAGGTGTAGTATCTGCCGTTGGTGGAGGTATTGCATTAGAAGATGATTCAGGTAGTTTAATTATTGATGTAGGAACAACATCTACTGTAGAACCATTTACTATTGCATTAGAATCAACAGATGTAATTGATGGCCCTTTCTATCTTTATGGAACAGCAGAATATGATCAAAAAGGTGCTGGTAAAACTGGTTATTTTTATCCATTATATTTGACAGCGACAGGTGCTGGAGGGGCAACTAACTCACACGCACACACATTTATTGAATACCCTGGTATTACTTTTTACATGCCTAATACTGAAATGAATCATGGAAACGAAGATTTTCCAACAGGCACATATGATAGTAGTTCTTATACAGAATATCCACCAAAAGAAAATGATTTATTAATACTTGATAGAACAGATGTTGGTGGATCAGACGCAGGTGATAATTTATTAACAGACATAACTCAAACATCTTTAGACGCATTCCAATCAGACGAAGATTTAATTATACTCGAACATGATACTTTTGCAACTGATGCCGAAGCATCGTCAATCAGAGATATATTCTTAACAAATAAAGGTGAAGGATATTCAACACTACCTACAATATCAGTTCAATCATCAAATGGTACAGGTAGTAAACTTCTGGCACTAACAACTGACATAGGTGCCGTAGATTCTTTAATAATAAATGACAGTGGATTTAATTATAATATAAATGATAAACCTGACACAGAATTAATTGCACACTTCATATTAAAAGATGTTACTGGCACGTTTGCAACTGACAATACTCTAACAACACATGTTGGTACAGTAAAAAGTTATGATGCAGATCGACAACAATTAAATACGACATTTGAAAATACTATTAAGGTTGACTTAGAACAATCAACAGCATTTAATGTTCCATTTGTTCAAGAAAATTTAGCAGCCATAAATGAAAATAATTTATTGGCAGAAGATGTACAATTAATAGCAACGACAGATGAAGATAATATTATTTTGGATTCAACAAGTGCCACAACTGAAGCAACAAAATTTATAACTGTCGATGTAAAATATTTTGATGAAGCAGATGTAAACGCACAAGATTATTTCATTGTTGATAATGTTAGACAAAAACAATTAAGATTAAAAAAAGGTAATACTTATTATTTTGATTTATCAGACTCATCATTATATAATGAAGATGTCACTTTAAATCATCAATTTTTATTTTCAACAACTTCAAACGGAACACATGCAAGTGGTTCTGAATATACCACTGGTGTTACAAAGTCAGGTGCGACAGTACCTATTGGAACTACAGGTGCATTCATACAAATAGTTGTGGCAGATGATGCACCAACTTTATTTTATTATTCACCCAATGATAAAGGTGCAGGTGGAAGAATAGATGTTGTATCTAGAAATCTTATTATTACAGATGTTGGTGGAAATATTTTATTAGACAATACCAGTGTAGTTAAAGACAGACTATTAATTGAAACACCTGCAGGTGAAAATCCATTGTTAGGTATAGACATGGAAGATAACTCTGGTGATATACTTTTAGAATCAACTACCTTAGATGCCAGAGATGGTGCAGATGGTAAGATTATTCTTGATGGTGATATGAATATTGGTACAAGATTTTTATCAAAAGAAAATGGCGATAGATTAAAAAATGAACAACACGGAAATCAAATTATTGCTGAGACAGGTGATAGATTAGTTGGCGAAACACAAAACTCAACATCTATAGGTGATCATATTGTTCTTGACGGAACTGATAGTTCACAAAACAACGCAGGTCAAAATTTAATCAATCAAGAAAAAATAGATTTGTCTGGTCAAGATGTTGTAATTACAGACTCAGGTGGCGCAACAGGTACAATATTATTATCAGATATTGCAACCGCCACAGTGGATGTCGCAGTGACACAAGACACTGAGGGTGAATACATAAACATTAAATCATTAGTTGGCGAAGACTTAATTAGAGTTCAAGATTCTTTTTATTATCAACAATTTTCTTATGAGGTTCAAGTTGGTCAATCAACTGCAACTTATTTAAATGAATTAAAGAAAGCAGTTCACCCTGCTGGATTTGCACCTTTTGGAAAAGTATCAGTTGCATCATTTATATCAGTTGCACTTGGAACAGCAGGTTCAGCTCAACAAGACCCAGTTGATTCTGTTGAAACATTCTCACCTATTCTTGCTTCTACATTTGAGACTTTATTTGAGGAAGTTATTCATAGGAGACATTATGTGCCAAGAGTTTCAGCAAGAATTGGTAATAGAACAGATAAAATTTTACTTGATGGTAGTGATGGTTCATCTTCAAATGCTGGATCAAGTATATTATGTGAAGACGGAACAATAACTGTATATGGTAAAGGCAATAGAATATTTGCAGAAACAGCCACTGTACAAGGCGGTGAACAAGAGCTCGCATTCATTCCAAATATTAATGTAGTTGTACAATCACAAGCGAGGGCAAGATAGTGGCACAGAAAAATTTATTATTACATTTAGGTAAAAGTTCTTTTGGTGCTCAAGATGGCGATGGTATACAACTTGAAGATACATTACACGGTAAAATTATTCTTGACGGAACACAACCCTTAGGTGTTGTCAATTTTATTGTACAAGAAACAAACGGTGATAATATTATAGCAGAGGATGCTTTACAAAGAAGTGTCCAAGTAAATATAATCGCAGAGGAAAGTATATTTTCTTTTGATACAAATAAAGTACAAAATGTAGGTGAGACATTACTCCAAGATAACCCTATTGATGTTGAATTAATAACAATATCAGATATGGATGGTATTAGAATTGTTGACATTATTAGAAATAGTAAATTATTATTAGAAAATCCAGCATCAGTTGAGGGATTTAAATTAGAAAGTAAAATAATCGCAGAGTTTGATAATGTGACACCACTTAAAAGTGAGACTGGTAGATTCTTAACATTAGAAGAAGGAACTATTGGTATTCAAAATCCTTTTGCACATCTACAAAGTGGTCAAGGTGATATTGACTCAGGTTCTACAGATGATGACGGATTCGAACTTGAAGGTGGTGGATTAATTATAGGTGAGACAGGTCAAAGAATAATTAGTGAACAAATACTAGGAAACAAAAATTTTGCACAAGAGGCTAATGGAATCATAGAAATAGAGGACTACTCACCAAACTCAAATGTTGTTCACATAGAAGCAGAGATTGGAACACGTGGAACTAATGGACATTTCTTAGCATTAGAGAGATCATTACAACCTGAAATACTTGATAGTGTTTTATTAGAGGATTCTGATATAGACAGACTAATATTAGACGGAACTGACTCAAGTTCTACTGATGCAGGGTTTAAAATACTATATGAGATTGATTTCAAAGACATAGACGCACAAACAAATTTATTATTAAACGAACAATCAAAGATATTTTTCGATGAAGGACAAATCCCTCATCAAAATTATGACCTAAGTTTTAATGAGGGGAGACCAAACGACTTAGTATCGAAAGGAAGTGTGCCAGTCACCTTAAGTTCAGTGATAGGTATTTCTGTTTCGTAGTATAAATAGTAGTATAAATATAACAAAGGAAGAGTAAAGTCATGACAGCAATAATTACAGAAAAGTTTAGATTACATAATGCATCTCAGTTTGTAGAATCATTTTCTGAAGATTCAAAATCTACGTATTATCTATTCATAGGTAAAGCAACACCATTCACAACAGGCACAAGTGGGGGTTCTGATACAACACCACCTACACCTGCAGATGCAGTTTCAAACGAATTTTACAGATATGATTCAATGTTGGCTGCAAAACTGATTACAACTTCAGATATCTCTAATGCTCTTCCTAGAGTTAACTGGGCAAACAGTACAGTTTTTGATAGATACGATGATCAAGTGACATCTTCTAATACAACAACATCAGGCGCATCCTCAATATATCAAGGTAATTTTTATTTTGTTACATCTACAAACAATATTTACAAAGTATTAAACAATAACAATGGAACTGCATTTTCTGGTTCTGAACCTACCTCTACATCTACATCACCTTTCGCATCTGGTGGATATATTTTAAAATACATGTATAATATAACTGCATCAGAGGCAACAAAATTTTTGACAACTGATTATATGCCAGTATCCACAGACTCAACTGTGTCTGCGGCTGCAGTTGACGGAAAAATAGAATCACTAGCAGTTACTGCTGGATCTGGTTATTCAAATGGAACATATTACTTTCCCGTATTTGGTGATGGCACAAGTCAAGGAACTTCATCTGGTGCGATAGTTCGTGGAACTGTTTCGGGTGGATCTTTTGCAGACTTTGGTTTAACTGCTGGAACAGATACTACAATACATGCAGGTGGATCAGGTTATACTTTTGCAAACATATCACTAACAAACGTATTTTCAGATGCATCTTTATCATCATCTACAACTGTTGGTTCTGGTACTGGTGCTTCTATTCGCCCAATCATATCACCAAAAGGTGGTCATGGTAACAATGCAGTAAATGAATTAGGCGGACACTTTGTTATGACTAATACAACTTTGACACAAGCAGAGGGTGATGATTTTACAACTGCAAATGATTTTAGAAATGTAGGTATCGTTGTAGATCCAACAGATTTTGGAACATCTACTGTTGCAACTGCATCAACAAGAAGAATGACATATGTTGTTAAGTTTTCTTCTAATACTGGCAACTTCGATGTTGATGAACAAATCACACAATCAACAACAGGTGCTATAGGTAGAGTTGTTGAATGGGATACATCAAGAAAATTATTATATTATCAACAAGAAAGATTTTCTACATATGGAACTGCAACTACAACACAATCTTTCACTGCATTTAGTGGTGCAAATAATATCACAGGTTCAACAAGCGGTGCCGTTGGAACACCAAGTACAACAGGTTCTGAAAGTGTAACACTTGCAGGTGGTAATTCAATTACTTTAACCAGTGGATATGCAAACCCAGAACTAGCATTTGATTCTGGTAACATAATATATACTGAAAATAGAAAACCAATACAAAGAGTTTCCGATCAAACTGAAGATATAAAGATAATTATAGAGTTCTAATATGGCACAAAAAACAGATTTAAATGTTGCACCATATTATGATGACTTCAGCGAAGATAAAAATTTTCATCGTATTTTATTTAGACCTGGATTCGCAGTTCAAGCTCGTGAACTAACACAACTTCAATCTATATTACAAAATCAAATTGAAAGATTTGGTAATCATATGTTCCAAGAAGGAACTGCTGTAATACCTGGTAATCAAAATATAAATTCTAATTATTATTCAATAAGACTTTCAACCACCTTTGCAGGTGAGACAATTGATGTATCACAATTTTATGATGCAACATCACCTGTGGAAATACAAGGTGCAACAAGTGGGGTAAGAGCAAAAGTTATAGGATTTAAAGCTGCGACTGCAACAACTCAACCTTTACTTTATGTTCATTATGTATCAGCAGGTTCTGATTTAGAAACAACAGTTTTTCAAAATGGTGAAAATATCTTTGCCGACAAAGCAATCACACACACAACATCATATGCAATCAATGCCAATTCAGCAACTACATTTACTCCAGCAGATAATACCACTGCATCTCAAATAGGAACTGCTGTTACAGCAGGTAATGGTGTATATTATATTCGTGGAACATTTGTTCAAATGGAAGAACAAACTGTAGTATTATCAGACAATAGTCAAGAAGGAACAGGTAGAATAGGATTCACAGTATCAGAGGAATTGATATCACCAGAAACAGATGAGTCATTAACTGATAATGCAACAGGTGCCTCAAACTTTGCGGCCAAAGGTGCTCATCGTTTAAAGATAAGTTTAAATTTAACATCAATTGATTTAACATCAACTGCTGACGATAATTTTGTTGAGATACTTAGAGTCAATGAAGGTTCTACTGAACTTGAAGCAAGACCAACAGATTATTCTGTAATTGGTGATACACTTGCTAGAAGAACATTTGATGAGTCAGGTGACTACACAGTAAGACCATTTCAAATAGATGCAAGGGAAAGTATTACAACTACTGTAAAAAATGAAGAGTTTAGAGGTGTTTATGCAAATAATGATGATCAAACACAAGACGGAAATGCCGCAAGTGAAGATAAGTTTGTTCTTGCAGTGTCACCAGGTAAAGCATATGTTCGTGGATATGAAATAGAAAAAACTGCCATCACATTTAAAGATGTAAATAAGGCAAGAACTTTTGATACAGTAAATACTGGTACCTTAAATACAGAATTAGGAAACTTCTTAAAAATTGATAACTTATATAATCAACCACATGTTTCAGATATTAGTGGTGAGACAACACCCTATAAACAAATTCAAATACATGATGATGTTATACAAACTAGAGGAACAGCATCAGGCAGACAAATTGGAGTATGTAGGGCAAGAACAATTGAGTTTGACTCTGGTACTGCTGGGAATACAGATGCCGTTTATAAATTATTCCTTTTTGATATTCGTCCATTTGTATATTTAACTTTATCAGGTGAACCATCAGCAACATTAACATCAAATCATTCAAATGGTGGGATACAAGTTACAGGTGTCACATCAGGTGCAACAGGTTTTGTTTTTGGAAGTTTAACATCTGGTCAAACAGTTGTTCTAACAAATGTCTCTGGTACTTTTGTATCAGGCGAAAAAATTACTGCATCTGATAGTTCTGAATCAGATCAAATAGTTGAAGATTCTGCAAATGCTGATCTGACAATATCTGAAGTTGTCTCACATGATATCTCACAGGCAAGATCATTATTTCAAGATGATGATGACGCAGGTCAAGACTTTACTGCCGACTTAGTTCTTACAGGTAATGTAGTAGGATCACTACTTGCTGACGGAACAGACTCAGGTGGAACAAATGAAAATGCAAACTTTGTTTCAGAGGCAGATGGCACATCAACAATTGCATTAGAGACTAGACAAGTAGGAGCTCTAACAAATTCAGAAAAAAATATTGCGTTATATAAACTTTCAAAATCAGCGATCAAAACACTATTAACAACTGCAAACAATGGAATATCTGATACATCATTTACTATTAGAAGACAGTTCATAGGCACAACTAACTCATCTGGTGCAGTATCATTTACTGCTGGGGCAAATGAAACATTCTTATCACATGCAGAAAAAGATTATACACTTAACGTATTAACAGCAGGTAGTGGTAGTTCTGTTCAAGGTGATATAGTTTCAATAAGTGGCAATGTTGCTGGAACAGGCACATCAACAATAACTATTACAGATAATACAAAATTTGGTAATGCTGCAAAAGTTATGTTGACTGCAACAATGTTGAAAACAAATATTACACAAAGAATTAAAACAACAAACTTATCAAAACAAGTAAAAGTTGCAGGTGCTACCGCAGGTGCCTTTGGAACAAAAGCAACTGACTCAATAATATCTTTAGGTAGAGCAGATGTATTTAATCTTGGTGCTGTATTTGATTCAGAGGACACAAGTTCAGATGCAAGTTTACCAACACTTACACTATCAAGTATAACTGGTACCTTTATTAGAGGTGAAAAAATTACAGGTGGAACTTCTGGTGCAACTGCACATGTTGTACATCCTACATCACCAATATCATATTACTTGATAAATGGTGCAGGTGCAACTGATTTTTCTGCAAGTGAAACAATCACAGGTGCATCATCAGGTGCTACTGCAACTATCACTTCACTCACAGCTGGATCAAAAGTAATAACATCTAATTATACATTAGATACAGGTCAAAGAGATAACTTTTATGATATTGCAAGAATACAGTTAAAACCTGAAGTGGCAAAACCAAGAGGAAGATTGTTAGTTGTATTTGACTTCTTTGATCATTCAAGTGGATTATTCTTTAGTGTTGATTCATATTCTGATATAGGTGGACGTATGGGATATGATGACATTCCAACTTACACTGCAACGAGAGTTGACCCAGATGAACCAGAACCAACTGGTGAATTTGATTTATCAGATTGTTTAGACTTTAGACCAACTTGTGAAAATGTAACAGGTTCATCAACAACTTTAGCATCCATTGATACACTTACTGGTAGTTCATTTGATTTCTTTCACAGACAATTTGATGGTGCAGGTGGTTCTACAGTTGATACACCAAAACCAGGCACATTAGGCACACTAGATTTTGAATTTTATTTAAATAAAATAGCATCTTTATTCTTAACACAAAATGGATCATTTAAAGTAGTTGAGGGAACACCTGCCGAAGTTCCAAATGAACCTAAAGATATTGATGGTGCAATGAAACTTGCTACAATGTATATACCTGCGTTTACGTTTAAACCAACAGATGTAAATATTCAAAGAACAAAAAATCAAAGATTTACCATGAAAGATATTGGTAAACTACAAAAAAGAATTCAGAACTTAGAATACTATACAAACTTATCATTACTTGAAAGAGATGCAGAATCATTTGAAGTAGTGGACGCAAACGGACTGAATAGATTTAAATCTGGGTTTATAGTAGATAACTTTGCAGGTCATAGAGTTGGTGATGTAAAAAATAAAGATTATAAGAATGCGATTGATCAAGAGAATAAAGAACTAAGACCAAAGTGTGTATTAAGAGCTTCATCACTTGAGGAGACAGTTTCATCAACTGATGAAAGAACAGCATTAGGTTATCAAAAAACTGGTGATCTTATTACTCTTCCATATACTGAGATTAAACAAACAGAAAATCCATACGCAACAACTATTGAAAAAGTAAATCCATATCTAAACGCAAACTGGGTTGGTAATATTGATTTAGATCCACCTGGCGATGAGTGGTTTGAAACTGAAACAAAACCAGACTTAATAATTAATATTGACGGAAACTATGATGCAGTATTAGCTGCAAATGAAAATAGACTTGGTACTATTTGGAATTCATGGGAAACACAATGGTCAGGTGTTGTATCTTCAAAAACAGAAAAAGTTAGACAAGGTCGTAATTTAATTACAAGAAGTATTGAAACAACTAGATCAGATTTAAGTAGAACAGGTATAAGAACAGAGTTAGTAGAACAAGTTGAAGAAGAAACGCAAGGAACAAGAACTATATCAAAAGCACTGATACCTTGGATCAGACCTAGAACATTAACTTTCACTGGTACAGGATTTTATCCTAACACAAAAGTTTATCCTTTCTTTGACGGAACAAGTATAGCAAATTTTGTGACACCATCATCTACTGAATTTACAAATTCAGATGTATTAGGTGAAGGTGCTCAACTTGTAACTAACAACAATGGTAGTGTTAACGGAACATTCAGAATACCGGAGTATAGATTTAAAGGTCAAGAAAATATTCCTAAATTTAAAACTGGTGAAGTAGAATTTAGATTAACATCAAGTTCAACAAATGATCAAGTTACTCTTCCTAAAACTGCAGCCAGTGTCACATATCAAGCAAAAGGTATTTTAGAAACAGAACAAGAAACTATTCTTGCAACAAGAAATGCAATTGTATCACAAAACTTTGTGACTGAAACTACATCTATACTTGACACATCAACAAGAGTAATTAGTGTAGAAGATCAAGGTAGTGATCGTCAAAATCAAGAAAATTCAAACCAATATTTTTTCACTCGACCTGATTCCCCACAATTTCTAGATAGTAGAAAATATGTCAAACAAAGAAACAAAAGATGTACGTATAGTGATCCGATAGCACAAACATTTTTAATAGAAGAACCAGGTGGATGTTTCTTAACATCAGTTGATTTATACTTTGGTGCAAAAGACAATCAACAACCTGTTTGGATAGAATTAAGAAATGTAATTAATGGATACCCTGGTCCAAAAATTTTACCGTTTGGTAGAAAACTTTTACAGGCTGCAGATATAAACGTATCAGATGATGCATCAACTGCCACAACATATACATTTGATTCACCTGTATTTGTAAAAGAAGGTCAAGAATATTGTATCGTTATTAGAACACATTCACCTGCACCTGCTGTTTGGATTTCACAAATGGGTCAAACAGATGTTGGTGGAACAAGAATAATTTCGAAACAACCACACTTAGGTGTATTATTTAAATCACAAAACAATTATACATGGACTGCAATTCAATCTGAGGATTTAAAGTTCACTGTTAACAAAGCATCTTTTGACACAAGTAAGATTGGATCATTAACATTACAAAACAAAATTATTGGTGAATCAGTCACAAACGAATTAGGCACAACTGTTTATGGTAAGAGATTAAAATCTAATCCTATTATATTAACAAATAGTTCAACTGTGATGAAAGTAAAACACATAGATCATGGTATGTACTCTACATCTAACAATGTAAGAATCACAGGTGTCTCATCAGGTATTAGTACAACATTAAATGGAGCGATAACTGCCTCTGACACATCACTAACACTAACATCAAATACAAACTTTCCAGCTGGAAGTATAACATTAAAGATTGGAAATGAAATAGTCACAGGTTCTAATAGTAGTGGAACTGTTTCATCTCTGACAAGAGCAACTGACGGATCAACTGCTGTAGGACATGCAAGTGGCGATACAGTAGAATTATATCAAATACTTGGAACATCATTGACAGAAATTAATAAAGTTCATACTGCTCTTGCAAACATTGGTATGGATTCATATACAGTAACTTTAACAACTGCACCAACAATTAGTGGTGGATCAACAACAAGTGAAGTTGGTGGTAATAATGTATATGCATCAGAGAACTATAGATATGAATCTGGTAAAACATTGATTGGTGCTCTAGAACTTCCTAATACTAAAATAGTTACACAACTAAGAAATACAACAGGTACATCACCAAGTGGTAGTGAAACATCATATTCTACAACAACATTATCAAACGCATTAGCAATACCTTTAAATGAAAACTTTGATCTATCAGTATCAAATGTTATTGCATCTGATATTAACGAAACAAATGAACTTGCAGGTGCGAAGTCATTGTTCTTACCTATCACATTAACAAGTAATATATCAGATAGATCACCTGTGATTGATTTAGGTCGTGCATCATTTATCGCAATTGCAAATAGATTAAACAACATCGATAGTTCATCAGATGTTTTTCCAACAACTGATTATAGAGATTCAACACAACCAGATGGTGATCAAAACGCATTTATTTACATGACAAAAAAAGTTGCATTAGAAAATCCAGCAACTGCTATAAAATTA
>CENJ01158122.1_pt1 | contig 15164 bp, 13 predicted proteins | sample 356161 | NCBI WGS metagenome assembly CENJ01 (sample SAMEA2619531, study PRJEB7988) | marine metagenome | biome: marine biome (ENVO:00000447); feature: surface water layer (ENVO:00002042); material: "saline water (ENVO:00002010), including plankton (ENVO:xxxxxxxx)" | depth 5 m
TAGGGTGCTTGCCGTGAGCGGGCCCTCACTTCAAGAACGCTTGGGGCATACGCCACCCTAGATGATACGCATCAGCGATTTAAGCTTTCAACGCGCCGGGGAAACGCTTTTCTCAGGCGTAAACCTTGTGGTCTACCCCGGCCAAAAAGTAGCGATAACCGGCAGGAACGGGGTGGGCAAATCAACCTTGTTCAAAATCATCCTGGGCCAGCTAGAGGCAAGCCACGGCGAAGCTGACTATCCCGAAGATTGGTCCGTTGGCTATATGGCCCAGGAAGTCGAAGCAACCGACCGCTCTGCCCTGGATTTCGTGATCGACGGTCACCGCTTGCTGCGCGATATCGAAGCTCGCATCGAGGTCACCGAGGACCCGGAAAAACAGGCAACGTTGTACAGCCAATATGATGACTTAGGCGGCTACCAGGCACATGCAAGAGCTGGAGAAATACTGCATGGCTTGGGCTTTGGGGCCCAAGAGCAGCGTGAGCCCTATCGTTCTTTCTCGGGCGGGTGGCGGATTCGCCTTAACCTGGCACAGGCCCTGATGGCCCCCAGCGATCTTTTGTTGCTTGATGAACCCACCAACCACCTAGATTTAGAGGCCATCCTTTGGCTCGAAAATTGGCTGACCGCCTTCCCTGGCGCCTTGCTTATCATCGCCCATGACCGTGAATTTCTGGACTCGCTGGTAGGCACCGTCCTGCATCTGGCGGGGCACGGAGCGCGACGCTACACGGGCAATTATTCTTCTTTCGAACGACAGCGCGCCGAAGAGCTGGAACGAGAAAAGGCCGCTGTCGCCAAGCAGCAGGCCCAAATCAAACATATTCAATCCTTCGTGGATCGCTTTCGCGCCAAAGAGAGCAAGGCAAAGCAGGTTCAAAGCCGAATCAAGGCGCTAGAACGCATGCAGATGCATGCTGCCCTGCATGTGGATGCGGATTATCGCGTGGCATTCCGCGACCCGAAGAAGGTCTCAAACCCCATCGTCAACTTTCGGGATCTGACGTTGGGCTACGGGGATCAGGTCGTGTTGAAAAACGTGGGCCAGACCATTCTACCCGGCGCTAGAATCGGTGTTCTGGGTGCCAACGGGGCGGGTAAATCCACGCTGCTTAAAGCCATTGTTGGAGACCTCGAGCCCGTGGCTGGACAAATGCAGCGCGGCGAACACGGGAAAATCGGCTACTTTGCTCAACATCAGCTTGAATCCTTAGTCACGTCTCAGTCGGCCTTCTACACCATGATGTCCCACTATGAGCAGCTTACGGAGCAGCAGTGTCGTGACTATTTAGGAGGCTGGGGTTTTAGCTTGCCGATGACTGTGCGGCCGATCAAAAGCCTATCCGGAGGGGAGAAGGCACGTTTTGTGCTGGCGCTCCTGGCCGCAGATCAGCCTGCCCTGTTGGTGCTGGATGAGCCTACTAACCACCTAGACTTAGATATGCGTGATGCCCTGGCTGTCGCCTTGGGTGCCTACCAAGGTGCAGTCATCGTAGTGGCCCACGATCGCAGCCTGCTGGAGAAAATTGTGGATGAGCTGTGGCTCGTCGAAAATCAAACTCTAAGCCTGTATCAGGGCGATTTGGCCGACTATACGGCTGCACGCCAAAAACTCGATTCGAACACCAAGACCCCTGGCGCTGAAGGCGCTTCGAAGAAAGAACAGCGTCAGGAGCGAGCCAAAACAAGAGCATCCTTAGCCAACCTCAGGAAACAGGTCAAGGAAGGGGATAAGCGAATTGAGCGGCTAAACTTAGAGCTGAACGACCTTGAGGTCACGCTGGCAGACAAAAAAACCTATGACGAGATGCCCACAGACCAGCTCAATGGTCTTCTGGCTAAATCAGGCAGCCTTCGAGCTGAACTTGCCGAGGCGGAGGAAGCCTGGCTAGAGGCCAGCGCAGCCTTGGAAGCCGCCCTGGCCTAGGCCTGGACTAGGAGAGCGCGCCACGACTCTTGGGTATACTCTGCCCGGCAAACATTTGGAGCGGCCATGCGACAGTTCCCTAAAACACGGTTAAGACGGAACAGAGAAAAAGACTTTGTGCGTCGGTTAGTCAGAGAAAATGCAATAACTGCCGACGATCTCATTTATCCAATGTTCGTGATCGAAGGCAAAAACCAAGCAAGCGATATCGCTTCCATGCCGGGTATCCAAAGGCTGTCCATTGACCGGCTGGTAGAAGAAGCCCGGCTTCTTTCCGAGCTTGGACTAACGGCCATCGCCCTCTTCCCCAACGTTGAGCCAAGCCTTCGAACCCTGGATGGTGCAGAAGCCTATAACGATCAAGGTCTAGTTCCCCGGGCCGTAAGAGCCGTCAAAGCGGCTTTGCCGGAGCTAGGCGTCATAACCGACGCAGCCCTGGATCCCTATACCAGCCATGGGCAAGACGGCATCCTTGATGATCAGGGCTACGTAGCCAACGACATCACGGTGACAGCCCTCTGTCGGCAATCCATTGTCTGCGCCGAGGCCGGCGCCGACGTCATCGCGCCCTCAGACATGATGGATGGACGAGTAGGGTCCATTCGCGAGGCGCTGAATGAGGCAGAGCAGGTCAACACAAGAATCATGGCGTACTCTGCCAAATATGCCTCTGCCTACTACGGACCTTTCAGGGACGCAGTGGGTTCTACGGCAAGCCTCGGGCGCGGCGACAAGAAGACCTATCAAATGGACCCAGCCAACGGTGATGAGGCGCTGCATGAGGTCGCCATGGACATCCAGGAGGGGGCTGACATGGTTATGGTCAAACCGGGCCTTCCCTACCTCGATATCGTGCGTCGAGTTAAGGATACCTTCCAGGTCCCTACCTTTGCTTATCAAGTGAGCGGGGAGTACGCGATGCATATGGCTGCCATTGATCAGGGCTGGCTAGGCGAAGAGGTGATAGAGGAGTCTTTGCTCTGTTTTAAGCGTGCGGGGGCTGACGGAATCTTGAGCTATTTTACGAAACGTTGGTTACTTGGTCAGAGCCAGCAATAGCGCCTGGTCTTTGATCGAGTTCCCTCCGGCGGGGGGACATCGCTCCAAGATCGGTGCTATTATTTTAACCTTTAAAAAGGAGATATTTTATGAGCGACCATATCGTTCATACCACGGACGGCGGTTTTGCGACCGATGTCTTGGGTGCAGATAAGCCCGTGTTGGTAGATTACTGGGCGGAGTGGTGCGGTCCCTGCAAGATGATCGCGCCCATCCTGGACGAAATTGCCGGTGAGTACGCGGACCGCCTGAAGGTCTGCAAGTTAGATATCGATACCAACCAGGCTACACCTCCAAAGTACGGAATTCGAGGCGTGCCGACGCTCATGCTTTTCAAGAACGGAGAAGTGGAGGCCACCAAGGTCGGCGCACTGAGCAAATCCCAGCTTCAAGCGTTCCTGGACAGCAATATCTAGGGGACTCCCCACAGCGCATTAGGTCACCAACCTGGGCCCCCGAGTTCGATATCGGGGGCTAAACAGAACCTAAGGCTTAATCACAAAGCGCTTGACGCAATCATCAAATCAACTAGACTCAGTGGTGAGTGGGTGGCAGCAATGGGGATTTCAGGTGCCAACCTGACCGCTGACCCCCCTCTTAATTCCTTATTTTTACTCAAGAGTTTCGTCCGCAGGTCGACGCTCGTCTACTCATCAAAACGGCTCCCTCTATAACTATGGCTATGCATTTATCGGACTTAAAGCGTCAACCGGTAGCGGAACTTATCGACACCGCTAGGGAAATGGGACTGGAGAATGTGGGCCGGTCACGCAAACAAGAAGTGATCGCGGCAATTGTTCGCAAACAGTCCAAGAACGGTGAGGACATCTATGGCGAGGGCACGCTTGAGATTCTGCAGGACGGCTTTGGTTTTCTACGCTCCCCCGATAGCTCCTACCTAGCAGGACCAGACGACATCTACGTCTCACCCAGTCAGGTACGGCGGTTCAACCTTCGTACTGGTGACAGCATCGCCGGAAAGATTCGGCCGCCCAAGGACGGAGAGCGTTATTTTGCCCTGCTCAAAGTCGATCAAATCAACTTTAGCGAGACCAACAGCAAGACCCACAAGGTCCTGTTTGAAAACCTCACTCCTCTGTTTCCCGATGAAAGACTTAAGCTCGAGCGAGGTAACGGCAGCACCGAGGACTTAACGGCGCGTATCGTTGACCTGGTAGCACCTGTGGGAAAGGGGCAGCGCGCCTTAATCGTATCGCCTCCGAAGGCGGGTAAGACCCTGGTGCTGCAAAACATTGCTCAATCCATCACGGCAAATAATCCCGAAACGGTGCTCATCGTGCTGCTCATCGACGAGCGCCCTGAAGAGGTCACGGAAATGCAGCGTTCGGTTCGGGGGGAGGTAGTCGCCTCTACCTTTGACGAGCCGCCATCACGACACGTTCAGGTGGCTGAAATGGTGATCGAGAAGGCCAAGCGTTTAGTTGAGCACAAAAAGGATGTGGTCATTTTGCTGGACTCGATCACGCGCTTGGCGCGCGCCTACAACACTATCGTACCGTCCTCAGGCAAAGTACTGACTGGCGGTGTAGATGCACATGCCCTAGAACGCCCTAAGCGATTCTTTGGCGCCGCTCGAAACATCGAAGAAGGTGGCAGCCTCACCATCGTGGCCACGGCTCTGGTCGACACGGGGTCCAAAATGGACGAGGTGATTTACGAAGAATTCAAGGGCACCGGTAACCAGGAACTTCATCTAGAGCGCAAGATCGCCGAGAAGCGCGTTTATCCGGCGATCAACATTCGGAGATCAGCTACTCGAAGAGAAGAGTTGTTGATGACTGAGGAAGAACTCCAGCGGGTCTGGATTTTGCGCAAGCTGTTGCACGATATGGACGATATTGCAGCCATCGAGTTTATTCTCGATAAGCTTAAGGACACCAAAACGAACGATGAGTTCTTTAGCTCAATGCGGCGTTAGCGGAGCTTACTGAGCACGCGCCTGCACCAATAGCCCTGCACCGCGCTCTAGATCTCCCAGTCCAACCAACACCTCTCCCAACGCTGCTTGATGCTCACCGGTGTCAACGCCGCTTTTCTCAGCCGCTCGCAGCGCGAGCTCAAAATTATCCTTGGCCTTAAGGGGCTGGCCGCCGAGCACGTAGAGCCGGCCGAGCGTATGCAAGGCATCTGCATCATCGCGGCGCTTGGAGCGCCACTTCTTGGCCACGCTAATTCTTTTTTCCAGACCGAGATCCGACTCTAACCGTCCATAAAGCCTGACGAGGTGTGCATCCCATATCCCGGGCAAAGCGGTATCAATCACCTCAAGAGCTGCGTCGACTTGGTTGGCTTCGACCAACATTGACACCCATCGTCGGAATAAAGCGGCCTCCTTGCGCCATCGCCGAGGTATCAACGTTATCGCTTTCTTGGGGTCCGCAACGGACATTAGGCGGGCGGCCATGATTACGCAGGCCTTATCTGTCAACGTCTCAGATTTTAGGAGGCTCCCTTTTTCAAGCTGCGGCCAAATGGTCGCCAACCGCGCCCAGTCGCCTAGCCTAACAAAGGCCTCTGCCAGCAGTGGATAAACATTAGCAGGCGTCGCGGTTTTTGCCGCCAAGGCTTCACCCAGAGCCACCACCTCCTCAAGGTTTCCGTCGGCCAATAAGAACTGAATTCGGATACATTGGATTTCGCCGTGATATTTAGGGTGTTTCTCTGCGACCTTAGACAGGGCGTAATCCCGATACGCCAGTTTGCCCATTCGGTGCGCCGCCAGGGCTAACCCCAGAGCAGGCCAAAGCGTTCCCTCTGAGCGACCTGGGAGGCCACCTAAAATCTGGCCCGCGCGACCCCAGTCCTCCTGAATCAATGCCAGCGCAGCAAGGTTTTTCTGCTTGGATAGACCGTAGGCGCTGCGGTTGGCCCGCCAAGATCGGAGCAGCGAGACCTGGTCAAACATCGTTTTGAGCAATCGCGCGCCCACCCACAGCACCGCCGCGCCCAGTAGCGATACAACAAGCACAAATCCAACGCTGCTCTCGATCACCGTATCCGCATAACGGACCATCACATAGCCACTATCTTCCAGTAAGCGGGTGCCAAGCCAGCCACCTAAAACGATGGCGAGCAATACAAAGAACCACCTCATGGCGCGAGGCGCTCTAGCTCGTCCATCATGCGCAGGGAGCCTGATATATCCACAGTCGCCGCCATCACCTGCCGTTGGCTCAATTCGTTTAGCTTCGATGAGAAAGCAGCGACGGTGGCGTCGTCTTTGTCCATCCACCGTTTGACCAAAGCGTCCGCCGTTTTGAGGCTATCCTCGAAGGTAATTTGTTGTTGCCGCATCGCGGCCAACTGCGCCTGTTCGAGCGCCAGTAGAATCCTCAGCTGAACAATCTGTAAAACTTCGGCATTACCCACTTTCAACATTGCCGCGGAAGACACCTGACTTGAATCAGAAATGCGCAGGAAACGTTCTAGGCTATACCATGCCCCACGCCCGTCCCCAGCATCCGCTGGCTCGGGTGGCGTCCTGTCACGGCTCTGCCCTGGCGACTTGGGCAGCGCATTCGGCAGGGACTCTTTCAGGGCACCCAGTTGAGCATGGAGACCTGTCAAATCCACCGTGTCAGCATTCTCGAGCGCCAACAGCTCCTTGGCCAGCTGGGCGCGAACATCAAAAACTTGATAGTTATCGGCGGCTTGAATTTCTCGGAGGATGTCATCCGCAGCGGTCAACAACACCACTGCCGATGCAGGATCTTGATCCATTAGATGGCGTTGATTTGCTATCCGCATGAGATAACGCACTTCGGCCAGCTGCCAAAGCTGGGGCGTCGGCGGACTCTGTTTCTGCTCTGCAAACGCCCTGTCGGCCACCGTCTCCAGCTGCGCATCAATTCGCTCCACCTCGCTCCGAATCGCCTCTGCGAACTCTCGCTGAGTGCCGCTTAGACGCGCACTCTCAGCTTTTGAGAGGTCAGCGACTTCAGCGAGGCGGCGGGCCACATCTGACTCGAGTTCCGAAGCGGCATTGAGCATGGGGAATCCGGGTGGTGGCCCGAATACAGACATATAGAGCAAAAAACCTGAGAGGCTGACGGCAAGTAGGGCCAATAATGTCGCGAGCCAGGCTAAGCCATTGGAACGTCTTGGCACAGCTTGAAGCATCGGCTGCGAAGGCTCTTCCAGTGTCTGGTCGATTCGCTCATCTGACATCCTATGTCTTCCTTAAAACCGATCGGATCGAGTCGGCATCGTTATTGAGAGAGATGAGAATGCTGTCGAAGCCTAGCTCAGAGGCCGCGTTCGCGACCCTTTGAGAGGGAACGACGACAGTGGCCTGCAAGGGTATCTTAAAATGGTTGAGGATTTCACAGACTTGTTGCAATCCCTGAACAGATCCAACCCATATCACCTCCGGTAGTGTCTCCATGGCGCAGGATGGCCAGCGCCGCTCCCGACGATAGAGGACGAACCGTTCCAGGCGACAGCTCTTGCCCAGTTCGTTCTCTACCAAGTCACGCCCGCCCTCTCCTGAAAGCACCCACGCAAGATCGTCGGTCTGGAGGCCCTTAACCACATCTGTTTTCAAGATAGCCTCAGAGCTACTGTCGTCAGGTGTGCGCGCAACGATCCCGTATCTGGCTAGGGCAGACGCCGTCGCCGAACCAATTGCAATCATTTGAGCAGCGTCGTGTGAGGGCTTCCGGAGGTACTCCACGTATCCAGAGACCGCGTGCTGGGAAAGGAAGATCAACACCTTTGGCGTATCGCCCATGACCGGGGCTTGCGGGATAAGCTGCCGAATCGATGTGGCGGGCTCGCAGATAACGTGATGGCCCAAGGCACTGAGGTCGGCAGATATTCGTTCGGCAGCTGGCTGACTGTAGCTCACCCAGATCACCCGACTACCCTGTTGCGACGTCCCGTTCATTGGCCCGTTATTGACCGCCCACTATCGCTGACGACGCGCCGCTTCGAGAATATCCTGAGCACCACCCTCATTGAGCGCCTCTACCGCCTTCAGCGCCACGGCAAAGGGTTCAACGCCTTCCACAACGCTGCGAATGATACTGCCACCGTCTGGACTGGCGACCAGAGCCTCCAATCGAATGTCGCCCTGCTGCGATAGGACCGCATGAGCCGCAATGGGCAGAGAGCAATCACCACCCAGAGCCGCGCTCACCCCGCGCTCGGCCAAGACACAATTAAATTCCTTGGCATCTAAAAAGGGTTCCAGCAAGGCGCTCACGTCGCTTCCCTGCTGCGTCTCAATGCCTAAGGCGCCCTGCCCAGGAGCCGGCAGCATATCCGTCACTGCCATGGGAAATACATCGGTTCTTTCCATACCCAATCTAAGCAGGCCTGCGTAGGCCAAAATGATAGCGTCAAATTCTCCTGCGTCTAACTTCGCCAGCCGTGTATTCACATTACCTCGGATAGGCTGCACATCCAGGTCAGGTCGCAATGCCAGCGCCTGGGCCCGGCGTCTAGCGCTTGAGGTGCCAAGACGGGCACCCTGGGGTAAGTCCTTAATGTTTTGATACCCGCCAACCAGAGCGTCCCGGACGTCTGCTCTAAAGCCCATCAGCGGCAGCGCAAAACCCGGCGCCAGCTTCGCCGGCAAGTCCTTGACAGAGTGCACGGCCAAATCGGCACGGCCATCAAGGATGGCAACTTCGAGCTCTTTGATGAACAGGCCCTTCCCGCCAACTTCCGTAAGCGGCGCATCAAGCCATCGATCGCCCAAGGTGGTCATGCCCACCAAGGACACCACCAGATTTGGATGCATGCGCTCCAACTCGTCCTTGACGAAGTTAGCCTGCCAAAGCGCTAACGCACTTTCCCGGGTCGCAATTTTAAGGTGCGGCATCTGGCTTTAAAGACGGCGAACAATTTTTCGCACGCCAGGCAAATGCCTACGGCTGATATAAACCGTTTCCTCAATGTCTTCGAGACGCACGCCAATCTGGCCGGTAACGCCCTTTTCAAGGCCTACGATGTGGTTTTTCGACACTAAGGCGTTGCGATGGACTCTCAAGAATAAATCCTCAAACTCGTGCTCAAGCTCTCGCAACGTTTCATCAATAATTACCTCGCCCCCAGCATGCCTAACGGTTACATATTTCTGATCCGCTCTGAGGTAACGGATATCATTTAGACTGACGAGCTCCACGCCCTTATAGGTTCGTGCACAAAGGTGAGTGCGCCTGGAGTCATCGACACCAGTAAGCGCCGACAGCTGAACCTTATTCAGTCGGGAGGCATTGGCGAGAGCCGTATAGAGATTCTCTCGCCTCACTGGCTTAAGTAAATAACCCACAGCCTGGAGTTCGAAGGCCTGAATCGCATGCTCCTCGTTGGCGGTACAGAAAATAATCGCCGGGGGCTCTTTCTGCGCACTGAAGTGACGGGCGGTCTCGACACCGTCCATTCCAGGCATCCGGATATCAAGCAGAATCAGGTCAGGATACAACGTACTGCTCACGGTCAGCGCCTCAATCCCATTCCCAACGTCACCGATCACCTCGTGCCGTTCGTCGTCTTCCAGCATTCTGCGCAGGCGATCCCTCGCTAGGGTTTCATCATCAACAATGAGTATTCGCATTATCTGTTCCAGTACCTCAATTGACCCCTGTACTAACAACCTAACTGCTGCCCGGTTGGGTTTGTTAGACTCCCGTTGAAAGACTTGCTGTCGGCGATAGCGGGCATTGCAGCCGAGCAACGAAACGCCCATCTTCCAATCCGGTCGTAAAGCTTGCCTTTCCCCCGTATATCACATCTAGCCGCATTTTGAGATTCTCCAGCGCCACATGATTTCCACTTGCATGCATCAGTAGAGTTGACTTCCCCTTTCCCTTTGATTTTTGTTGCGGCAAGGATTGGGGGACAGGGTTAGTTACTTTCAGTCTAACCTTCTCGCCAGAATAGTTAAGCAGAAATTCGACCTTGCCACCTTCTGGGTTCGGTTGCACGCCGTGATAAATGGCGTTTTCAATCAACGGCTGGAACAACAACAAAGGGATTTTTGCTTCCTCGTTGCCTGAAACGATGTCCCAAAAAACCTCCAGGCGATCCCCAAGGCGCAGAGATTCGATATACGCGTAACGTCGGCACAGGTCTAACTCCTGCGTTATTGCCACGAAGGTCCCCGCTTCCTGTAGGCTGGCACGGAAAAGTTCCGACAAATCCTCAACGGCTCGCTCTGCACGGTCAGGATCTACTGGGATAAGCGCCGCGATGATATTCATGCTGTTGAATAAAAAATGGGGGCGTATGCGTGACTGCAAAGCCTGGACTTTAGCCTGAAGCTCTGAAGCTTCCCGTTCTCGCATTCTGTTTCGTATGTGAATGGAGCGCATCCAGATCAGAGAGAGAATGAACCCTAAAACCAGGCGTCGTCGCAACAGAACGTCCTGGGCCTCGGCATCCAGCGCCACGTCCACGATTGACAAAAACGGCACCAAATAATGGCCAATAAACACCATGATCTGCACCGAAACGATCAAGGCAAGGGAGAAAACGACGCGATTAAGTTTTCTAAAAAAAGGGTTAGACACTATGAAGGCGAGGTAGAGAATGCTAACCACGAACCCCGCAACGAGCGTGCCTTCTAAAAGACGACCTAAATCCCAACTTGCATCCAAAAGCGTGCTGAAAAACAAGATTCCCGCCGCGCTTATCCACACGGCTTGGATGACGGCAAAGCGCTTCACCCTGACAACCTTCGGCGGCTAGTTATGCGAAATAAAAAACGTGTCGGCGCGGCGCTGAAAAAGAGCGCAACGCATGGCAGAGATTGGAAAGTTGCTTGGTATACTCACGCCGTCCCCCCACAAACGTACAGGCCGTGATAACAACATGAAGGAAGAAAACGATCAACCCAAAGTTAGTAAAACGACGAGTTTACTGAGGGGTCGCTTTAGCGAAACAACAGACCGTTTCGTGCAAATCTTTACAGCATCGGTTGATTTTGACAAACGGCTTTACCGAGAGGACATACTAGGCTCTCTAGCCCACGCCCAAATGTTAGCTACTAGCGGCATCATCTCGTCAGATGAGCTAAAAGATATCCAGCGCGGACTAGACCTGGTCCGGGAAGAAATCGAGACCTGTGAATTTAAGTGGCGCATCGACCTTGAAGACGTGCACATGAATATCGAACATCGGCTAACCGAGCTCATTGGTCTTACGGGCAAAAAACTTCACACCGGTCGATCGCGTAACGATCAGGTGGCAACGGACCTGCGTCTGCATCTGCGGAACGCGATCGACGAAGTGTTAGAACAGGAGAACCGCCTGCTCACAGCCATTGCCAACCTGGCAGAACGCCATGCGGAAACAATCATGCCCGGTTTTACGCACCTACAGGCCGCGCAGCCCATCACCTTCGGGCACCATCTGATGGCTTGGTTTGAAATGCTGGCGCGAGATCGAGAACGGCTCTTAAGCTGCAGAAAGCGCGTTAACCGCTTGCCCCTGGGCGCAGCCGCCCTGGCGGGCACGCCCTATCTGCCGGATCGACAATACGTTGCCGGGCTGCTGGAATTCGAAGGTATTTGTGAAAATTCCCTGGATGCAGTCAGCGATCGTGATTTTGCTATCGAATTTTGTTTCGTCGCCTCCCTCACGCTAACGCATTTTTCAAGGTGGTGCGAAGAACTGGTGCTTTGGTCGAGCCAACAGTTTGAATTCATCGACCTCCCGGATCGGTTTTGCACTGGTTCAAGCATCATGCCCCAGAAGAAAAACCCAGATGTTCCAGAACTGATTCGAGGCAAGAGCGGCCGAGTTAATGGAAACCTGATTTCGCTGCTCACCCTGATGAAGAGCCAGCCCCTTGCCTACAATAAAGACAACCAAGAGGACAAGGAGCCGTTATTCGATTCCATCGACACCCTCAAAGGATGTCTGACGGCGCTAGAGGGGATGCTTCCCAACATCCAGGTCAACGAGGCAAAGATGCTCGACGCCACGCTCCGAGGCTTCACAACCGCCACGGACCTGGCGGATTACCTGGTCAACAAGGGGATCACGTTTCGCGATGCCCACGAGCTAGTTGGCGCAGCAGTTCAGTACGCGATACAGCATGACAAGCAGCTCGACGAGCTAACCCTTGAGGAGCTTAACAGCGACGGCGCACGGATCATCGAGGAAGACGTCTATTCGGTTTTGACGCCAGTGGGTTCGGTTGCCTCGCGCAACCACGATGGCGCAACGGCGCCCCAGCAGGTAAGGCTGGCCATTGCCCGGGCGCGTGAGCAAATTTTACCCCAGGCTGATTAGCGTAGAAGACGCTACACGGGCACCCTCGCCCCGTATATCCTCAGCGAGGGATCAACGCTCATAGCGTTGGTTGAAACAAAAAGACTTAAAAAGGGCAGGAGCCAAGCAGGTGGAAGAGTTCCCCGAGACACTTAGCGACTTCAGCGTCAGCTATCGAGACGAGAGCCTTTTCATGGAGGACGTGTCTCTTGAGCGCATCGTAGACGCGGTGGGCACGCCTGCCTACGTTTACTCACAGGCGCATATCCAGGCGCAATACAAGAAGCTCGCAGAGGCTCTAAAGGCAGTAGATTACCGTGTGCATTATGCCGTTAAGGCCAACTCAAACCTGGCGCTGCTCAAACTCCTGGGGAACCTCGGCGCGGGATATGACATTGTTTCTGGGGGGGAGCTAAGCCGGGTCCTCAGCGCTCAAGGAGACCCCGGGAGCGTGATCTTCTCGGGTGTCGGAAAGGCCACCCACGAGCTCGACCTAGCACTTAAGGCCGGTATCGAGTGCTTTAACGTTGAAAGTGCCGGAGAGCTTGACCGACTTGCGGAGCGGGCAGCGCTGCTTAGTGTGGTGGCACCTGTTGCCATTCGCTTCAATCCTAACGTGGATGCCAAAACCCACCCGTACATCTCTACTGGGCTTAAGGAAAATAAATTTGGCGTTCTCAAAGACCAGGCCCTGGCCCTGTACCGGCGGGCTGCGGAAAGTGAGCACCTTCGAGTCTACGGCATCGCCTGCCACATCGGCTCTCAAATCGCCGAGCCGACACCGCTGATCCAGGCGCTCGAGGAAATGTTGAGTTTACGGAGAGAGCTGGCACAGCAGGGGATCGAGATAGACCACCTCGACTTGGGAGGTGGTTTTGGCGTGCGCTACCGTGATGAGCCCGAATTTGACGTTGGGCTTTGGGGACGCGAGGTCGCCCGCCTTCTTAACGGAACGGGACTGCGTATTTCTATTGAGCCAGGCCGCTTTCTCACCGCGAATGCCGGTATTCTGCTGAGTCGTGTTGAATACTTGAAGGAAGCCGTGGAAGACGCCAAAAGTTTTGCCGTAGTAGATGCTGCCATGAATGATTTGATTCGACCCGCACTCTATGGCGCCTGGCATGAGGTCGTGCCGGTATGTAATGATCTGCAGGGCGAGAGGCTTCCCTGGGATATCGTCGGGCCTATTTGTGAGTCCGGAGATTTTATTGCCAAGCAGCGAACACTGACGCTAAAGCAGGGGAAGCTGCTCGCCATTTTGTCCTCCGGGGCCTATGGCGCGACCCTTGCGTCGAATTACAATACACGCGGGCGCGCACCGGAGGTCCTGGTCCACAAAGATAACTGGAGGCTGGTGCGCCGAAGAGAAAATCTTCAAGACCAACTTATAACAGAGCTGCCTTAGTCTCTTATGTCGAACCCACTCACCTTCTATAAAATGCACAGCCTCGGAAACGATTTCATGGTCGTTGATGCTGTTCGGGAGCCTTTTGCTGCCGATCCGGCTGCGATCAGCATCTGGGCGAACAGAAATCTAGGCATCGGCTTTGATCAACTCCTCTGTATTGGACTGCCCGAGGATGACGATGTGGATTTCGATTATCAAATATTCAATGCAGACGGGTCGCGCTCGGAGCAGTGTGGCAATGGCACTCGCTGCGTTGCCCTGCTGGCGCGGAAAACGGGGTTGACCAACCAGAACGTCATCACTTGGTCCTCCTTAGGGGGGCGCGTTAGCACCGAATTCAAGGAGGGGGGCATTATCGAAACGCGAATGCCTGGGCCCAGTTTTGACCGTGCGCAAATTCCGTTTGAGCACCCATGCACAGATTTGGCGGTCCCTCTTGAGGCAGCGGGTCAGACCTTTAGCGTGATCCCGGTTTCCATTGGCAACCCTCACGCGGTTGTCTTCCTTGACGAGATTCGAGATCTTGATGTGGCGGCCATCGGCGGCGAACTGACCCATCACCCGGCCTTTCCAAATCGCGCAAACGTGGGGTTTTGCCAAGTCGTTAACGAGAGTTTCATGCGCCTGCGCGTTTATGAGCGAGGCGTGGGCGAAACCCAGGCTTGTGGCACCGGGGCCTGTGCCGCAGGCGTGGCCGCAATGGTCAGCGGCCGTGGACGAGAGCGGATTAAAATCTCGCTGCCTGGAGGAAAACTACGGGTTGAATGGCCAGACAGAGATGGGCCGATTCAGCTCTCTGGAGACGCCACCCTAGTCTACCAAGGACAAATGAAACTGGATGAGGATCTATGAAGCTCTATCAAGGGGAGCCGGAATCCCCAATCAATGATCAAATGGTGCTGGACTTTCTACGCCTGCATCCTGATTTTTTCATTCGTTATCCTGGCGCGTTGACCGAACTCACCCTTCCCCATGAGGCCGGCGGCGCCGTTTCCCTCATAGAGCGACAGGTAGACATATTGCGTGAGCGAAACGTCACCATGCGTAAACGAATGAATGAGCTTTTGCAGGCGGCCCGCAACAACGACGAAATTTTTGCCAAAACGCGGTCCCTCAACCTTGCGCTGCTTGAAGTTCGCTCCTGGCATGAGCTCAACGAGGTACTGGCAACCCATGTGCTGGTCGACTTTGAGGCAGACTTCGTTTGCGCGCACATGCTCGATGCGGATCTTGCGTTGGCCATGGATCATATTCAGCACCACATTCGAGAAATGCCCTTTGCAAGCCTTCAACATGGGGCTGAGGCGATTTGTACCGCCCTGCGAGAAGAGGAGCTCAGACAGATGTTCCCCATGTCGCGCCACAGTGATTCTGGTAGCGCCGTGATGCTGAATCTTTCTCTCACGCGAGGACTGGGAATGCTTTGTATTGGCAGTCGAGACCCTGGGCGTTTTTCTCAGAACATGGACACCCTATTCGTCACCTACATCGCTGACATCCTGGCTAAGGTCATGAATCGATTAGCCA